>ERZ779840.210-NODE-210-length-74838-cov-5.988393_pt1 | contig 74838 bp, 52 predicted proteins | sample MGYA00511561_ERZ779840 | MGnify/ENA primary metagenome ERZ779840 (study PRJEB29588, sample SAMEA2162036) | human gut metagenome | biome: human gut; feature: human-associated habitat; material: faeces | place: Denmark | collected 2008/2010 ...
ATCAGCTGCGCCTTGCCGTCTACCATGGCGATGGCACCCTCGTGGCACGCCGCCGCGCAGGCGCCGCAGCCGTTGCATTTTTCCCGGTTGATTTCAATAATTCTGCGAATCATAATCTGTTCCTCCTGTTTTTTGGGGGAAACTCTGAACAAATCACCTTCGGCTGGACAGCGGATCTTTTTCCCTAGCCGTGCGGCTTCACAAGCGGGAAATACACAAAGTATTCCTCCACTTGTGAAGCCTTCGTCTAGGAAAAAATCTCTCGCCGCCAGCTCTCGCCGATTTGTCCAGAGCTTCCCTTGACTTTATGGCCACAGTTTACTATACTATTGCAAAAACGTATGTTGGAATTCCAACAAAGGAGCGATTATGGAAGCATATTATGAAATATTGTCCCAATGTCCGCTGTTCGCGGGGATAACGCGGCAGGAAATGCCGGAAATACTGAACTGTCTGGACAAAAAGGTGGTCGAGATACCAAAAGGCGACCCGGTGTTTCTGGAAGGGGAGCCTGCCCGGTTCGTGGGGGTCGTGCTGTCCGGCGGGGTGCAGATCGTCCGGGACGACTACTACGGAAACCGAAGCGTGCTGACGGTGGTTGCGCCCGGTGGGATGTTTGCGGAAGCCTTCGTCTGCGCGGGGCTGGACGCCTTGCCGGTGAGCGCCTTCGCCGTGCAGAGCAGCACCGTGCTCCTGCTGGATTGCAGCCGGGTGATGACCGGCTGCGGCCATGACTGCCTGTTCCACAGCCGGCTGGTATACAATCTTTTGCAGGGCATCGCTCAGAAAAATCTGGCGCTGACGGAGAAGATACGGTTCATGTCCCGGAAAACGACCCGGGAAAAGCTGATGGAATTTTTTCTCGATCAGGCGAAGCGCCACGGCAGCGCGGAGTTTACGATCCCCTATGACCGTCAGGCGCTGGCGGATTATCTGGGCGTGGAGCGAAGCGCCATGTCGGCGGAGATCGGGAAGCTGCGGAAAGACGGGCTGATCGAAACTGGCGGCGCGTGGTTCCGGGTGGCGGCTTCTGACGGAAAATAATTACAAATGTGTAACAATATGTGGATTCTGACGGCTTTTTCGACACAAGATGTTGTGGGGATTATAAAAATTGTATTGACAATTTCTTAAATCGGTCTTATAATACTGAATAGAGAAACACGAGCAGAGGCGCTGCGTCCGTAACGGCGGTTTCGTCAGGGGGCAGGGCTTAACAAGGAAATGGGGTAATAAGGAACATCTGACTACATCGTCTGCGACTGTGAGCGGATCTTTTCCGCCCACTCTTCGGTATCGAAAACGGGAAATACACAAAGTATTACTCCGTTTCCGATACCTCGATTGGTCGAAAAATTTCTCGCTCACAGCTCTTGCCGATGTAGTCAGATGTTCCTTGAAGCCCCGCATTGACCAATACCGTGTGCGTTTAGAAGCCTGTCCGTTGGCGAAAGCCAGTCATTGGGGCGACCTGAGAAGGCAGGGCAGGTTTTGCTTGAGGCGCGAGTCGGGAGACCTACTGTTTCGTCAGAATGTTGCTTCGGAATGGTCATGGCGATGTTCTACCCGTCGGTGGAACACACGATGACCATTTTTGCGTGGTTTCTCTAAAATTACAACCTAATTCATGTTTCCGTGGCCGGGCGGGGCGTTCAGACTGCCCGGCTGAACAAGAGAACGGGGTGCGAGTCCCCACGCTGCCGGCACTGTAAGTGTCGAGACGGCCTGCCGTTGGTGAAAGCCAGTCATTGGAGAATTCCGAGAAGGCAGACAGGCCGCCGCTCGAGACACAAGTCAGGAGACCTACGGAAACAGACAGCGGCCGCTTTGCCCCGGGAATTGGGCGGAGACGGTCGGTTTTCGGCGCAGAAAAACGGCTGCGGCGGTCTATTGTTTTGGACTGCCGCGGCCGTTCTTCATTATATATAGAATGTAGAAAAAGGTGCATTATGCCGACGCCAAGCAGAAATGCGATTTATGACGCGACCATCCGCAGAATGACCGCGTGCGCTCTGGAAGAAGCGGAGAACCGTTTCGCCGTGGAACACGCGCAGGACACGGAGCAGCAGCTTGCCGATTATCTTCGCAAATATGCGGACGAACTGGGGCACACGCCATGGCCACGGGAGATTCCGGGCGGCGTGACCATTCAGACACGCTTCGGAAGCTGGGAGGCGGCTGTGGCGGAGGCGGGGCTGCCTTTCCCCGAGCATCCGAACCAGCCGGGCAAGTTCCGGCGCGTCCGGGAAGAGACCCAACGCCAGCGAGCCATCTACCGCCAGAAGAAAGCCGAAAAACGGGAGCGGGCGAAGGAACGAATGAAGGCGCAGGAAGAAAAAAGAAGAAAAAATCGTCAATCCGGTATTACCTGATCCGCGCGACCCCCTTGCGCGAATCTGTAATATATTGGGAAACTCTGAATCAATCGTCTGCGGCTGAGCAGCGGGTCTTTTGCCCCCATGCCGCAGACTGAAAAACGGGAAATACATGCAGTATTTCTCCGTTTTCCAGCCTTTGCCTGGGAACAAAATCCCTCGCTGTCAGCTCTTGCCGATGGAATCAGAGCTTCCATTAAGCTGTTTTGATTGCCCAAGGAACAGCTTTTCCTCCCTTAATACCGCCGTCGGAGCAGAGGCGGCGGTATCAAGGAAACAAAAACCTCCGCCGGGTATCCGGCGGCGCAAATAGATATCCGGCTTATTTTGTGGCAAATGCGCGATCGACCGAAAACGGGAGACACGCATTCTTGTTCAGCTGAACAAGGGAATCCGGTGCAAAACCGGAACACGGCGGGCAGACCCGTCGTGCTGTAAGCACGGAGCCGACTTCCTTTCCGCGAAAGCGGGTCATTGGGGAAACCTGAGAAGGCGGGAAGCGGCGTGGACGATTTCGTCCGAACGTGTTAGTCAGAAGACCTACAAACTGTGCGTTTGAAAAACGTGCAGCATAAGCAGAACGCCCCGGCGGCGGTAAACCCGACGTGCCGGAGCTGGCCGGAATGAATTCCGCTTTACGCCTGCGGGCGTTGCAATACCATATTTAAGGAGGACTGTTTATGAAGAGAAGACTACTGGCATTCCTGCTGGCGTTTGTGATGACGTTCAGCCTTGTGCCGGTAAACACGTTTGCCGCAGAGGCAGATGCAGCCGCTCATTACACCAACATTACCACGGAATCCGGCGAAAATGTGACCGTCGAGTATGTGGAAACGGTTGTTGGTGAAGCGGCGTGGGGTCAATCGATCAACACACCGTATTACCATGTGACGATTCCTGAAGGAACCGAAAAGGTGCTTCTCACCTATCCGGAAAGTGTCAATCTTGTGCTTTCCGGGGATGACGGGGCAGTTTTCTTCTACAGAAATACGTACCCGGGACAAAGCACGATTGATCTCGGCGGGGCTCTCACGGTTGCGACCAACGATGACGGAAGCAAGACGGTGACCATTCCTGTTGAGAATTTCATGCTGAGTGCGGCTGGTTCAGTTGCTGTGGGCATGGCATACTACGTTGACGAGGAGAACCGGTCTGCTGCCGAATTCTTTGACTTTACTTACGCAGCCCTGACCCATGCAGTTACCCTGACCTCCGGCGAGGGCTATACCCTGACCGGTGAAGCCACGGTAGAGGACGGCAAGGACTACAGCTTCACCGTCACCATCGCCGACGACTACGAGATGGAAGACAACTTCGTAGTCAAGGCCAACGGCGAAACGCTGACGGCCGGTGAAAGCGGCAGCTACACGGTTGAGAACGTCACTGCCGATCTGACCATTACCGTCGAGGGCGTCGTGAAAAAGCAGGCCGCTTCTCACAGCGTGACACTGACCTCCGGCGGGGGCTACACCCTGAAGGGCGAGACCACCGTGGCAGATGGTGCGGATTACACCTTCTCTCTGAAATTCGACAACTACTATGGGGCCGGCAATGGCTTTGCGGTCAAAGCCAACGGCACCGCACTGACGGCGGGTGAGGACGGCACCTACACGGTTAAGAATGTTACTGCCGACCTGACCATCACCGTCGAGGGCGTGGCCCGCCTCTATAAGGTTTTTCTGCCCCACGGTTGGAGTCGTCAGTTCACCATGTCCGCCTGTGACGGCTATGCTGACCCCTCCACCGACCCGAAAATTGCCAAGGGTGGGGATTACAAGTTCAAGGTAACTCCCAACGAGGGCTTTGCGGTACGGGACAACAACTACGACGTTTCCTTCTCCGGAGCCGGCACCGTAAGCGTTGAGGTGAAGGACGGCTATGCTGTCGTGACCCTGACCGATATATTCAGCAATGGCGATGTCAGGATTCAGGGCGTCAAAGAGATTATCACAGTCACCCTGCCTAAGGGCGAAGGCTTCACCGCCGCTGCCGCCGAGGGAACCAAGACTCCCGTTCTGAAGGGCGACAGCTACAGCTTCACCGTCACTGTCGCCGAGGGCTACGAGAAGACCGATGACTTTGCGGTCAAGGCCAACGGCGAGGCGCTGACGGCCGGTGAAAGCGGCAGCTACACGGTTGAGAACGTCACTGCCGACCTGACCATTACCGTCGAGGGCGTGACCGAAGCCGTTCAGAAGACGGCCGGCCTGTCCGTTCTGAAGTTCGGCGACACAAGCACCGAGGCCAAGGCGCAGATGTTCCAGCTGATTCCGGCTTTCGACCCGGCGGTCAAGGAATACACCGTGCTCGTGCCGGACAACTCCAACATGTTCTACGCATGGGCGACCAAGGCTGACGACAGAAGCAGCAGCACGACCATCACGGCCAAGTGGGTAAACCTTAACGTTGATACCGAGAAGACACAGGCTCTGACCTCCGGCAAAGCCAGCGGCCAGAATCTGGCAGGCTTCGCACCCACCGGCACGAAGGTCAACACCATGACCGTCACCGTTGTGGACGGCGACTTCAAGGATGAGTACAAGCTCACCTCCGTCCGTGTTGCGCCGAGCCTGACCGCCCTGTCTCTGGACGGCATCCGGTTCGCGGAGAGATTCTCCGCTACCAAGACGGCTTACACCGCGACCACTGCCGCCGAGAGCGTTACCGTTGCGGCGACTCCCCGTGATGAAAGCTACACCGTCACCGTCAACGGCGGCAGCGACACCACCGTTCCGCTGAATCTTGGTGAGAACAAGATCAACGTGGTCGTCACCAACCCCGGCGGCTACACCAATACCTACACCATCACCGTTACCAGACTGGCATCCATCGAGGTCGGCTTCACCGTTGACCCCGCCGACGCCAAGGTAACTGTCTGGGATTCCAACAAGGACAGAATTGCTCCCACGGACGGCAAGTATTCCGTCATGGCTGACGCCGAGTACACCTACCTCGTGCAGAGTGACGGCTATGTCAGCCAGAAGAGCAGCTTCAAGTTCAGCGAGAGCAGCACCGTCGACATTACTCTGGCTGTGGCCACGGAGAACCCGAACCTCGACAGAAGCATCACTGCCGAGTGGGGCAACTTCCGCAACGGCGACAACAACCTTGGCATCACCAACGCCAAGACCCCCTACGCTCCTGAGGACACGGAGCTTCTGTGGGCTGTGAAGCACGGCACCGGCTGGGCGGCCGCCCCCGGTTCTCCCATCATGGTCGATGGCGACATCTACACCTACTCCGGAAGCACCATCCGCCGTCTCAACAGCATGACCGGCGAGGTCGTGACCGAAGGCACCATGGTTGATAAGTCCAGCTACTCCATCGTCCCCATGACTTATGGCGACGGCATGGTCTTCGTTGGCCTGTCCGGCGGCAAAATTCAGGCGTTCAACGCAAAGACGCTGGAGTCTCTGTGGGTCTACACCGACGAGCTGGGCGGACAGCCCAACTGCCCCATCACCTACAAGGACGGCTACATCTACGCAGGCTTCTGGAACAGCGAGGACAGAAACGCCAACTTTGCCTGCATCAATACCGTTGACGAAGACCATGCCTCCACCACCGAAGCCAAGTACGCCAGCTGGACCTACACCAGACAGGGCGGCTTCTACTGGGCCGGTGCTTACGTCACCGACAAGCTTGCCATCGTCGGCACCGATGACGGCGCAGGCGGTTACGACACCAACGGCGCCGCGCTGCTGGTCTTCGACCGCTACACCGGCGAAAAGCTCGACGCCCACGAGGGTATCCGCGGCGACCTGCGCTCCAATGTTTCCCATGATCCCCAGTCCGACCGGGTGTTCTTTACCACCAAGGGCGGCATTCTGGGCAACGCCCAGATCGACTGGGATACCGGTAAGATTCTGGACTACAAGGAAGTCGTTATCAAGGATGCGCAGGGCAATGCCAACGCCATGTCCACCTGCACGCCTTCCGTGTACAACGGCAGAATCTATATCGGCGTCGCCGGCACCAGCCAGTTCGGCGCCAACAGCGGCCATGGCATCGCGGTTTATAACCTGAACGGCGACGGCTCCATGACCCAGGCGTATGTTTACGCCATCGTCGGCTATCCCCAGACCTCTGCCATGGTCTCCACGGCATACTCTGCCGAGGATGGCTCCGTGTACATCTACCTGCCCTACAACTATACCCCCGGCGGCGTTTCCGTACTGAAGGATAAGCCCGGCCAGACTGCGCCTGTGACCACCACCGGCTCCGGCTACAGCGAGGTCTTCACCCCGGTCGGCCCCCTGGCGCAGTACTGCATCTGCTCCACCATCGCCGACCAGTACGGCACCATCTACTATAAGAACGACTCCTGCTACATGATGGCGATCACCTCCAAGATCGAATCTCTGGAGATCACCCAGTATCCCACCATCACCGAGAACGAGGACGGCTCCATCACCGTTGACGGCCTGAAGGCTGTCACCAAGCTGAAGAACGGCGAGGAGCGGGATGTATCCAACTATGTTTCCGTCGTCAAGAACGAGGAGACCGGCGGCTACACCGTGTCCTACACCTACGGCTTCGACAACGCCAACTACGGCCTGAAGACCGTGACCGCTGAGATTGCCGACTACACCGTCACCATCCCCACGGGCGAGGGCTACACCATCACCGGTGAGAAGACCGTTAAGAATGGCGAAGACTACACCTTCACCGTGACCGTGACCGAAGGCTACGACGCGGCCAACATGGTCGTCAAGGTCAATGACACCGAAGTTACCGCGGTTGACGGCAAGTACACTGTCGAGAAGGTTTCCTCCGACCTGACCATCACCGTCAGCGGCGTGAAAAAGCAGGTTGCCGGTCATGCTGTGACTTTGACTCCCGGCGAGGGCTATACCCTGACCGGAGAAGCCACGGCAGAGGATGGCAAGGACTACACCTTTACCGTAACCGTTGCCGAGGGCTTTGTGAAGAACGGCGCGTTCGCGGTCAAGGCCGACGGCACCGCACTGAAGGCGAATGAGGACGGCTCCTACACGGTGAAAGCGGTTGCCGCTGACCTGACCATTACCGTCGAGGGCGTGATGACGCCGCCTGCCAACGGCCTTTCCGCATTCGCGGTTGGCGATGATTCCGATTCTTCGACTGCCAACAAATATGAATTCACTCCTTCCTTTGACCCGGCGGTGAAGGAATACACCGTTGGTGTTCCCGATTCCAATAAATTCATCTACGCCTGGGCGATCAGAGACAGCGGCCTGAGCAGCGAAGCTGTAATCAAGGCAGCCTATACCAGCGTTACCAACAGCAAGAAAACGACGAAGGTGATTACCTCCAATAGCGCAACCGGCGTGAGACTGACCGGCGCTACCGTGGCTGACGCAGTGGGAAACACCGTGACCATCACGGTGACGGACGGAGACTATTCGGATAGCTATACCGTGAATATCGTCCGGACAGACCCGACCTTGACGAGCCTGAGCCTTGGCAATGTCAAGCTGGACAAGACCTTTGCATCTGCTGAAAAGGCGTACACCGCAACCACCGCGGAAGAAAGCGTAACGGTTGCCGCTGTCCCCAAAAGCGAGGGCTATACGGTGACCGTCAATGGCGGCACCGATAACGTTGTCGCTCTGGCAATGGGCGAGAATGTCATTGAGATTGTGGTTCAGAACGCCCGGGGCGATAAGAACACCTACACCATTACCGTTACCAGAGTCAAGGCAGCACGGGTTTCCTTCAATGTGACCCCTGCCGATGCTGAGATTCTTTTGACCGATTCCAAGAAAAATGCGGTTACCCCCGACAGCAATGGCGTATATCATCTGACGGCTGACAGCACTTACACCTATCTGGTGAAAAAGGTCGGCTATATCAGGCAGGGTGAGACCTTCACCGCCACGGAAGACAAGACCTTTACAATCCAGATGAAAGAAGCTCCCCATGAGCCGGTGACGGTTTACTTCTCCTTCTCTCACGACGATACGTTCGAGTCCTGCGAGCAGTCCGGCCAGACCGTGGCTCTGAAGAAGGTCACCGTTCCTTACTTCGATCTGGCACTGTACGGCCTTGAGGACTTCTACTTTGCCTCTGAGGACTACGGCCCCGCCAGCGGCGATCCCACCGGCGGCCCCGGCAGTGCTCTGGACCCCGGCACCCAGGAATTCGCTTACGGCAAGATCACCATGCTGCACCTGTTCCTCTATGCCACCGAGGTTTACTATCTGGGCATTGACCCTGCGGATGCGGGCAAGGGCTATCTGGCGGATAATGGTATTATGGGCACCGATATCTTCAGTTACACCGGTTCTACTGGCTCCATCTTCCTGCAGAATATCTGGAAATACGACCTGAACCTGAACTACTATCTGAACTACGAGTATCCTCTGGCCTCTGCGGGCTGGGGCAGCACATGCGATCAAATCCTGCTCCGCGAGGGCGACATCGTCACCCTCGGCCACTTCTCCGACTGGAGCTTCTTCAACGATACCACCAGCATCTTTAATTACATCGTAGCAGACAAGACGGATCCCGTTCAGGGCGACAAGATCAAGCTGGAGCTGTACCATGCGGGCGCTGACATGTATGGTACTTACAACACTGCCCACACCCTCATCGACTACAGCCCCAGTGTTTACTGCACGCCTGTCAACGATATCGTTTCCGGCGACGTGACCACATGGCAGTATGTGGGAAATGCGGAAGCTGACGGCAGCCTGGTCGTGGATACCAGCACTCTGGCTCCCGGCGAGTATATCTTTGCTCTGGCCGGCCAGCCCGGTAAGGAAAACCCCGGCGCCATCTGCTCCACCCCCGGCGGCATCCGCCTGACCATCCACGAGAAGCCCGTCGTAAAGGGCGATATCAACGGCGACGGTGTGATCGACTCCACCGACGTAATGGCTCTGTTCAACGCGATCAACTCCGGCGATGACCTCGACGCCACTGTTGCAGACGTCAACGGCGACGGCGTGATCGATGCCCGCGACGTGATGGCGCTGTACAACATCATCAAGAGCGACAACTGATCCAACAGATGGTTTGCCGGCCGGAATATCCTGTTTTGACCGGCAAACCCCCACCTTACCGGTACTTGACTCAAAGCAAAAAGACAACTTCTGACAGGAGGATGTTATGAAAATTTTTAAGAAATCCATGTGCCTGCTCCTCGCGGTAGTCATGGTTCTCGGCATGGCGATCACCGCCTCCGCCGTGGAGACCACGGAAACCATGAGCGTGACGGCCAGCAAGGCCAACCCGGCGGTTGGCGAGGAATTCAGTATTTATCTGAACGCCAGCGGCAATATCGCCGAATGCGGATGCTTCCAGATGGACCTGTACTACGATCAGGATCTGTTCGAGTACGTGGGCGCAAACACCGCTTTCACACCCAACCACAACACCAATAAGACCACCGGCGCGCGGTATATCCGCCTGACGTGGCTTGACCTGACCAGCCAGACCGTGATCCCCAAGGGGCAGTTCTGCGAGCTGAAGTTCAAGGTCCTGAAGGCTGGCGAATATCACTTCCAGCTGACCAACATCGTCATTTCGGATTATAAGGGCGACGCCATCATGAATGTTGCCACTGCTCCCGGCTCCGTGGACGTGGCTGCAACGGAAGCCCCCGCCTTCGTCGGCTACGCAGTTTCCGCTTCCGAGGACAAGGCTGTCACCGTCGGCGAGAGCGCCGAGGTCAAGATCAATGTTTCCAACAGCGACAGCATCATCACCACCTACAACGCCTATGATCTGACCCTGACCTATGACACCGACAAGCTGACCTACAATTCCTGCACCGCCGCCGACGCTCTGGCAGTCGTGAAGGAAGACGTTCCCGGCACCATCCGTGTGATCGGCTTCGGCGATGACAAGAATCTGGACACCCCCGCCGCTACCCTGAGCTTCACCGCCAAGGGCACGGGCGAAGCGGAAGTGAAGATCACCTCTGCCAAGGTTGACATCGGTTCTCAGGCCGTCGGCAGCGACGCCCCCGATGCACATATCCTCGACACCACCACCGTCATCTCCGTGACCGGCTACACCGTCACGCTGGGCGAGGGCCTGTCCGGTGAATCCACCGTCGCTCCCGGCGCGGACTACACCTTCACCGCTATCGACGCGGACAACTACGACTACGTTATCTCCGCCACCATGGGCGGCGAGACCACCACTGCCAACGACAACGGCGACGGCACCTACACCATCCCGGGTGTCACCGGCAATCTGGTGATCAATGCCACCATGACGCCCAAGAGCTACAATGTCACCGTGGAAGGCACCGGCGCAGGCGATGTGACCGCTGCCGATAAGGCCACTTACAACACCGACTACACCTTCACCGTGACCGAGGACGGCAACTATACCTATAACACCACCGTGACCGTGGGCGGCAAGGCCTACACGTTGGGTACTCCCGAGAATGGCAAGTACACCATCCCCGGCACCGACATCAAGGGCGACATCGTGATCAGCGTCACCAAGACCGTGAAGCCCTCCTCCGTGGTTTCCGTCACCAAGCCCGATTACGTAAAGGGCAGCGACACCGCCACCAAGGGTCAGGATTACACCTTCACCGTCGATAAGGAAGAAGGCTACGACTACTCCGAGCCTACCATCAAGATCGGCGGGCAGGATGTGACCGACAAGCTGGTCAAGAACGGCGATGGCAGCTACACCATCCCCGGCTCCACCATCACCGGCAACATCACCATCGAAGTGACCAAGACCGCGGCTGTTGCTGTGGACGTCGCCCAGTACCTCACTCTGGACGGCAAGGTCATGTACCTTGTGACCGCTTCCGGCACTCTCCCCGAGGGTCAGGTTGCCAAGTACGACGGCATGAGCATGTTCTGGTCCGAGAAGTACAACGCATATGCTTATCTGGTTATCTCTGCGGATAATCTGGAGGCTGTGAAGGCGGAAGCCGCTGCGAAGGTCAAGGTCGCGGAAGGCACCTCTGCCGGAACCGTGGATTACAGCGGCGATGTGAACGGCACCGGCCTGACCGACGTCAACGACGCTCAGCTGACCTACGATATGTACAACACCAAGTACAGCAGCTTCGATGTTGTCTCCATGCTGAAGTTCCTGAATGCCGATGTGAGCGGCGACAAGAAGGTCAATACCGCTGACGCTACCGCTATCGTTAGCCTCATCAAGTGATTTCCTGAATGACCGGGTCTTCTGACCCGAAACCAAAGTGCCTCCCCCGCCTTTCACGGCGGGGGAGGCCAGACCGCAGAATTCGGAGGGTCACAGGTGTCCCTATGGAAAGTGGGGACAGCTGTGAATTTCCGACACCTTTGCCGTAGGATGTGAATTTTATGAAAAAGAGAATTTTGTCCAGCCTGCTTGCTTTTGTACTGCTTTTATCCGCCCTGCCCATGGGAGTTTATGCCGCGGAAACGCGCTATTCGGTCGCCGCTTCGCCGGATCAGACTACGGATGTTGGGAAGACCGTCAGCATGAGCGTGTCCGTCTCCGGGGGAAAGTACAACGCCTATGATCTGGCGCTGATCTATGACACCGCGCGGTTGACCTATGTGTCCGGTCAGGCGGCGGATAAAGGGGCTTCGGTAACCGAAAAGAGCGGAAGCATCCGCGTTATCGGCTACGGCGCGGATAAGTCCGCTTCCACGAAGGTCGTAACCCTGACATTCAAGACAAAGGCGGCGGGGACTGCAAAGGTTGTGATTTCCTCGGCGAAGATCGACACAGGCACAAACGCCCCGACAAAAAACGCGCCTCCGGCTGCGATCAGCAGAAATACCACAAAGTTTACCATCCAGCCGGGATACACCGTGACGCTGGAGGATGGTCTGACCTCTGACAGCCTGAGCGCGGCGGCAGGGGAGGATTATACCTTCCGTGCGACAGATCCGCTCCACTATGATTACAAGCCCTCGGCGAAGATCAGCGGCAAGGACGTCACGGTCAAGGATAACGGCGACGGCACCTACACCATCCCCGGCAGCGAGATCAACGGAAATATCACGGTCAAGGCGAACAGAACCCCCAAGACCTACAAGGTAACATTCAAGGGTGAGGATCTGTCGGGCGAGAATTCCGCGCCTTATAACACGCCCTACCATTTCAAGCTGAACCGGAAGGCCGGATACAGCTACGTTCTGCGTGTGACCATCGGCGGAAAATCTTACACCGGCTACAAGGCGGAGAACGGCGGCTACGTGATTCCGGGTGCGGCCATCACAGGCGACATTGTCATCACCGCGCAGAAAACCAAGATCAATTCCGGCGGCGGAAGCTCCAGCGGCGGCTCAGGCGGCGGAAGCTCTGCCAAGTATGTGTCGGTCAGCTTCATCGGCTCCGGCGCGGACGACGCGGTGGGCAGGAAAACCACACGGCGCGGTTCGGATTATACATTCCGCATTGATCGTAAGGACGATACCGATTATGACGTTTCCGCAAGGGTCAACGGCGTCACCGTCAAATGTACCTACGACAGTAAAAAGAATATTTACCGTATTTCGGGCAGCGAGGTTACAGGAGATATCACCATCACGATTACGAAGGGCGCCCCGGTGGAGGTCAACGTATACGTCACGCTGGATAAGCAGAGCATGTACCTTGTGACTTACAGCGGCAGCGTTGAAGATGGGCATGTCCCCATGTACGACGGACAGAATATGTACTGGTCGGAAGCCTACAACGCCTACGCATGGCTGGTGATTTCCTCCGCTGATGAAAAAGAGGTCGTGCGGACTGCCCGGAACAGTATCATCATCGGAGAAGGGGAGGCCGCCGCCTCCATCGACTACTCCGGCAACGTTGATCTCAGCGGGCGCATCGATGTGGACGACGTACATCTCGACCACGACGTGTACAACGCGAGATACACGCTGGTAAGCATGGTGATGCACAAATTCCTGAACGCAGATGTCAACAGAGACCGGAAGGTGGACGTAAAGGATGCGGTGTGGATCGTCAACCGCATTCTCAGCGGACAGCAAGGAGCGTGACATATGAAGAGAATCACCGGTGTCATTCTGGCCATCGCACTGATATTCGCGCTGGCCGTGACGGCCATGGCGGCGGAGATCGCGGACTGCACCGTGTCCGCCGATTCCGTGTCGGCGACGGCGGGGGGGACTGTGACTGTACCCATCCGCATTTCCGGGAACCGGGGCTTTACCAATTTCGGCATTGCTCTGGACTATGACCGGGAGCAGCTGGAGCTGCTGAGCATCCAGACGGCGGAAGGGGAAACGCCCTATCTCTGCGGCACGACGGTTGCCGTGAATACCCAATGGACAGGTACGGACGAGAAGACCTTTGGCTACGTCACGGCTGCTCTGGAAGAAGCCGCGACGGCAGACGGAATTCTGTTCACGGCCACGTTCCGGGTCAGTGGGGATTTTTCCGGCACTGCGGCGGTGCAGCCGGTGGTGCAGTATATGCGCAGCAATAAACGGCTGCTGTCTGTATTTGACGCCATTCCCGTCACGACCGTGAGCGGAACCGTATCGACGGTTCTGGTGGGAGACTATGACCAGAACGGAACGGTAAACGCGCTTGACGTCATGGGCCTGTACAGAGCTGTGATAAGCGGCACGGATTTCTCGGAAGAGGATCTTGACCGTCTGGATGTCAACCGGGACGGTATGATCAACGCGCTTGACATAATGGCAATTTATGGGATCGTATCGGGCGGTCAGGAATGACCCGACCCACAGAAAAGGAGCGAAATATGATGAAAAAAGTTCTGTCCTGCTTACTTGCGGTCATGCTTTTCCTGACCTGCATTCCCACGGCGATGGCAGTGGATAACGCCCGTGACTTCTTCTTTGAGCTGTCCGTGGACGGCAGCGATAAGAAAGAGGTACAGCCCGGCGACATCATTCAGGTGGATTTCAACCTGAAACGGTCGGACAGTGGCGATGCCTACACCATGTACGGTATGCAGAACGAAATTCGCTACGACAGCAATTTCTTCGAGCTGGTGGAGGGCAGCGCCCTGCTGAGCAACGGCATTTCCACGACGGACATCGGCCTGCGGGACAATTACCGGGAATTTTACATGAACTTTGTGTCCCTGTCCGGCGGCGAGGAATGGAATGCTCAGCGCCTGGTCGGCTCCTTCAAGCTGAAGGTGATCGCCACGTCCGGCGTGTCCAGGATCACGAATCAGGACTATCTGGTGTCCACTAAGGACGGAACCGATGAATATAAGGCGTCCTGTCAGGATGTGACCATCATCATTTCCACCGACTGCACGGTCACGTTTGAGCCAAACGGCGGCACGGCGGTTCCCAGTCAGACCGTCCGGTACGGCGAGACCGTGGAGCGGCCGGACAATCCTACCCGGGAGGGCTACCATCTGGTGGGCTGGTATTCGGATATCGACCTCCAGAATCCGTGGGATTTTGACACCGACACCGTTCAGGGCAATGTGACCCTGTACGCAAGATGGGAGAAGGGCGACGCGCCTGAGACGGATGCTGACGGCACCGGCAGCGGCCTGTGGTGGCTGCTGGGGCTGTGTCTGCTTGGTCTGCTGCTTCTGCTCCTGCTCCTCCTGCTGCTGGGCAGAAAGACGGTTCACTTCGAGACCGGCTGCGACAGCAAGGTCAAGGATCAGAAGGTGAAGAAGGGCAGTCTGGTGACACGTCCCGAGCAGCCGGTTCGTCCGGGCAGAGCCTTCGCCGGATGGTACGCAGATGAGAGCTGCACCAAGCGCTGGGATTTTGATAACGACAAGGTTGAAGATAATATGACACTCTACGCAAAGTGGCTATAAGTTCATGCGCCCCCACCCGGATTTTTCCGGGTGGGGCACACGTGCATTCTGCGGGGGCACGTGAATTGGGGCAAATTCCGAAGACAAAAGGAATGGCAGTATGGATTGGAATTCATTATTTCACAGCAAATATCTGCGGGGCGGCCTGTGCGCAGTGCTGATCGCCGCGATCCTGCTGGGACTGTGGCTTCCGGGAACGGGGCTGAAGGAGGCCCAGCCGGATGACCCCCTGCAAGGGGAGGGCGTCCGGGAGATCACGGTGCTGAAGCTGGGGGAGAATTTGGAGCAGCTGAACACCATTTCGGTTCCCAGCGGCGGTCAGACAAAATCCACAGAGCCGAATGACAAGGCCAGCGAGACCCGACCGGAAGAAACACAGCCCGATTCCTCTGCGGATGAGGGCAGCGACGGTCAGGAGGACGGAAATCAGGGCGCCGACGGCGGGGAAGTGTCTCCCTCGGAGCTTTCGCTGGTCTTGACCTGGAACGCAAAGGGCATTGCCTGTGCCGCGGGCAACACGCAGGCGTTTTCCGTAAGCAGCTATGAGCTGAACGAGGACTTGTTCCGCTTTCGCGTAAGCCTGACCGGAACACAGGCGCAGGATGCAAAGATCGTGAATGGCATCTCCATTACGGAATCCACCCAGACGGCAAGAGAACTGAAGTGGCCCAGCGACTCATTGATCATGAATCCGGCAGCGGGAACGGACAAAGAAGTTTACAATTTTTCATTTACGGTCAGGACTGCGGAACGGGATGTGTTTTTCCGGTATAAAATCACGTATCAGAAGCTCCCGGATGTACAGCTTTCCTTTACATGGCAGGGAACCGGAAACCACAAAGGCACACTGCTCTGTTTGCCGGGTGGCAGCGCCGCGGATAAAATCAAGAACAATCAGCTGGCCGGTGGCGGGATACGCTACGAGATGAAGTTGGTCGGCGCGGACGCCGAGAGCGCGGGCGCGAGAATTATGAGCGCCAGCTATACCTCCGATGCGGCCTCCGAGAGCGGCGAGCTGAATTGGCGGGATGGACAAGGTCGGTTGGAGGTGAAAATGCCGGAGGGGGAAACCTCCAATACCTATCGGATTTCGGTTACCGCTCTTGCAAACGGACATAGGGCGCATTTTGAGGTTATTCTGCATTATGGCAACGATGTGACGCTGGAAATGCGCTATACCCTCAACGATGGCAGCGAGAGGAGCATTTTTTGCCAAAACAAACAGTCCAGAACGGCGGATACCGTGTATGACGACCAATTGACCGGGGATATGCTGCCATACGAAATGTCCGTTGTCGGTTCCGATGCCGACGGCGTTGAGATCACTTCCGTCAAATGCACTCAGCCCGGAAACAATAATAAAACCCTGACCCTTGAAACATCGGACGCGGTTCAGCTTTACCTGAATGGCGGAAAAACCGGTCAGAATAATTTCACGATCGAAGCAAAAGACGATTCGGGAAATCAATATATTTTCAAAATCAATGTCCCTTATAAGCACAAGGGAACGAAGAGTATAGATATCGATTTGAAACTCGAAGACCAAGACGAAATTCCTAACGAAGTCATAACCAATCTTTTGGTTACCGCGCAAGGAAAAGACATGGCAGGGAATACGGTCAGCATTCCGGCGAAGGGAACGAATGAATTTATTCTGGTTACGCTGGATGAAATTGAGGTTACAAATCCTACCTCTTCCGGTGACAGCTGGGAGTACGGCCTGTTTCCCTTCAACCCAGAGACCGGGGATAGAAATGAACATACCCTCTACGTTTACGCTGAGGACGCATACGGCAACTGGGGCGAAGAGAAACTGACGCTGATTGGCTTCCGCGTAGAACCCGGACAGAAAATCGGAGAAGCCGATATTTATGTAGATATGACAGTGCTGGGGGTCGGTGTTGTCGGCCCTATCCCTTATGAGGTTCTGGCGGACGAGCCGATTTCCTATGTGGTCGCCAAGGCGATCATGGGAAAGGACACCGGTGAACCCTTCGGTGCGGCAAGCGATACTCTCGGCTGGCGGGGCGATTACGGCGGGACGCTGGACACTGGTTTCTATCTGCGGAGTTTGAATACCGACTATCACGCAGATGCACTGGAAGATGCGGTCTGGCCGGGAAGCACGGAAGAGGAAGTGCTGGATGCCATCGACGCCCGGTTCGGCGCGGGGACTGGTCTTGCAGTTCTGTGGCGCTGCCTGTACCGCAACGGACTGAACAAAAGCGCCGGCTCCGGCAGCACCTTCGGCGAGTTCGATTATACCAGCGGCTCCGGGTGGATGTACTCGATAGGCGGTAGCTATTACCCGGGTCAGTCCATGTCTGCGGTGCGTCTGAAGGACGGAGATGTGCTGACGCTGCGCTACACCCTGGCCTACGGGTGGGACATCGGCGGCGGCAGCGACAATTACGGCAATGTTGTGGGATACTGTGTCGAAGGGCGCAATGGCACAATTTATGTTAACCATCGATGGGAAACCGCAGAAGACCCGGACGGCTCCGTTCGCTACGTGTGCCGCTGCTGCGGCATGGTTCAGGACTGCCCCCACGCGCATATGACCTACAAGGATTTGGAGGACGGAACCCATATTCTGCTCTGCGAGGATTGTCAGGCGGTCATCGGCGACCCGCTCCCCCACAACTGGACATACGACGCCGGGGACACGGAGGACAGCCACGTCTGCGCGGAGTGCGGCGCGGCGGAGCAGCATTTCTGGAAAGAAGTGGAAGGCACCAACACCGCCACCTGCACCGAGCCGGGCGTCAGAACGGTCAGATGCAGCGTCTGCGGCATGGAAAAGGAAGAAGAAGCCGAAGCGAAGGGGCACACGCTGGACAATCGCTGGAACCACACGGCGCTGGAGCACTATCAGAAATGCTCGACCTGCGGCGAGGAATTTGGGCGCGGAAATCATGAGTACACATATAGTGAGGACTGGGACGATTATGAGTGCCGTATCTGCCATGTGCTCCACGAAGAAATCTGCGGCGGCGCCCTGACGATTCAGGAAGCTACCTGCCAGAGAATCGTGTACCACTGCGACAGCTGCGGCTATGACATGACGAAGCCCGGCACCTTCGACGAATATCATGATTACGTGGACGGCTTCTGCCGGTACTGCGGCGCGGAAGACCCGGATCATGTGCCGCATGAACACGCCTACCACGAGACGCAACGGGTTGAGCCGACCTGCACGGAGGACGGCTACGTCGAGTATACCTGCGACTGCGGGGACTCCCATACAGACCCGCTCCCGGCCACCGGCCACAGCTGGGGCGAATGGATGCCCGCGGGGGACGGGGAGGAAGTCCGCTACTGCGGCGTCTGCGGCGCGGAAGACTACCGGACAACCGGAGAGGATACGTACAGCGTGCGTATGTTCTTCCTGAACTGGCTTTTCCCAAAGATGCATAAAAAATAGGGGGAATCACAATGAATGAGAAAATTCCTGAGATCCTGCGGCAGATCGAAACGGTCGTTGTGGGTAAAAACGAAATTGTTGAGAAAATCCTGATGGCGATCCTGGCGGGCGGCCATGTGCTGATGGAGGACGTTCCCGGCGTGGGTAAGACCACCACGGCCATGACCTTTGCCAAGGTGCTGGGACTGGACACCAAGCGCGTTCAGTTCACCTCCGATACCGTCCCCTCGGACATTATCGGTTACTCGGTCTATGACAAGGAAAGCGGCAGCTTCGTCTATAAGCCCGGCGCGGTCATGACGAATCTGCTTCTGGCCGACGAGATCAACCGCACCTCCAGCAAGACCCAGTCCGCCCTGCTGGAGGCAATGGAAGAACTGCACGTGACGGTGGACGGCAAGACCTATGAGCTGCCCCAGCCCTTCGTGGTGCTGGCGACCCAGAACCCCGTGGGTTCTGCGGGAACGCAGATGCTGCCGCCGTCTCAGATGGACCGGTTTATGATCAAGATCAGCATGGGCTACCCCGATTTTGAAAGTCAGATCAGCATTTTGCGGGACAGACACACGGAAAACCCCCTGAACCGGGTGACCCCGGTGGTTGACCGGGAGCAGCTGCAGGCGCTGATTCAGGAAGCGGCGAAAGCGGAAATTCAGGACGCCGTTTACGAGTATGTCACCCGGCTGACACAGGCCAGCCGGGAGCACCCCATGGTGCAGCTGGGCGTCAGCCCCCGCGGCGCGCTGGCGGTGTGCCGTATGGCGAAGGCTTATGCTTACCTCAATGGCCGGGACTTCGTCATCCCGGAGGATGTGGCCGCCGTGTTCCCGGATGTGTGCTGCCACCGTCTGGTGCTGACCACCAAGGCAAGAATGATGGAGGAGCGGCCGGAGACGGTCATTGCCGCCATTCTGGATTCCGTAAAAATGCCGGTGATTAAGCAATAAACGAAACAACGAACGGAAGCAGGTACTGCTTATGATCGCAATGAAATTGGGTTGGGCGGTGCTGGAGGGCATCTGCGTCTGGCTTACCCTGTATTACGGGAGCAGCGGCGCGCTGGCTCTGGCGGCGGCGCTGCTGGTTTTGCCTCTGGGCAGCCTCCCGATCCACCTTTTCCTGAGAAAACGGCTTCGGGTGCGGGTGGAAGCACCCGCCGTGGTGCGGAAAGGGGACGAGGGCGGCGTCACGATCTGTCTGGAAAACCCCACGCTGCTGCCCGCCCTGCGTATCCGCTGCCGGGTAACGACCCGGAATCAGCTGAACGGCGAGCGCTGTACCCGGAATGTCATGACATGGGCGTTCCCGAAAGGGCAGCGGCGCACGTCCCTGCGCTTGGGAAGCGAGTATTGCGGACGCATCCGGATCTCCGTGGAGCAGGTGAAGCTCTATGACTGCTTCGGTCTGGTCGGCGTCCGCTGCGGATGCGCTGTCGAGGCGCACATGACGGTACAGCCGGATACCTTCCCCATTCGGGTGAATCTGATCCCCAATCCCGACAGTCAGGAGGACAGCGACACCTATTCTCAGGAGCGGCCCGGCGCCGACCTGACGGAGACGTTCCAGATCCGGGAATACGTCCCCGGCGACAGTATGCGGCAGATCCACTGGAAACTCAGCGGGAAATTTGACCGGCTGATCGTCCGGGATCCGGCGCTGCCCATCACCCGCAATGTGCTGGTGTTCTGGGAGAGAACGGGGCAGTCCGGCAATGTCAAACGCATTGACGCGCAGGCGGAAACGGTGGTGTCAGCGTGCCGGAGCCTGTCGGACAGCGGCATCCAGTTCACCCTCGGATGGAACGATACGGACAGCAATGTCTGCGTCCTGCATGAGATTCGCGGCATGGAAGATCTGGTCGGCGTTATCCCCCGGCTGCTGTGCGCCGCCGGAAGGAAGGATGGTGTCGGCGGCGCGTCGCTGCTGGTACAGACCCGGCCGGATGCTCTGTGCGGCCATATGGTGTACATCGGGGAGGAACCCTGCGCCGATGTATTGCAGATGCAGCGGCTGGGGCATGTCACGGCGCTGCTCTGCGGCGAATCGCCTTTGGAGGGGAGCATCCCCTTCGACGTGGGACGCTACAGGGAACAGCTGGGAGAAATTGACGTATAAGGGAGGCGAAAGCCTTGACCTCAAAAATAAAACAGGGGATGCACCTGCGTCAGCCTGAGAATTCGTCGGACGGCGCATGGATTTTTCAGACGTTGGCGGCGATGCTCGCCTGCGCGGCGCTGATGTTTGCGCTTGCGGCGTTGGCCGGGTTTCGGACGGGAAATCTGCTGCCAATCCTGCTGGCGGCGGGCGGATACGTGTGCATCGCCTACGGCGTGACCATCCGGTTTCAGAAGCAGCAGTGGTTTTTCCTTGCCGCGCTGGCCGTCCTGCTTCTGCTGGTTCTCATTTGCAGACAGCAGGTGCTGGAAGGCTACCGCCTGTTCTGGAATCAGATGCGCAATACCTATACCGCCGGGACGGGCTGGGTGCTCCCTGAGTGGGAGACGCAGCTGCCTGCGGAGAAAAGTGGGCTGTGCCTGACGCTGTTTGCCGTGGTGGCCGCAAGCGCTATAGCGCTGATTTGCTGCTGGCTGAGCGGCCGGGCGCCGGCTATACTGGCGGTGCTGCTGCCCGCCGCCGCGTTGGCGGGAATGGCGGTTTTCAAGACCGACGAGGTACTTCCCGGATTGGCCGCGCTGGCGGCTGCCGTGCTGATTCTTACTTACAGCGGGTGGCAGAGCCGGAAAGCGGCGTTCCCGGTCACATTTGGCTGGATTCTCTGCGGAATTGCGGCGGGATTGCTGATGCTTTGCGCGTCGGTTCCCGGTGTGCAAAGCTGGACGCAGAAAATCGGCGAAGATAGCCGCAAGGCAATTCATGCCTATCGCTATGAGACGAAAAATACCGTGCTGCCCGAGGGCGACTTCACGGATTATCAGAAGCAGAACGGCACCCGGGCCGGACTGGAAGTGACCATGTCGAACCCGGAAGCACTGTACCTGCGGGGATTCACCGGGGCTACGCTGGAAGGCGATACATGGAGCACGGTGGATTCAGATGTTCTGGCGCAGAATCAGGCACTTTTATACTGGCTGAACGAAAACGCCTTTCACCCGGCGGCACAGTATGCGTCGGCCGCCGCCGGGACGGACAGAGGCACGGGCAGCGTTTCCATTCAGAATATCGGCGCGTGCAGCGCTTACCAATATATCCCCTTCTCCCTGCGGGATACGGGAAATTTACCGGCGGAAAACCTGAAAGAGGACAGCCCTCCCTCCGACGGGGAGAGGACGTACCGGTACTCCGTGGTAACCGGCGGCGAAAATGGCATTGAGCAGACCCTGTCGCGGCTGCAAACCACCGATGATGCGCAGGTGCTGCAATACCGGAGGGCGGAAAGCGCGTACCGCAGCTTTGTGTACCGCAATTACCTTCAGGTTCCGGAAAGCGTGACGCAGCTGCTGGGGCAATACTGGGACGAGACCACGGCGGGCTACGGCTCCCGGGAAAATCTCACCCTGCCGCAGGCACAGGCCTGCACGTTGACGTTCCTGAGCCGGTGCTTCCCTGAGGAAGGAACGCCGGAGGATATGGAGCTGCCCCTGACCGCGGCGGAGGGGACGAGTTTCCAGTATGCCACGGTGGCGGTGATGACCCTGCGCTATTTTGGAATTCCGGCACGCTACGCCGAAGGGTATGTCATTTCGGAAGAAATGGCCGCAGATGCTCAGGCGGGCGAGCCTCTGACCGTGGACAGCCGCTGCGCGCGGGGGTGGGCGGAGGTCTATCAGGACGGGATCGGCTGGATACCCATGGAGCTGACTCCCGGACTGGGCGAAATGCTGGAACAGAAGCCGGAGGAAAACCCGGACGAAGGAGATTCGGACAATGCCGAGTCGGAGACTCAGCCGGAGGAGGAAACGACCCCCGAAGAGGACGGGACACAGGAGCCTGAGCCGGATGGCGGCACCGTGACCAAAATCGCCAAGGCCATGCTGCTGGGTGTGCTGTGGGTGCTTTTGATCGTGCTTCTGCTGTTCCTGCTCCTGCTGCTCAGAAGAAAGCTGATCCGCAAGCGCAGGGAACAGAAATACCAGCTGGAGGACATAAACGAAGCCGTTTGCTGGATTTTCGCGGACACGGCGGCGCTGATGGAAAAGCTGGGTCTGCGCAGAGGAAACGGCTCCATGCGGGCGCTGTGCGAGCCTGCAAAGCAGCGCTTCGGCGACGATTACGCGACGGCGCTGGCAGAAGCCATCCGCCTGAATGATCGCGCCATGTTCAGCAGTCACGCACTCACGCAGGAGCAGCGAGAATCGGCGCTGAAATTCTACGCCGATACGCAGGGGAGTCTAAAAAAGAATGTAAAATGGTACCACCGGGTGTGGATAAAATGGATTCAGTGCCTGTATTAAGGAGAGAACATAGTATGAAGAACTTGAGAAAGCGCCTTGCGTGCCTGCTGCTTTCCGCACTGCTGCTCATCGGCTGTCTGCCGGTAACGGCGCTTGCGGCGGAAAACGGGTTTATTCTCGTGGTGGAGGCCGGCGGAAAGCTGGTCATCGCGCCGGAATACATTTCCTGTACGGCGGGGCAGACCGCCGCGCAGGCGCTGAGCGCCAGCGGACACACCTTCACAGGGCTGGATACCGGCATGATCTCAGCCATCGACGGCGTGACGGGCAACTTTACCCGCAGCGACGAGAACGGTAACTACGACCTGTCCGTCAGCGCGGCGTCCATCGGCTATCTGCGCTTCAGCGAGGATATGGACAGCAAGCCCAGCGACGGACTGAAGCAGCTGATGACCGCCATGGCGGACTATAAGAAAAAGGGCAGCGACGTTCAGGCGGCCGCCAAAAAGGAATATGATACCGCCAGTGACCTGTTCGTGGGCATCAACAGCGAGTCCGCCAAGACCCTCGCGTCGAATCTGAATGACGCGGTCAGGAACTATGAAAACACCCTCACCGGCGAGCATTACGCAGTTCGCTTCACGGACGGCTCGGCGGCGTATTCTGACGACAACTATCCCGGCGTATCCATCACGACGGTAAACGCCTACGGAAAGCAGTGGACGGACGACGGCGACGGCGTTCTGGAGCTACCCAAGGGCGACTACACCTTCTGCGTCGAGCAGGCGGGACTGCGGGTGGAAGGCAAAATCACGGTCAGCGCCGCAGCGACGGTATCGGCAGAGCTTCCCCAGTCGGAGTGGCTGATCACCGACACCTTCCGTATTTCTGGAAGCTTCGGCGAGGAAACCAACAAGGATAATAAATTTACGGACGAAGAATGGCAGCTGGGGCAGTGGTCTGACAGGGAAGTGACCGTTCCGGTGCTGGACACCTTTACCGGCTCGGTCTACACCTACGCGGAGTACGATACCGGCCTGCTGTCCGAGATCCCGACCCTGACCGCCATTTACACGCTGGCAAGCACCGGTGAACGGATGGAAAAGGCGCTTGCGTTTCAGTCCCTGACCAGCGGCGCTTACAGCGTGCTGTCGCGGGGCGCGGCGGGCAATACCGTGATCTACCGGCTCAGCAGTAAGAGTGAGGACGGCTATACCTATTCTCAGGACTACACGGTTCATTTTGACCGCGTTCCCACGCTGGCGTCCATCCGGGTCGAAGATCAGATCGGCGTAGATCAGGCGGCTTCCATTCCCTTCGCACCGGATACCATGGAATATACCTATAAGGTTCTGAACACGGTCACGGCAGTGACGATCACGGGGCAGCCGCTGGAAAACGGCTACACCGTAACGGTCAATGGTAAGAACGCGGCGAACGGCGTGACGGTGGATGTCTCCGGCGAGACGGTCATCCCTGTGACGGTTTCCGCCAACGGCTATTCCAGCACCTACACCCTGACAATTCAGCCGGGCGAGGGCAAAAGTCTGTCCTTCCTGTCGGAGCGTTCCGTAACTGTTGAGGTGGTCAACAGCAACGGCGTTGTGATGCCCTATACGACACTCCGGGAGTCCGCAACCCAGAACCGCTACCGGTACATTCTGGTCCCCGGGGAGACCTACCACTATGTCGCGACCCGAAATACCTATTATCACATTACCGACGATTTCTCCCTTGAGGAGGTGGCCAACAGCACCATCATCGTGGACTTCAGTTCCATGAGCGACTGGCTGACAAGTCTGGCCTACGGGAAAAAAGCCGGTGCGGCCTCCAAAAATTCCCTGAAAACCGACGCTTCCTTCACCCCGGAGAATCACAGCTACAGGGTTTCCTATGAAGATACGGAGCATATGGTCTACGCCTGGGCGGCGACCGGAGAGAAAAATGTCAGCATTCAGGCAATTTATAATCAGGTATTCAGCGGCAGCCTGTACCACGGGAAGAAAAAAACCGTTGATCTACCCTCCGGTGCAGCTTCCGGCACCCTGCTGAACCGCCTGCTGATGAAGGAGAACCCCGTTGCGGGCACGGTCACCATCCGATTGACAAAGGAAGAGAACGGTGTTACTTTTTATCAGGACTATGTAACGCGCTTTGACCGCACGCTGACGCTGAAAGACATGACAGCCCAGTGCGACGGCGCTGCCGCTGCACTGGAAAAAGAGGACGGAACCAAGGGCTTTACGCCTAGCGTGAAGACCTATTCCGTGACGGTCTCCATGGCGGCGCAGAATCTGGAGCTGTTTCTTTCCCGCTACGAGGAGAACACCTGCTACGGCGAAGAGAACGTGGGCTACCGCATCAGGGTGGACGGCACGGACGTGACCGCCGAAGGCGGCGTGGTCATCCCGCTGGACGGCACCATTAACACCCAGACGGTTACGGTCACGGTGGAAAATAACAAGGCTCCGGACGGCACCGGAACTTATACCCTGAACATTCTGAAATCTCCCCCGGTGGAAGTGACCTTCGAGACGGAACCGGTGGACGCGCTGCTGCATCTGCGGGACGTTCTCACCGGCGTGCAGCAGCTGCCGGACGACGCGGGGAATTATCTGCTGTGCGAGGGAAGCAGCTACAGCTACGCGCTGACAAAATACGGCTATGAAGCCGTATCCGGCACCCTGACCGTGACCCGGGACGGTGCCGGTGCGCTGGTGATCTCCAACGGTACGGAAACCTACCCCGTCACCGAGACGGAGGGCGGCGGCGCGGTGACCATCGTCTGGACGCTGAATCCGGCGGCGGCCAACCCCGCCATCGACCCGTCGATCCCGGCGCAGTGGGCGGATTTCCGCGGTTCTTCCACCAATAACGGCGTCACGGACGTATTGCTGCCAACGGCGGCGCAGGACGGCACCTTGTATTGGGCAAACCAGCTGGGCGTCGGCTTTGATTCGGATGCCGTCGGCAGCCCGATTCTGGTGGATGGCGATATCATCACCTACGCGGGCGACAAGATCTACCGCGTGGACACCGTAAGCGGCGAGGTCAAGGTAAAGGCAAACATGGATCACAAGTCCAGCTTCTCCATCACCCCGCCGGTTTACGCGGACGGCATGGTCTTCGTGGCGCTGTCCGGCGGCACGGTGCAGGCGTTCAATGCGGCCACACTGGAATCTCTCTGGATCTACACGGATAAACTGGGCGGACAGCCCAACTGCCCGCTGAAGGTGAAAAACGGCTATCTCTACACCGGCTTCTGGAACAGCGAGACCGGCAACGCGAACTTCGTCTGCCTGTCCATCACCGATGAGGATCCGGCGCAGTCCAAAGAAAGCAAGTGCGCCTCCTGGTACTATACCAGCAAGGGCGGCTTCTACTGGGCGGGCGCTTACGTGGCCGACGACTTCCTGCTGGTGGGAACGGACGACGGCGGAAACGGCTACACCAGCCAGACCTCCCGGCTGCTGCTTCTGGACCCCGCGACGGGCGAGCTGCTGGACAGCTGGGACGGCCTGAACGCGGATATCCGCAGTACGGTGGTTTACGACGCCGGGACGGACGCCTACTATTTCACCTCCAAGGGCGGCACCTTCTATTCCGTTCAGGTGACCGGCGACCGGAAGCTGACGAATAAGTGGAGCGTGAATCTGGCAAACGGCGTGGGCGGCGTTCCCATGAGTACATCGACCCCTGTGGTCTACAACGGCAGAGCCTACATCGGTGTTTCCGGCGCGGGACAGTTTACCCCGTACTCCGGCCACAACATCACGGTGATCGACGTGGTTGCAAGGCGCATTGCCTACCGCGTGGAGACGCAGGGCTATCCCCAGACCAGCGGTCTGCTGACCACGGCCTACGAGCAGGAAAGCGGCTGCGTGTACGTCTATTTCTTCGACAACATGACCCCTGGCAAGCTGCGGGTTCTGCGGGACAGAGCCGGACAGACGACCCCGGATTACGTCACCACCGAGGGCGGCCGCACGACGGCCTATGCGCTGTTCACCCCCACCGGCGATCAGGCGCAGTATGCCATTTGCAGCCCCATCGCCGACGAATACGGCACGGTCTATTTCAAGAACGACTCGGCGCGGCTGATGGCCTACGGAAGTGCCATTGAGCGTCTTGAGATCACCCAGCAGCCGACAAAGACGGCATACGCGGAAGGGGAGACCTTCGACCCTGCCGGAATGGTCGTCACCGCGGTCTATGCCAACGGAAAGACGAGAGACGTTACGGATTATGTGACGTATAAGACTGACCCGCTGGACGGCGGCGACGGGGAGTTTGTTATTTCCTTCCCGTATGTCATGTACCATAATGAAGAAAACGGAACGGAGATGACCTCCGGCGTTGAGACGATGGTACCTGCTGTCACGCTGGATCTGACCGTGGGCGATGGACTTCTCGGCGACGTCAACGGCGACGGTAAGGTCGATCAGGCCGACGCCCAGATGATTCTGGACTATGAGGCAAAGCGCATTGACAGGGCGCTTTCCCTGAAGACGGCGGATGTCAGCGGTGACGGAGTCATTGACAGCAGCGACGCCGTGCTGATTCTCCAGTATGCCGCGGGAACTCTGAAGGAGTTCCCGGCGGCTGCCCCGAAGGAAATGGAAGATACGGGAAGCACTGACCAGATCGCAGTCGGGGACACAGGACTTCCCAAAGAATAGGAGCATAGATTATGAATCAAAAATGGATTGCCCTTTTGCTGGCGCTTATCTTGGCGCTGTCTGTCTGCGGTTGCGCCGCGGACAAGCCACAGACGGAGACTGCCGAAACGACCGCGTCTGTGGAAACTCAGACAGCCGCGGGGCAAAGTACGGTAACGGATGAGGAACTGACACAGACTGCCCAATGGCTGATGGAGCAGATCCCACAGCCAACCTACGGCTCCGTGGGGGGCGAGTGGGCCGTATTCGGGCTGGCGCGTTCCGGCGTTGCGGTACCGAAGGAATATTTTGAAGTTTATGGTGAAAACGTGGCTGCCTACACGGCGGAACACGGCGGCGTGCTCCACGCGAAAAAGTACACGGAGTATTCCCGTGTGATTCTGGCGTGGACGGCGCTGGGGAAGGATGCCACGGACGTTGGCGGATTCAACCTGCTGGTTCCTCTGGCGGACTTTGATCAGACGGTATTTCAGGGGATCAACGGCCCCATTTTCGCGCTGCTGGCGCTGGACAGCGGGGCGTATGACATCCCGGAAAACACCGCCGGAACCACGCAGGCCACGCGGGACGGGTATGTGGACTATATTCTGAACGCGGAGCTTCCCGGCGGCGGATGGTCGTTCGCGGGGGGTGACGCGGAGACGGACATCACGGCCATGGCGCTGCAGGCGCTGGCCAAATACCGCGACCGGCAGGATGTGGCGGACGCGGTGGAGCGGGGACTGACTGTTCTGTCTCAGCAGCAGGAAGAAAACGGCGGCTTTGTCGCCTACGATTCGGAGAGCAGCGAGTCCATCGCGCAGGTGATCGTGGCGCTGACGGAGCTGGATGTCAGCCTGACCGACTCCCGGTTCGTCAAGAGCGGGAACACGCTGGTAAGCAGGCTGTTGGAATTCCGGACGGAGAATGGCGCGTTCCGGCACATTCTCGATGGGGAAGAAGACGTGATGGCGACGGAACAGGGCTTCTACGCCCTGGTGGCCGTGAGCCGGGCGGAGCAGGGAAAATCCACCCTGTACACAATGACAGAGGCGTAAAAACAGTTTCGCGGGGGAAACAGCGGATGAAGAAAAAGCGGCTTGGGAATATCGTGATGGTTCTGCTGATCGTCGTGATCGCCGTGACCGGCGTTCTGACGGCGCTTCACCTGCGGGGCGGGGAAGCCGGCAATCTGGGGAGCCTGTACAAAATTACGGAGATCCCGGACAATGCTCTCATCACCCCGGGGCAGGAGGGGAGCGTCTGCACCGTCACCATCGTCTGCGACACCGTTCTTGATAATCTGAGGTCGCTGGACGAGGAAAAAGCGCCCTATGTTCCCAAAGACGCGGTGATCCTGCCCAAAACGCAGGTTTCCTTCACTGAGGGGGATACCGTCTTTGACGTGCTGCAAAAGGTCTGTACGGCGGCGGATATCCAGCTGGAATACAGCTGGACGCCCATTTACGACAGCAGCTACATCGAGGGTATCAACCACCTGTATGAATTCGACTGCGGCAAAGAATCCGGCTGGATGTACAAGGTGAACGACTGGTTCCCCAATTACGGCTGCTCGGCCTACGCGGTGGAAAAGGGGGACGACATCGTCTGGTGCTACACCTGCAAAGGCTACGGCAAGGATGTGGGCGGCGGATGGATGACGGAGGGGACCGCAAAATGAAAAAGTCCCATATCGTGATGCTGCTGACCTTCCTGCTGCTGATCCCCGCAACGATTTATTTCGGCCTGCGGTTCAGCGGACGCGCCTACTATGTCACCAGCACGCTGGTCATGATTGAGACGCTGGTGCCGTTTCTGCTGGCTTTCGAGAACCGGAAGCCTCAGGCGCGGGAGCTGGTGGTCATCGCGGTGCTGTCCGCTCTGGCGGTGGCCGCGCGGGTGGTTATTCCCATTCCCAATTTCAAGGCGATTTTCGCCATTATCATGCTGTCGGGTATTGCCTTTGGCCCCGAAACGGGTTTCCTTGTGGGCGCGATTTCGGCCTTTGCCAGCAACTTCTTCTATGGTCAGGGGCCCTATACTCCATGGCAGATGTTTGCTTACGGCGCTGGCGGACTGCTGGCGGGCTTCCTGTTCGCAAAGGGGAGACTGCCGAGAAAGCCGGCCGTCATGGGCGTGTTTGGTTTCCTGACAACCCTGCTGCTGGTGGGGCCGCTGCTGGACACCTGTTCGGTTTTTCTGGAGCTGTCGGTTATCAATGTGCGGACGGCGTGGCCCCGTTATGTATCCGGCTTCTGGGTGAACCTCAGTCAGGGCGTCTGCACGTTCCTGACCATGGTGATTTTTGGGAATCCTTTGCTGGAAAAGCTGGACCGGGTGAAGGTGCAGTACGGGATGATGGAGGACGAAGATGGGCTTTGAAAGCTGCCATCCGGCGGTGAACTTCCTGTTTTTTGCCGCCGTCATTTACGGAAGCGTGGCCTTCCAGCACCCGGTGTTTCTCGCCATCTCCTGCCTGTGCGCCTTCGCGTTCAGCATGAAGCGGAACGGAAAGCGGGCGGTTATCTTCAACCTGTGCCTGCTGCCGCTGGTGGTTTGCTTCGCCCTGTATTACAGCAGCTATCACCATTTCGGCGTGACGGTGCTGAAACAGAACTTCATCGGCAACAACCTGACGGTGGAAAGCTTCGTGTACGGCATGGTGACGGGACTGCGGGCGGCGGCGGTGTGCATGTGGCTGAGCTGCCTGTTCCGGGTGGTGTCCAGCGACAAGGTGCTGTACCTGTTCGGCAGGGTCAGCCCACGGCTGTCGCTGTTTCTCACAATTTTGCTGCGCTTTATTCCGAGAATCGGCCGGGAGGCAAGAAAAATCAACCTGGCTCAGAAGGGCATCGGCCGGGGAAGCAATCAGGGAAATGTTTTTCGACGACTTGTCAACTGCCTGCGGATTTTCTCCATGCTGATCACGTGGATGATCTCCGCACTGGCGCTGGAATCCGACTCCATGCGTTCCCGGGGCAGTCTGCTTCGGGGGCGGACGGCGTTTTCCATCTACCGCTTCGATAACCGGGACAGGGCGTTCGTGATCGCGCTGTTTTCCGGCATCACCCTGACTGCCATGGGGGCGATTCTTGGGGCGACGACGATGTTTTACAATCCCAGAATCATCTGGAAGCCATTGGAAAACGTAAGCACAGTGACCGCCGCAGGCTACGCCGCGCTGTGCCTGCTGCCCATGGGACTGGAATTCTGGACGGAGTACCGGTTCCATAGAGCAAGACGCGAAGTATGAAATTCGGGAGCCATCACACGAAAACGTGATGGCTCCCGTTTGTTATTTCTCGTCGCAGACCTGAAAAATGTAGAATTTCAGGTAGTAGGAATCCTCGGCGTCCCACAAAATGGGGTGATCCGGCGCCTGCGTGCGGTATTCCACCTGACGCAGCCGCTTGTGGACATTCCGGGCGGCCTGACCGATGGTCTGGGTGAACAGCTCATAGTCCACAAAATGGGAACAGGAGCAGGTGGCGAGGAAGCCGCCGTCCCGGATGAGCTTCATTGCCCGGAGGTTGATCTCCCGGTAGCCCGTCACCGCCTTTTTCACGGAGGCGCGGGACTTGGTGAAGGCCGGAGGATCGAGGATCACAAGATCAAACTTCTGCCCCTTGGCTTCCAGCTCCGGCAGCAGCGCAAACACATCCGCGCAGAGAAATTCCACCCGGTCGGAAAGACCGTTGAGGGCGGCGTTCTCCCGGGCCTGTGCCACGCCCAATTCGGAAGCGTCCACGCCCAATACATGGCTTGCCCCGGCGAGACCCGCGTTCAGGGCAAAGGAGCCGGTGTGGGTGAAGCAGTCCAGCACCTCCGCACCGGGGCACAGCGGCCAGATGGCCTTGCGGTTGTATTTCTGATCGAGGAAAAAGCCTGTTTTCTGTCCTTCGGCCACGTCTACGAAATATCTGACGCCGTTTTCCACAATCTCCACCTTGGTGTCAAAGGGGTCGGACAGGAAGCCTTTGACCCGGGGCATTCCCTCCTGCTCCCGCACTTTTGCGTCAGAGCGCTCGTAAATGCCCCGAATGGAAATGCCGTCCTTCGCCATCAATTCTTTCAGGGTTTCCAGAATGAAGGACTTATACCGATCCATGCCCAGCGCCAGAGACTGCACCACCAGCACGTCGGAGAACTTGTCCACCACCAGACCGGGCAGGAAATCCGCCTCGCCGAAAATCACCCGGCAGCTGCCGGTGTCCACCACCTTTTTCCGGTATTCCCAGGCGTTCTCCACCCGCGTCCTGAGAAAATCCTCGTCGATTTCCTGATTCCGGTTCCGGGTCAGCATCCGCACCCGGAGCTTGGATCGGCGGTTCAGGAAGCCCTTGCCCAGACAAAAGCCGTTGTAGTCGTGGACGGAGACAACATCCCCGTCCAGCGGCTCGCCCTCGATGCGCTCCACCTCGTTGTCATATACCCATGGGCCGCCCGCCTTCATGCTGCGCCCCTCGCCCTTTTTCAAATACACCGCGCCGTTTTCCATTGCGTTTTCTCCTGTTCCGTAAAATATCACTACCATTATACGATGATTTTCCCGAATTGCAACAGAAAAGAGCCGGTAAGACGGTTAAAACCATCTTACCGGCTGCTTTGTGCCCGGAAATTACTCTGCCTTGAAGGTGTAGGTCGCGCCGGCGGTGATGTCGGTGGAGTCTACGTCGGTGGCGGCATACTCGCCGTCCACATAGAATGCCCAGTACTTGCCGTCGGTATCATAGTCCACGGTGACGCCGTTGACGGTCTTGACGTACAGGCCGTAGTCGCTGTCCTCGCCCGCAATCAGACCCAAGGACAGCAGCGCCGCGCCGACGGTCTTCTCATCGGTGTGGATTTCAAAACGGCTTTCCTTGCCGTCAGGGTCTACCACGTTGAACAGGAACATGGTTTCGCCCTCGCCCATGGAAACGGTGCCGCCGGAAGTTTCAGCGGAGGCCACAGGCTCAGTTTTGTCATTCTTGCTGCATCCAACGGTGGAAAGCGCCAATGCCGCAATCAGCGCGATGCACAGAAGGATGGACAGCAGCTTTTTCATGCTGAATTTGTTCATAACAATTCTCCTATCATGTTATTCCTTTCCCGCCTGCCTTGAAACGGCTGCGTGAAGGGGTTCGCTATTTGGTATTCACAAACAGCGCAGATATTGTAGCATAGATTCCCATTTTTTTCAACCGGAAAAAATCACGATGCGCGGCGGAAAGACATTGCAGTTTTTCGGAGATTATGATAGAATATGCTGCATAGAATAAAAACACAAAGTCGGGTCACACATTGGAATGGGGCAATCCCAGCGGTACCAAGCCGCCGTAGATGGACAGTTGAGCCGCGGAAAGTCATTGGGAACATCCTGAGAAGACTTTCGGCAAATGGCGTCCAGAGCCGGAACACGGTGACCTGACGTTTTTCCCGGAAGGCTCTTGGGGATGCCTGCCGGAGGTTTTTGTGAAGTCCCCATTTGGGGACTTTTTCTTTTTGGGGGATGCTATGACTGCGGACGCTTTTTCCAACTGCCACCCGGCGGTGAATTTCCTGTTTTTTGTGGGAGCCATTGGTTTCAGCGTGCTGATCCAGCACCCGGCGTACCTGATCGCGGGGGCGATTGGCGCGGCGGCTTATTATCTGCTGCTCAGCGGCAGGGCGGGCTGGAAGCGGATTGCCATGCTGCTGCCCATGTTTCTCGCGCTGACGGTGGTGAACCCGCTGTTCAACACCTACGGCGAGCGGGTGCTGTTTCATGTGTTCGGAAGACCCTACACGGTGGAGGCGCTGCTCTACGGCGCGGCCATTGCCGGGGTGTTTCTGGTGATGATGCTCTGGTTCGGCTGCTATAACGCGGTCATGACCAGCGACAAGTTCACAAGCCTGTTCGGAAATCTGATCCCGGCGATCTCTCTGCTGCTGGTGATGGTGCTGCGGATGATCCCCAGCTTTATCCGCAAGGCGGGGCAGATCATGGGCGCGAGAAAATCCATCGGTCTCGGTGCGGGGGAGAACAGCACCATGAAAGAAAAACTCACCAGCGGAATGCGAACATTGTCCGCCCTGACGGACTGGGCGCTGGAGGGCAGCATCGTGACCGGGGACTCCATGCGCGCCCGGGGCTACGGCACAGCCAAACGCACAAGCTTTCAGATCTACCGGATGAAGGCGCTGGACTGGACGCTTCTTGCAGTGATGCTCACCCTTGCGGGTGTGGCCGCAGTGGCCGCCATGGGCGGCGCTGCGGCGGAGTTTACGCCGAAGCTCGCCATTCAGCCCGTTACCGGCATTTACGCGCCGGGCTTTATTGCCTACTGCGCTTACCTCTTTATTCCCTCTGCACTACACATGAAGGAGGCCGTTCAATGGCACATATCGAGATCGAGAATCTGACCTTTTCCTACCCTTCCGCCGGCAGGCCATCCCTGTCCGACGTCAGCCTGACCATCCGGCGGGGGGAGTACGTGGTACTCTGCGGCAAAAGCGGCAGCGGCAAAACAACGCTGCTGCGGCACCTGAAAACGGTGCTTGCGCCCCACGGAAAGCGAAGCGGGGACATCCGCATCAACGGCGTTTCGCTGAAAGATATGAGTCAGCGGGATCAGGCCGCGAAGGTGGGCTTCGTCATGCAGAATCCGGACGATCAGATCGTGACGGACAAGGTCTGGCATGAGCTGGCCTTCGGGCTGGAAAGCCTGGGCTGCGACCAGAAGACCATGCGCGCCCGGGTGGCGGAAATGGCCTGCTATTTCGGCATTCAGGACTGGTTCCACAGAGACGTTGCCAATCTGTCCGGCGGACAGAAGCAGCTGCTCAATCTGGCGTCCATCATGGCCATGCAGCCGGAAATTCTGATTCTGGACGAACCCACCAGCCAGCTTGACCCCATTGCGGCTTCGGATTTTCTGAACACCCTGCGGAAGATCAACGCAGAATTGGGAACGACCATCCTCATTACGGAGCATCGGGTGGAGGATATTTTCCCCTACGCTGACCGCGCCATCGTGATGGACGGCGGAAAAGTGATCGCCAACGACACCCCACGGAACATCGGTAAGCGGCTCTGGGAGGAAAAGAACGATATGTTTACCGCCATGCCCACGCCGGTGCGGGTGTTTTACGGCAGCGGCGGGGCGGGGGAGTGCCCCCTGACCGTGCGGGAGGGCAGAAACTGGCTCAGCGATATTTTCCCGAACCCGCCGGAAATCACCGAGCTTCCGGCACAGCCCCAGACCGAAGAAGACGGCGAAATCGCTCTTTCGCTGAAAGAATTGTGGTTCCGCTATGAAAAGAACAGCCCGGACGTTCTCCGGGGGGCCAGCGTCGAGGTGGCGAAGGGAAGCCTTCACGCCATCGTGGGCGGCAACGGCGCGGGAAAATCCACAACACTGAAAGCCGTCTGCGGCATTTGCAGACCCTATCGGGGCAAGGTGAAGGTGCTGGGAAAGCCGGTGGAAAAATACAAGCAGCAGGAGCTGTTCCGGGGCTGCCTCGCCATGCTTCCTCAGGACCCCAAGAGCCTGTTCGTCAAGAAAACGGTGCTGGAAGATTTGCAGGAAATGACGCAAAACGAGCAGGATATCCGGGAAACGGCGGAAATCTGTCAGATCACGTCTCTGCTGAAGAGCCATCCCTACGATCTGTCCGGCGGTGAGCAGCAGCGAGCGGCGCTGGCGAAGGTGCTGCTTACCCGGCCGCAGCTGCTCCTGCTGGATGAGCCGACCAAGGGCATCGACAGCTTCTTCAAGGAGACCTTTGCGTCCATCCTGACGGAGCTGAAAAAGAAGGGCATCACCATCGTCATGGTGTCCCACGACGTGGAATTCTGCGCCCGGTACGCCGATCAGGTGAGCATGTTCTTTGACGGGCAGGTCCTGACCACGGATACGCCCCGCCGGTTCTTCGGCGCGAACAGCTTCTACACCACTGCCGCAAACCGTATGAGCCGCCATGTGTTCCGGAACGCGGTCACGGCGGAGGATGTAGTGGATCTTTACAAACAAAACCGGGAGACAAAGGCATGAAAAAGTCCCGTATTGCCACGTTGATCGTATTTTTCGTGCTGATTCCCCTGACGCTGATCGTGGGCAGCAGACTTTCCGGACGGGCGTTTTATGTCACCAGCACGCTGGTGATCGTGGAGCTGCTGATCCCCTTCTTTCTGGCCTTTGAGGGGCGCAGACCTCAGGCGCGGGAGCTGGTGGTGCTGGCAGTGATGTGCGCGCTGGCGGTAGCCGGGCGGGTCGCCATTCCCATCCCCAGCTTCAAGGCAATTTTCGGCATTATCATGATCGCGGGGATTGCCTTTGGCCCGGAATCGGGCTTTCTGGTGGGGGCAATCAGCGCACTGGCAAGCAACTTTTTCTACAGCCAGGGCCCCTACACGCCATGGCAGATGATGGCCTACGGCGCGGGCGGAATGCTGGCGGGCTTTGTGTTCGCCGAGGGCAGACTTCCCCGCAAGCCGGTGGTGATGGGGATTTTCGGATTTCTGGCGGTGGCGTTTTTCGTCGGGCCGCTGCTGGATACCTGTTCGGTGTTTCTGGTGATGTCCAGAATCTCCCTCAAGGGGGCGATGGCGTTCTATATTTCCGGGTTCCCGGTGAATCTGAGACAGGCCGTCGCCACGGCAATCGTACTTCTGGTTCTGGGGAAGCCCCTGCTGGAAAAGCTTGACCGGATCAAAACAAAATACGGAATTCTGGATGATGAGGGGAGGAAGGAAGCATGAAAAAAGACCAGCTGTTTCTTTCCACCATTGCCCCGGACGCCGCGGAGGAAGCCCGGCGGCACGGCCTAGGGCTGGAAATCGCGGAATACTGCACAGCGTGGAACATGGATGAGCAGTTCGAGACGACCCACGCTGCTGTGACCGAGGAACTAACAGGCGTGGGCAGGAGACTGCTGCACGCGCCCTTCAGCGAGCTTTTCCCCTGTGCCGTTGACCCGAAAGCACGGGAGCTGGCGGCGCTCCGCTACCGGCAGGCGATCGCGCTTGCGCGGCGGTATGATGCCCGGAAGATCATCATTCATGGGGGCTTCAACGAAAGATTGTACTACCCCTGCTGGTATACGGAGCAGTCCATTGTTTTCTGGAAGGATTTTTTGAAGGAAGACCCCGGCGTGGACATCGTGCTGGAAAACGTGCTGGAGGAGCAACCGGAGATGATGACCGAGATTTTCCGGGAGGTGGACAACCCCCGGCTGCGGATGTGTCTGGACGTGGGGCATGTGAACGCTTACTCCCCGGTTCCCGTGGAGGAATGGGTGAGCGCCTGCGCGGAATTTCTCTCCCATTTCCATATCCACAACAATGACGGCTCTCAGGATACCCATTGCGCACCGGGAGAGGGAACGATCTCCATGGCCGCGCTGCTCCGGCAGGCGCAGACGCTCTGCACGGAGGCGACTTTTACACTGGAAGTGCTTCAGGCGGCACCGGCGGTCAGCTGGATGCTGGAAGAGCGTATTTTGGAGGGGTGAACATGGAAGAGAAACTGAACAAACTGTTTTCCGCCGTTTCCCCTTTGGATGACGCCGCTATGGAAAAGGCGCGGGAGCGTCAGGCGCAGCTTGCAAAGCCCCCCGGAAGTCTGGGGCGGCTGGAAGACCTGTCCGTCCAGCTGGCGGGCATCACCGGGCAGGTGCATAATAAGATGGAGAAGACCCATCTTCTGGTATTTGCCGCCGACAACGGCGTGGTGGCGGAGGGCGTGTCCAGCGCACCCCAGTCCGTGACGCTGATGCAGACGGTGAATCTGACCCGTGGAAAAACCGGTGCAAGCGTTCTTGCGAAACATTTCGGCAGCGGCATCACCGTCTGCGATGTGGGCGTCAATGCCGATATCAAAGAGAAAGCGGTGCTGAACCGGAAAATTGCCTACGGCACGCAGAATATTGCGAGCGGCCCCGCCATGACCCGGCAGCAGGCGGTCACGGCCATCCTCACCGGTGCCAAGCTCGCCGCCGAGACTGATGCCGATGCCCTCGGCGTGGGGGAAATGGGCATCGGCAACACCACTACGTCCTCCGCCGTTCTGGCGGTGCTGCTTTCGGCGGAGGTGGAGACCGTCACCGGCAGGGGCGGCGGCGTGACCGACGAGAGTTTCCTGCGGAAGAAAGCAATCATCCGTCAGGCAATCGAAGTGAACCGTCCCGACAGGGACGACCCGGTGGACGTGCTTGCCAAGGTGGGCGGCTTTGACCTTGCCGCCATGTGCGGCGCGTTTCTGGGGGCGGCGGCGACCCGCCGTCCGGTGGTCATCGACGGGTTTATTTCCGCCGTAGCGGCGCTGTGCGCGGTGCGGCTGTGTCCCCGGGTGCGGGACTATCTCGTCCCCAGCCATGCGTCCTTTGAGATCGGCTACCGCCTTGCCATGGAGGCCATGGACTTGGAGCCGCTGTTCCTGCTGGGAATGCGTCTGGGGGAGGGCAGCGGGTGCCCGCTGGCCTTTCAGGTGCTTTCCGCCGCCTGCGCCGTTATGAACGACATGGCGACCTTCGATCAGGCGGGGATAGACGACGGGTATCTGGACGAGATACGTCAGGGCGACCAGTTTACCGTGGAGGGGAAAATATGACGATTTTCCTTTCCGGCGGCGCGAAAAACGGAAAATCCACGCTGGCGCAGGAACTTGCGGTGAAGCTGTCCGGGGCGGGAAAGCGCTACTACGTGGCGACGATGATCCCCACGGACGAGGAAGATCTGGCGCGCATCCGGCGGCACGTTGCCGACCGGGACGGGCTGGGCTTCGAGACCATTGAGTGCAGCAAAAATATGCTGTCCTGTCTGGATACTGCGGACAGGGACGGCACGTTTCTGGTGGACAGCGCCACGGCGCTGCTGCAAAACGCCATGTTTCCCGCGGAAAAGAACTGGCAGCTGGATTTGGACGGGGCGAACCGGTGCGCCGACGAGTTGATCGCCTTTGTGAAAACCGTGAAAAACGCGGTGGTCGTCAGCGATTTTATTTACTCCGACGCCCAGCGGTACGACGAGACCACGGAGCTTTACCGTAAGTGTTTGGCCGCCATTGACCGCCGTCTGGCGGCGGTCTGCGACGTTGTCGCCGAGGTGGCGGCGGGGAATCCGAAGCTTTACAAGGGGGCATTGCCGCTGTGAAAACCTATCTTTGCGCCTTCGCCATGTGCCAGTCCATGTTCTGCGCAATTCCCTTTCCCGGACGGCTCTGGGACGAGAAGGCAAGGGGAAAAATGCTCCTGTTTCTGCCCGTGGTTGGGCTGGAAATCGGGCTTGTCTGGGCGGCGCTTGCATGGGCTGTCCGCTTTTTGAAGCTCCCGGCACTGGTCGGGGGACTGGCGCTGTGCGCGTGCCCCTTCCTTTTGACGGGGTTCATCCATCTGGACGGATTCATGGACGTCACCGACGCGGTGAAATCATGGCGGGATCTGGAAAAGCGCCGGGCGATCCTGAAGGACTCCCACGTCGGCTCTTTCGCCGTGATTGGCCTGTGCCTGCTGATACTCAGCCAGTTCGCGTTCTTTTCCGCTGCCCCCGAAGGGGCGGATTTCCGGATTCTGCTGTTTATCCCGGCGGTCAGCCGGTGTTGCTCGGCACTGGCGGTGACGGGGCTTCGCTCCATGTCCTCCAGCCAGTACGCCGGGCAAGAAAAGCCCAAGGCGCAGCTGTGGATTCTGACGGGAATGCTGGCCACGTATCTGGCGGCGGGATTTTTCATTTGCGGAAAGTACGGTTTTGCGCCGGTTGGGTGCCTTGCCGGGTATGCTCTGGCGCTGCGCCGGGGGTACAAGTCTCTGGACGGCATGAACGGCGACATTGCAGGGTACGCGCTGACCATCGGCGAACTGTGCGCCGTGGCGGTCTACGCGCTTTTGTAGGAGGGTATTATGGTTTTAATCATCGGCGGCGCTTATCAGGGAAAGCTGGATTTTGCGAAGTCCGCCTTTGGCCTGAGTGAAAGCGATGTTTTTACCTGTACCGGCGGAGAAATCGACTTTTCCAGACGGTGCATTGACCGTATCGAGGAATTTACCCTTTGGTGTGTGCAGTCGGGGGTGGACGCCGTGGCGTTCTTCCAATCCCGCCGGGAGCAGTGGCAAGACAGCATTCTTATTTGTGAGGATATCTCCGCGGGCGTGGTGCCCATGGGGGCGGAAATGCGGGCGTGGCGGCAGATGAATGGGCTGCTTTGCCGGTATCTGTCCGGAGAAGCAGCCCGGGTCAGCCGCTTGTTCTGCGGATTGGAGGAACGGCTGAAATGACCATTTTTCTCATTCGCCATGGCCGCACCCTTGCCAATGAGCAGCACCTCTACTGCGGCAGCACCGACCTGCCATTATCCAGAGCGGGAAGGGAAGCGCTGGCGAATCGCCCTCCTATTGACGTGGGAGCGGCACGCTTTATCACCAGCGGAATGCGGCGGTGCAATGAAACGCTGGCGCTGCTGTTTGGCAATGTCCCCTACGAAGTCGTGGAGGATTTCCGGGAAATCGACTTCGGCGCGTTTGAGATGAAAAGCTATGAGATGCTGAAAGACGAACTGGCCTACCAGACATGGCTCTCCCGTGACCCGGAGATCAACCCACCCCCCGGCGGCGAAAGCGGCGGACAGATGACGAGGCGCGTTCTGGCAGCGTACAAGGCACTGGAAAGCCGGAAAGAAAACACGGTGATCGTGACCCACGGCGGCGTCATTGCCGCGATCATGGCCAGCCTTTTCCCGGAGGAAGGGAAGAACCGCTATCAGTGGCAGCCGAAGCCGGGGGAGGGGTACGCCATAACGGGCGGCACCTACTCGGCAATTCCATAAGGACAGCAAAAATTCCCCGGAACAGCCGGGGAATTTTAACGGAAATGCCCCCAAACCATGCGGTTTGGGGGCTGAACTTTTGGTTACACGCAGTGACCCTTGGCGCGGATGACCTCGATCACGGAATCCACGTACTGCTCGCAGACGTCCTTGCTCTCGGCTTCCACCATGACCCGGATGACCGGCTCGGTGCCGGATTCCCGCACCAGAATGCGCCCGGTGTCGCCCAGCTTGGCGGTGACCTCCGCGACGGCCTTCTGCACGTCGGGGTCAGCTTGCGCCGCGGCCTTGTCGGCCACCCGGACGTTTTTCAGCACCTGAGGATAGAAGGTGAAGCCTTCGCAGAGCTGGCTCAGGGTCTTCTTCTTCGCCATCATCGTCTCCATGATCTTCAGGCTGGTGAGGATGCCGTCGCCGGTGGAGGCGTACTTGGAGAAGATGATGTGGCCGCTTTGCTCGCCGCCCAGACGGCAGCCGTTGGCCATCATGTATTCGTAGACGTATTTGTCGCCCACCTTGGTCTTGGCGTAGCCGATGCCCAGCTCGTCGAAGGCTTTGTACAGGCCGAAGTTGGACATGATGGTGGTGACGACGGTGTTGCCCAGGAGCTTGCCCCGCTCCTTCATGTACTTGCCGTAGATGTACAGGATGTGGTCGCCGGTGACGATATTGCCCTTTTCGTCCACGCACAGGCAGCGGTCGGCGTCGCCGTCGTAGGCAAAGCCCACGTCCAGCCCGTTCTCCACCACGTAGCGCTGCAGAACCTCAATGTGGGTCGAACCCGCGTTCTGGTTGATGTTGTAGCCGTCGGGGGCGGCATTGATGACGTAGGTCTTGGCGCCCAGCGCGTCAAAAACGCACTTCGCGATGTTCCAGGAGGAACCGTTGGCGCAGTCCAAGCCAACCTTCACGCCCTTGAAGGAGTACATGCCCAGACTGATGAGATAGCCGATGTAGCGGTTTCGTCCGGCAACATGGTCAACGGTGCGGCCGATCTGGTCGCGCTTGGCCAGAGGCAGTTCCTCCCATTTCCGGCCGAAAGCCTCCAGATTGCCGTCCAGATACGCTTCCACCAGACTGATGACGCTTTCATCCATCTTCTCACCGAAGTTGTTGATGAGCTTGATGCCGTTGTCGTAGTAGGGGTTGTGGCTGGCGGAGATCATAATGCCGCAGTCGAAGCCCTCAGTGCGGACGACGAAGGCCACGCTGGGGGTGGTGGTGACGTGCAGCAGATAGGCGTCTGCGCCGGAGGCTACCAGACCGCCAACAAGGCTGTACTCGAACATATAGCTCGACCGGCGGGTATCCTTGCCGATGACGATTCTGGCGGAGCCGTCAGAGCCGGAGCGGCGCTTCAGCTGGGTGTAGTACCAGCCGAGAAAACGTCCGACCTTGTAGGCGTGGTCAGCGGTAAGGTTGCAGTTGGCTTCTCCCCGGAAGCCGTCGGTTCCAAAATATTTGCCCATGGAAATGGACTCCTTTCACTTTCTGATGGCCGGGAAATGTCCCGAAAACATTATTTTTTGGCGACAATAATTCCGCCGGTTTTCCAGATGCTGTTGGCGGGAACCATGCCCCGGACGCAGGAGGTGGGGTAGACGTTGGAGTGGGGGCCGATGACGGTGCCGGGATTCAGGACGCTGTTGCAGCCGACCTCCACGAAGTCGCCCAGCATGGCGCCGAACTTTTTCAGCCCCGTGGGAACCTGCTCTTCGCCGTTTTTCACCACGACCAGCGTCTTGTCGGACTTGACGTTGGAGGTGACGCTGCCAGCGCCCATGTGGGACTTGTAGCCCAGAATGCTGTCGCCCACGTAATTAAAGTGGGGAACCTGCACGTTGTCAAAAAGAATTGCGTTTTTCAGCTCCACGGAATTGCCCACCACGCAGCCTTCGCCTACCAGAGCGGAGCCGCGGATGAAGGCGCAGTGGCGCACTTCGGTGCCCGCGCCGATGATGCAGGGCGCGCCCAGAAAGGCGGTGGGGGCGACTGCGGCGGTCTTATGTACCCAGACGGTGGGGGACACTTCCGTATAGTCCTCGCCCAGTGTGGGGCCGAGGGCTAAGATCAGCTCTTTGATGCCCTTCAGCGCCTGCCATGGGTACTCAAATCCGGAGAGATAAGCGCCTGCCAGCGTGTGGGACATGTCGTATAATTCAGCGGTTTTTAACATGGATATTTCCTCCATTTGACCTGAGGAACCTCTGAATAAATCGCTTTCGGCTGAGTCAAAATCTTCAGCCGCCAGCCTTCACCGATTTAATCAGAGTTTCCTTGAGGCTAAGTCGTGATAACGCCCCTACTATACACCCCGTGCCGGGCGTTGTCAATCAGATTTGGCAAATTTGGTGCAATATTCAATTATTTTTGTGCAATTTTCTACGAAAAGGGAACGGCAAAGGACGGGCAGTTGTGTGTGATACTGATATTCTATGGAGGTCGGAAGCAAAACGTGTACCCGAACCGTACAGAAAATCGGGCTGCGGAATGCCTGCATAAAAGAAAAGCGGAGCCGTATAAACGGCTCCGTCGATCATTTACCGTATTTCTTTCTGCACAAGCTCCAGAAGTTGCTGTAAATCTGCCTGAGTGACTTCCTCCCGCTTCAGCAGCGCCTTGAACAGACCTACCGGTTCCGGTTTGTGGCGATGGCTGAAAATGGTGTTGGCAAAGTATTCCTCCCGGGTCATGGTCGGTGCGAATACGCGGCCAAAGGTTTTGCCGCGCTTCACAAGGCCGGCCTCCCGAATGGCCTCTTTCTGCAGCAGACTGTTGAGCAGTATGTGTACGGAACTGTCCTTCCAGGTCTTTTCCTCGGTATGCTCCAACAAATCCGCACGGGACAGGGGCTTTCCGGTTTCCCAGAGGACATCCATGATTTCCATTTCGCTTCTCGTGAGTTCCATGTTCGCACCTTCTTATTATTTCTCGGTTGTCGCCCATTATACCTTGAATTGCGGAACTTGTCAATTCAGATAATGCGTGTTTACAAAAAATTTTACAAATATTTTTTGGCATCATGAAACAAAAATCCAGAACATGAAACATTCAGGGGGAAAATTACAGGAAAATATTTCCATTTATGAAACGGGACATAGTGCGGGTCATCCGCCCAGAGTGCCTTTCAGCACCTGCCGGTTGGCTTCCAGATCGGCCACCAGCACTGCCATGCCGTCGATATTGCGGCTGGCATAGGTTCCGGCGGCGGGGATGTGCTGGCTGACGACCTCTCCGCCGGTCATCAGAGGAAAGAGGCTGACGGCGTAGCCGAGGATCTCCCTGTCTGTCATGTCCGTGGTGATCAGGGGGAGAACCTGCTCCAGAAGGGACAGGGCGGAGGAAAGACTGGTGTCCCGGTAGGCATCCAGCAGCGCGGTGATGACTTTGCGCTGGCGGTTCGTCCGGCTGAAATCCCCGTCGGCATCCAGTTTGCGGATGCGGGCGTAGGCCAGTGCCTGCTGACCGTTCAGGAGATTTGTTCCCTCGGAAAGGCCGCTGCCGGTCTCCCGGTTGACCCATTGGGCTTCGTCGTTGCGCAGGTCTACCTCCACGCCTCCCAGAAGATCGACGATGTCGGCAAACTGGTAGAAGTCCACCTCCACGTTGCCGTCGATGTGGACGCCGAAATTGTTCTCCAAAGTCTTATTCAGAAGGGACATTCCGCCAGCGGCGTAGGCCACATTGATCCGGTTCTGGCCGTAGCCGGGGATTTTGACATAGGTATCCCGGAGGAAGGAAGTCATGGTCAGTTTCTTTTCGGATTTGTGGAAGGTACACAGGATCATGGAATCCGAACGCGCCCGGGTCTCGTCCTCCCGGCGGTCCTGACCGATGAGCAGAATGTTGATGATGTCGCTGTCCCTGCCGATGTCGGCGTCATAGTCCGGGAAGGTGACGTCCTCGGGGTCCATGGTGGGGGCGGTGTTGATCTCCTCCGGCTGGGTGGCGAGATAGGCGTCCAGCTCCTCCGGGGAAAGGGTCGGGGCGGTGCCGGAATCCACATAGTGGATGCGCCCCAGCAGGTGCTGTAAGTAGACCGTTCCCACAAGCATCACGATCAGGATCAGCCCCAGCACAAAGCACAGCAGTACGAGCCTGCCGCGGCGGTTAGGGGGAGAGGTTTGCTTTTTCATGACAGCGCCTCCAAGTCAGTTGGTATCATTAGGGTATGTCCATTTTTCCGATTCATTCCTCATAGTTTCCGGCGTCCTGATTCAGCCGCAGAGCGTCTGCCAGACGGGAAATGAAGGCGGCGTTGGACGGGCGGGGAATGACGCCGTCGGAGCCGACGCGGAAATACCGCTGCCAGACACGGTCGTCCCGCTGCTTCCATGCGGTATCGATGGCGCTTCGGATGGAGCGCTCCACGTGGGTGCCCTTGCAGCCGAAGACCGCGCCCACCGCCGGATACAGCACCTTTGTAATGGGCTGGTCGGGGTCCTTCATCATCCTCGGAATGGCTTCCCGGAGGTATGCGTAGCCCCGGAGTTTGGAAGGAATGTTCAGGGAAAGCAACAGATTGGTCACCTGCGTCTGAGGGTCGGGCGGCGTTACCAGCGGCGCGCGGATATGGCGGCTCAGGTCGCCGATTCTGGCCGCGGTAGCGGGGATATCGCAGGGCTTTCGCATCATGTAGCCCACGCTCAGCTCGCCAAGGGCGCCCAGAATATAATCGTTATAAAAGCGGGAGGTCACCAGCACCATGGGACACAGTCCGGCACTGGCGGCGGATTGCAGCAGACTGATGCCGTCCAGCTCGGGAAGCATCAGATCAAGCACCAGAACGTCAGGGACAAAGGAACGCAGAAGCGACAGTGCCTCTTTCCCGTCGCCGCAGCACCGGACATGGTATGCCCCCTGCAGCTCGGCGGCAAGCGCCCGCCGGAATTCCTCGTTTCCATCCGCAATCAACAGCTTCATTGCGTCCATATGTCTCCCACCTTCCGATGGATATAGAATATCACAGCTGCACTCAATTTTCAATTCACTTCCTTTCGCCAATTTTCGACAATTTGGGGACAGAAAAGAAGCGCCGTGCATAAAATGGTCAGGAGGTGCTTAGATTATGAGAATTCCATCCACGAATCCGCAGGCGATCGCCTGCGTCCGGGGCGGCATGGGTGCGCCGAAGCTCAAGGGGACGGTGCGGTTTTACGCCATACCCGGCGGCACGCTGGTGACGGCGGAGGTCAGTGGGCTTCCGGAAAACGACACCGGCTTTTTCGCCTTTCACATCCACGAGGGCAGCGACTGCGGCGGCACGGACTTTTCGGATACCGGAGGACATTATAACCCGGACGCCCGGGAGCATCCCCGTCACGCGGGAGACTTGCCGCCGCTGCTCAGCATGGCCGGGCGGGCGTTCCTCGCGGTGGAGACGGGCAGATTCACGCCCTGCGAGGTGGTTGGGCGGACGGTGGTCATTCACGGAAGCGCGGACGATTTTCACACCCAACCGGCGGGAAACGCGGGCAAAAAAATCGCCTGCGGCGTGATACGGCGGGTGTAATGAGGGGATTTTTCGGAAAATAAGGAAGATTATGACGAAAAACTTCCCTTCGGCCGCTTTTTGTGGTTGTAAAATTCAAGGCAATGTTGTATAATGCTAAAAGTTGCGGAAAAATTTCGTTCTGTGCTCCGGCGTAAGGGAATCAGAGATTCCCCGGGTCCGGCCGGGGCAGGATCACCTGTGGGGGAACTGACATACATGCTGAATAGTAAGAAAATCACGGAATATCTGACGCCCGGCCATCATGTGCATCTTGTGGGGATCGGCGGCGTATCCATGCGGCCGCTGGGTCTGGTGCTGAAGGGCATGGGCATGGAGGTCACTGGTTCGGATATGAACGCATCCGTGTCCACGGATGAGCTGATCGAACAGGGCATTCCCGTCGCCATCGGACACCGGGCGGAGAATATTGAGGGCGCGGACTGCATCATCCGCACCGCCGCCGCCCACAATGACAACCCGGAGATCGCTGCCGCCCGTGCCGCAGGCATCCCCGTGTTTGAGCGGGCGCAGGCATGGGGCGAGATCATGAAGTCCTACCATAACGCCATCTGCGTCTCCGGCACACACGGAAAGACCACCACCACGTCCATGGTGACCCATATCCTCATGGAAGCGGATATGGACCCCACGGTCATGATCGGCGGCTACCTGCCCCTGCTGCACGCGGGACACCGGGTCGGCCACGGGGACACCATCGTGCTGGAAAGCTGCGAATACTGTGATTCCTTCCTGAATTTCTTCCCCACGCTGGCGATCGTGCTGAACGTGGAGGCGGATCATCTGGATTATTTCAAAGATCTGGCGGACATCCAGAAATCCTTCCACAAGTTTGCGTCTCTGGCCACCTTCGGCGTGGTCGCCAACGGCGACGACCCCCATACGGTGCAGGCCATGGAGGGCATCGACTATGTTTCCTTCGGCCTTGGGGAAGGAAACCGCATTCACGCGGCCAATATGCACCCCGACTGGCGGCACTTTGACGTGATCTGCGACGGGAAATACTACTGCCATCTGGACATGGGCGTTCTGGGCAGGCACAATGCCATGAACGCTCTGGCGGCGTCGGCTGCCGCGTGGATGATGGGCATTCCCGGAGAGACGGTCTCCAAGGGCATCCAGTCCTTCCACGGCGCGGGACGGCGCATGGAGTTCAAGGGCAAGTTCAACGGCGCGGATGTTTACGATGATTACGCCCACCATCCCGACGAGTTGCGTGCGACCCTGGAAGCCGTGCGCTCCATGGGCTACAAGCGGGTGGTGCTGGCCTTCCAGCCCCACACCTATTCCCGCACAAAGGCGCTGTTCGACGACTTCGTCCGGGAACTGAAAAAGTCCGACGTGGTGGTTCTGGCGGAGATCTACGCCGCCCGGGAACGGAACACCATCGGCATTTCCTCCGCTCAGCTGGCGGAGCAGATCCCCGGTGCGGTGTACTGCGAGACCCTGCCCGACGTTACCGCCTATCTGCGGGAGAACGTCCGGGAGGGGGACATTGTGGTCACCATGGGCGCGGGCGATATCTTCCGTGCCGGTGAAGCGCTGATCAGCGGTGAGTAATAAAAAAACGTGCCGGGAAACCGGCACGTCAGAGGTTTAGGCGTTTTCTTCATCCAGAACCAGATGGTCAACGCCGGACAGCTCAAATTCCGACATGTACCGATCCATCCGTGTGACGATCTCATCGTAATTGTCGTCGGTGATCTCCGGATAGTCCATGTCCCGGCGGGAAAGTTCCTCCGCCAGTATTTCGTAAAAAACGTTGTCCTCATAGCAGGCGATGGCCTCGTGAATCCCGCCCTCCTGATAGGCGCGGGAGGGAACGACGGTTCCGTTCCAATGCTCGGACAGGGCGGGGGACAGGGCAAACAGTTTGCTCTCCAGATTGTCATAGTCGGCGAAGCGGTCTTCGCCCCGGGTGGAGTTCAGCACCCAGTTTCCGATGTACACCAGATCCAGCAGCCGGCGGAATTCTTTCGGTGTCAGATTGATCTGCATACATACCCTCCTTTCAAAAAGCGCGTGGAGCACACTCACGGGAAAGCGCGGGGTATCAGCCGCCGCGCCGCTCTTATATTCTCTCTATTATAGCACCAAAGTTTCGGATTTCCAGATGAAAATTGTAAAAAATATATTTATAGCAGCATTGCGCAGCTGCATCCGCTTTTCTGGCGAAAAAGCAGCGGATATTCATACTATTTCTCGATAAAATGGTTAACACCATTTTATCCTGCGAATATTTCGCAGTCCGCCGACGGCGGCGAGAAATGTATGGACTTTCGTTTTTAGCGGCTACGCCGCAGACCGCTGAAACAGCGGCCTGATAAAATGGTTTATAACCATTTTATCAAAAACTAGTATCAGGTAGAATGAGGCGATGACGTGAAAAAACTCAGTGTTTGTATTCTCTTCGGCGGGATGAGCCCGGAGCATGAGGTTTCCCTGCGCTCGGCGGAGTCTGTGCTGAATCACATTGACGAAAGCAAGTATAATCTGTTCCCCGTGGGCATCACGAAGGAGGGGGACTGGATACTCTACGGCGGCAAGGACTATTCCAAGCTGGTCACCGGTGAATGGAGAAGCTGTCCTGAAAACCGACGGGCGACCATTTCCCCCGTCCGGGGACAGGGGCTTCTGAGCTTCGAGGGCGACTGCGTGGTGCGGGAGCGCATCGACGTGGTGTTCCCGGTGCTCCATGGCGAGAACGGCGAGGACGGCGCCATGCAGGGACTGCTGCAAATGGCGGGCATCCCCTATGTCGGCCCTCACATTGCCGCGTCTGCCGTGGCCATGGATAAGAGCCTGACCAAGCTGGTGGCAGATCAGGCGGGCGTCCCCCAGGCGGCCTGGCAGCTGGTTCGGGCGGGCGAGCTGGAAAACCATATGGAGAACACGCTGGATTTGCTGGAAAACCGCTTCCGCTATCCCATGTTCGTCAAGCCCGCCGGTACCGGCTCCTCTGTGGGCGTTTCCAAGGTCGGCGACCGGGACGCTCTGCGCAGCGGCCTTCGCTATGCCGGAAAGTACGATAAGAAAATTCTGGTAGAGGAATTCATCAACGGCAAGGAGATCGAGGTGGCCGTCATGGGCAACGATAATCCCATGGTCTCCGTCTGCGGCGAGATCGACTCCGGCGCGGAATTCTACGATTACGACGCCAAGTACCTCACCGAGACCTCCAAGGCCTATATCCCCGCCCGCATCCCCGCCGAGGTGGAGGAAGTGGTGCGGGAGACGGCGGTGAAGGTCTACAACGCCGTGGGCTGCCAGGGCTTAAGCCGGGTGGACTTCTTCGTGACCCACGACGAAAACCGGGTGGTGTTCAACGAGATCAACACCCTGCCGGGATTCACCTCCATTTCCATGTATCCCAAGCTGTTTGAGGCCAGCGGGATTCCCTATTCCCAGCTCATTGATGAGCTGCTGCGGTTGGCCGTGGAGGCGTTCCGATGAAGCGGGACGTGGTTCTTTCCATTCAGGGACGCCAGCGCTACGGCGAGCAGGAGCCGGAGACCATTGAGCTGGTCACCGGGGGGACGATGGAATTCCGGGACGGCGGCTGGGACATCACCTACGAGGAAAGCGAACTGACTGGCCTTGCCGGTGTGGTCACCACCTTCCGGGTGGAGCCGGGGAAGGTCACGCTGAACCGGGAGGGCGCACTGAATTCCAGAATGCTCTTTCAGGAGGGGGTTTCTCACGAATCGCTGTATCAGATGGAATTTGGAACGCTGATGATTACGGTGAAGGCCACCAATGTATTTTATGACATTGTACCCGACGGCGGAACCATCGATCTTACGTATCAGATCGTCATTGAAAACACCGAAGCCGGTATGATCGATTATCATCTGGACATCCGGGCGAAATAAAATGCTGCCAACAGTGAATGGAGCGTATCGATACAGATACGCTCCATTTTTCGTGCCAAAATGCGGGCACAGACCCCTTGGCGCTCCCTCTGGGAGAGCTGTCACCGAAGGTGACTGAGAGGGTATTGCAGCCTAGTATACCCTCTCCGTCCTCGTTGCGCTCGGCCACCTCTCCCATAGGGAGAGGCAAGGGGGACTCGTACGGTACACCAACTGCCGCGGGAGACAGTTTGCCTTTATCCGACATTCCGGTAGTAGGTGGAGAAAGCTTCCCGGTCTTTGCTGATCAGCTCGCCGGTTTCCTTGCTGTACTTGTTCTTGTAGCTGACGGCGTAGATCACGTCTTCTCTGCTGTCGTCGTAGCCGGAAGTCATTTCAATGTAATAATCCTTTTCATCCGTACCCAGAATCCGCATTTTCACAAGATCGACCGTGGTTTCCGCTTCGATTTTCACGGGGAAGTGGAAATTGTTGCGGAACTGGAAATCGGTGGTGCCCCAGTTCACGGCGGCGTCCAGTCCCAGAGGAAGATAGGCCACAGTCGCGCCGTGGCAGGAGCGGGTGACGACCTCCAGATCGGCAAGCAGTACGCAGTTGTACAATGTGCTGGAGCCCTGACACACGCCGCCGCCGATGGCGTCGGTCAGGCGGTTGCCGGAGTAGGCGGGGGCGGGCTTGTAGCCCTTTTCCGCCGTGCGCTCGCCCAGCGTGTCGTTGTAGGAGAAGGTCTCTCCCGGCTGAACGACGACCCCGTTGAGGGCTTCGCAGAGCAGGCGCAGATTGGTATTGCGGTTTTCATTGTCGCTGTGCTTCGTCTCGCAGGAGCCGAGAACATCCCGGAAATAAACGGCATCCCCCAGAATTTCCGGTTCCACGAACGTCATGGGAACGGAGACGGTTTCCCCGGGCTTGGCCTGCGCCAGCGCCGCTTTCGCCGCGTCCAGATCGAAGGAATAGCCGTAGGAGCCGGGGACGAACCGGTATTCCGTCATGTCGAGGGAATCGTCAACGGGCGCGGTGCAGATTTCATCGTAAATGGCATCCAAGTCCAGCTCCGCGGGGGCGGATTCCGCAGGGATGTCCACGGTGACGCGGTATTCTCCCGCCCGGCAGGCGGCCACGGCCTGACTGTAAGCCCTCAGAATCTGGTCACAGGCGCTGTCCACGTCCAGATGCGCTTTGGGAACGCCCACGGTCAGTTCCAACGTCTGGCAGGGGGCGCTGGGGTCGTGGTTTTCCGTGCCGAGGTCGGGGGCGTCGCCGGTGAGGGTGTAGTGGGAGTCGCTGAATTCTGTGTCAAACTCGCTGGCATAGCCCTCCAGCGCGGTGCGGATATATTCGGAGTTTACACTCAGGTAGGGACGCAAATCCATGTTGCCGGGGAGAGAGCCGTCGGAACGACCCATGCGGTAGGCATCGTTCACGGCGGCGCGGACGTCCACCTGAACGCCAGTGTCGGCGGGGGAGAGGGTAATGGATTCCATGGGCAGCGCCACCGTCAGGTTTTCCCGGTACAGCGTCTCGTCCAGAGCCGCCTGAAGGGCTTTTCTGGCCTCCCCTTTGGTCATGCCGCCAACGTCCACCCCGGCGATGGAGACGCCGTCGGCCATACGGCAGTGATAGGGGTCGAGGGCGGGGCGGACAAGAAAGAAACCGACCGCCGCCAGCGCCAGAACCAGCACGCAAATCACAGCCACCGTGATAATTCGGCGGGGAGAAACGCTTTTTTGCGGGGAATCCGCGGAAAAATGGCCTTTTGACATGGATTTTCCTCCTGAAAAAAGTCAATGCAGAAACGGAAACGTATTTTCCTCATTATACTACATTTCCCGGCAAATGCAAGGGGTGTAACAGCGGCTCTTGTGCTTCCTGCCGTTATATGGTAGAATGGGGGCAAACGTTGCAGAGGAGAGCGGATATGGATATCAGTCAGTTTTTCATGAATGGTGATATCAAAGGCGCTATCGCGTACATGCGGAAACATGAGGAATTCAAGGACATTCTTCCTGCATATGTGGCGATCTTTGAAAATGGCGAATACCGCACATTCGACATACCGGACAAGCTCAACGAGATACTCCGCTTGTACCAGATCTATTACCGGGATACCTTTTACTGCGGCTTGCCGGAGGCGGAGGCCGCAGAGAAGCTGCTGGCGGGGCTGAAAGCGCTTCTGAATATGCCCAACGCGGAGGAAGCGCTTCTGACAGAGCGGCTTCACGCAGTGTTTGAGGCGGAGGGCTATCATGCGCTTTTCGGGAAAACACAGGGCTATTACGGCCCCTACGTCTGGCGGGAAACGGTTCCCACCGCCTATCAGGTTGAGCTGCCGAACGGGACGGCGGAATATACCGTCAATATTCTCAAGGGCTTCGTGTTCCGCAGCTGGATGGATTATCTGACCTTCGGCAGGTTCGGTACGGGCGGCTGGGCTTCCCCCGACGGCACGATCAACTGCATCGAGCAGGCGTATGACTTTGAAAGCGAGCGGTTTCTGGTTTCGCTCCTGAAGCACGAAGCCCAGCACACCGTAGATATGAAGCAATTCCCGGGAATCACCCCCGCAGAGCTGGAATACCGGGCAAAACTGGTGGAGCTTCACTATTCCGGCAATCTGGGGTTGCTGCAAAAGTTCCTGCCGGAAGCGGATGAAAGCAGAACCGGCGACAGCCACGCTATGGCCTCCGCAAGAATCAAACGCGAGTTCGCGGATACGGATCAGAGGTCGCTGTCCTGCGTTCAGGCGCGGGCGTTGGAGCTGCTTCATGCTCACACGGACGAAATGGAAGAAAAATATGGGAAGCAGAAAGCCGTGTCCGGCGGTTGATTACGGTAAATCCCACTTTATTGAATAGAAACAAACGGCGTGACCGGGGAAGGTCACGCCGTTTGCGTATGCAGATGGTTTTCTTATTCGCCGCCGGAATCTCCGCCGTTCTCCGAGGCTTCGGTAGTGGAAGGCTCGGAAGTGGATGGCGTGGTAGGCGGTGTGGTAGACGGTGCCGTGGGTGTGGTGGCAGGTTCGGTAGAGGGGGCGGTGGACGGCGCTGTGGGTACGGTCGTAGGTTCTGTCGGCTCTTCGACCCGCGCGACCACCTTGTTCACTGTCTTGTACCGGGAATTGGCGACAAAATCCTTGGAGATCAGCACGCCGGTGGCCTTGTCGTACTTGCTCTTGTACGTCTTGACCAGATAGCCGGTGGTGCCTTCCTCAATCACGTCTCCGTTCTTGTAGCCCTCAGGGTTGTCGGGCTTGAAGTCCTTGTACTCCGTCTCGGGCTTGTAGGTCTCGGAGATGACATAGCTCATTTCAATGTAATAGTCCTTCTCGTCGGTGCCGAGGATCTGCACATTGACATAGCCGCCGCTGACGCTTGCCTCAATTTTAATGGGGTAATTGGTGTTGTTGCGGAACTTGAAGTCGGGAGAGCGCCAGCTGACGGTGGCGTCCATGCCGTAATTGATATAGTTCACGGGGAAACCGTGGTTGGTGCGGGAGACAATTTCCAGATCGGCCAGCAGGGTGCTGCAATACAGCGTGGAGGAGACCTGACAGATGCCGCCGCCCACCTGATTCACCAGATCGTCGCCGGAATATGCCGGGGCGGACTTGTAGCCCTTTGCGGTGGTGCGTTCGCCCAAAGTGTCGTTGAAGGAGAAGGTCTCGCCGGGGTTCAGCACGACGCCGTTCAGCGCCTTACATGCCAGCTCCAGATTGGCGGTGCGGTTGGCGTTGTTACTGTGGGGCGTGCTGGTGCTGCCCAGAACATCCCGGAAGAACACGTCGTCGTCCAGAATTTCCGGGGCGACATATTCCATGGGAACGCGGACGACCTCGCCGTACTGCGCCGCACTGACCTGCTTCTGCGCCTGCACCATGTCGAACACGTAGCCGTAGGAGCCGGGGATGGCCTTGAAGGTCTGCATATTGACGGTGGCGTCCACGGGCTCTACGCAGACATCGTCGTAAATTTTCTGCAAATCAACGGCATCCGGTTCGCCCTCGGCCTGCGCGCCCTCCGCCTTTACGGTGAAAATGTTCATGCTGTAGGCGTCCAGAATCTGGTTGAACACATCATCTACGTTGAAATTTACGCCGGGAGTTCCCATTGTGATGACCAGTGTCAGCTGAGGGGCGTGTTCTTCGTCAAATTTGTCCGTCGCAAGATCGGGGACGTCGCCTTCCAGGGCGTAGGTGGTCTGGGTCAGCAGACTGCCGGCGGTTCCGGCGTAGTCCTCCAGAACGCCCTTGATATAATCCTGCTTCAGATGCAGGTAGGGCAGCAGCCCGATGATGTGGTTGCTCCTGAGGGACGCCTGGTAGGCCTCCTGACGCTCAGACTTGGTGCCGGTTCTGCCGTAGGCATAGGCGGCGTTGACGGCGGCCTTTACGTCCAGCTTCGCGCCGGTATCGCTGGGGGACAGCTGTAAGGTGGTATCGCCCAGAGTCACCACCATGGCCTGCTTCGTGTAGGTCTGGTCGGTAACAGCGCGAACGGCGGTGATGGCATCGGACTTGCTCATCCCGCCCACGTTCACACCGGCGACGGTGACATTGTTCAGAATTTTTTTGCCGTAGGGGTCGCCGGAGACGTTGACGACGAAAATGGCAATCAGGGAAATGATCAGAACCAGCGCGGCGGCGCACAGAGCCACCATCACGGGCTTCTGGTTGTTGTCCACAAAGGAAAGAGCCTTATCAAGGAAGGACGGAGTGCCGCGCTTCGGGGGGTTCTCCTTCTCGTCCAGTGAAAAGTCCAGTTCCTCGTCGGGAACCGGGCTGTCTTCTCCGGAAAACAGACTGTTCTCTTCGGGAAACAGGCTGTCGGCCTCGGTGATAAGGTCGGCGGCCTCCGGGTCGGTGGTGTCCAGATCAGGGACGGAGGCTTGGGAGAAGATGGGGTCATCCGGCTTCGCGGGCTTCTCCTGACCGGTCAGCTGGCGGAAGCTCTTTTCGATTTCACGTTCTTCTTCCCGGTATGGCCGGGGGTTGGAAAATTTGCCTTTAGACATAGGCTGCTCCTTTCCTGAGGGAAGGTTGGATTCAACGCTATTATAACACGGAATGTCAAGGGAACCTCTGAACAAATCGGCAAGAGCTGTGAGCGCGAGATTTTTCGTCCAATCGAGGTATCGGAAACGGCGGAATACTGTATGTATTTCCCGTTTTCGATACCGAAGAGTGGGCGGAAAAGATCCGCTCACAGCCGCAGACGATTTGCTCAGAGTTTCCTAAGCCCTCTGCTCGCAGTAGACGCACCTGTGGATGTCCGCGGCCTTGTCGGTGCAGCGGAACAGTTGGGGCAGCTCCTGCTCGGTCTGGGTGATGCACTTGGGATTGCGGCAGACACGGTCGTATTCCAAACCGGTCGTGTCAATGGCTTCCTTTGCGGGATTCCGGGCGGCTTCGTCCAGAAGCTTCAGGATGAGCGCCATGCGCATGTACTTGCCGTTCAGCGCCTGACGGAAATAAGCGGCTCTCGGGTCGTCGTCCACCTTGACGCTGATCTCATTGACCCGGGGCAGGGGGTGCAGGACGCACATTTTCCCTTTCGCAAGTTTCATTTTCTCGGTATCGAGGACGTAGCTGTCCTTGAGCCGCTCGTATTCCCATGGGTCGTCGAAGCGCTCCCGCTGGATGCGGGTCATGTACAGCACGTCAAGCTTGGGCATGGCTTCCTCCAGAGAGGACACTTCCGTATAGGAAACGCCCTGATTTTCGAACACGTTGTACCGGATAAAACCTGGAATTTTTAGTTCTTCCGGGGAAATCAGAACAAATTGAATGTCCTTGTAGCGGCTCATGGCCTCAATCAGGGAGTGGACAGTCCGGCCATATTTCAGGTCGCCGCACAGACCGATGGTGAGGTTGTCCAGCCGCCCCATTTCCCGGGAAATGGTCAGCAGGTCGGCAAGGGTCTGGGTGGGGTGATTGTGGCCGCCGTCTCCGGCGTTGATGACGGGGATAGAGGCCGCCTGACTTGCCACGTAGGGCGCACCCTCCTTGGGGTGGCGCATGGCGATGATGTCGGCGTAGCAGCTGACGATTTTGGCGGTATCCGCCACGCTTTCGCCCTTGGAGGCGGAGGAAGAGCTGGCCTCGCTGAAGCCGATGACGCTGCCGCCCAGCTCCAGCATCGCGGCCTCGAAGCTCAGACGGGTGCGGGTGGAGGGCTCAAAGAACAGGGTCGCCAGCTTCTTGTGGGCGCACCTGTCCCAGTAGGCTTCCGGGTGGGCAATGATGTCCTCGGCGGTGGCGATCAGCCCATCCAGCTCGTCCACCCCTAAATCCAGAATGCTGTTCAGACTTCTCATGCGTTCGCTCCATTCACGGCAAGATAATTTCTGATCCGCGCCACATTTTCGGCGTTGGCGGGATTTTCTTCCAGATAGGCGATGATGTCATACACATCCACCACGGAGTAGACGGGGAAGCCAAATTCCTCTTCCACTTCCTCCATGGCCAGCTTTTCGCCCTTGCCCCGCTCCTTGCGGTCAACCATAATAAATGTGGCGGCGACCTTGACGCCCTCCAGACGGCTTAAGATAGCCATGCTTTCCCGGATGGCAGTCCCGGCGGTGATGACGTCCTCTACGATGACCACGTCCTCACCGGCCTTGGGGACGTAGCCCACAAACACGCCGCCCTCGCCGTGATCCTTAGCTTCCTTGCGATTGAAGAAGAAGGGAACGTCCAGCCCGTCCCGACTCAGGGCAACGGCGGCGGACACGGCGATGGAAATGCCCTTGTAGGCGGGGCCATAGAGGACGGCCTTCCGCTGCCCCAGCTTTTCCCGGTAGGCGCGGGCGTAGAATTCGCCCAGAGTCGCAATTTCCTTACCGGTTTTGATCTCCCCGGCGTTGATGAAATAGGGGATTTTCCGACCGGATTTGGCGGTGAAATCGCCGAATTTCAGCACACCGGCCATCTCCAGAAACTGAATGAATTCTCTTTTGTAGCTTTCCAAATTGCTTCCTCCTTATTTCAGTCGCAGAATTCCGCCACGCAGCGTTCATAAGCGGCCACGGGGTCGGCGGCGGCGGTGATGGGACGGCCGACCACGATGTAGTCCGAACCGATGGCCTTGGCGGCGGCTGGGGTCATCACCCGCTTCTGGTCGCCTACGTCTCCGTCGGCGAAGCGGACGCCGGGGGTCACGGTGAGAAAGCGCTGACCGCAGCGCTCATGCACCTTCCCAGCTTCCAGAGGAGAGCAGACCACGCCGTCCAGACCCGCGTTTTTCGCGGTCTCGGCGTAGTGCATGACCACTTCGTCAATGGGTTCATGAATGAGCAGGTCGGACTCCATGGCCGCCTGATCGGTGGAGGTCAGCTGGGTCACGGCGATCAGCAGGGGACGGGTGCCGTCCTCCCGGGTCAGACCTTCCAGCGCGGCCTTCATCATGGCGGTGGTACCGGCGGCGTGGAGGTTGGTGATGTCCACGTCCAGATTCCGCAGGACGGACATGGCTTTTTTCACGGTGTTGGGGATGTCGTGGAGCTTTAAGTCCAGAAAAATCTTGTGCCCCCGGGCTTTGATCTCCCGGACGATGGCGGGGCCTTCCGCGTAGTACAGCTCCATGCCGATCTTCACGAAGGGCTTGCGGCCGGTGAATTTGTCAAGAAAAGCGAAGGTTGCCTCGGCGGATGAAAAATCGCAGGCAACAATGACGTCCTTACCCATTATTTCGCGCCTCCTATAATGTCTTTCAGATTCTCAATTTTGTATTTTTCCATGACGGCGGGAAGCTCCCGGATGATGTCCCGGCAGGCGTAGGGATTTACAAGATTGGCCGCGCCTACCTCTACGGCGGAAGCGCCTGCCAGCATCATTTCCACCACATCTTCGGCGCTGCTGACGCCGCCCATGCCCACCACGGGAATTTTCACCGCGCCCGCGACCTGATAGACCATGCGAAGCGCCACCGGGAAGATGGCAGGGCCGGAAAAGCCGCCCATTTTGTTGGCGATGATGGGCTTGCGGGTGCGCAGATCAATGCGCATACCAAGCAGAGTGTTAATCAGGCTGATGCCGTCCGCCCCCGCGTCCTCACAGGCTCTGGCGATGGAGACGATATCGGTGACGTTGGGGGAAAGCTTGACGATAACAGGCTTTTTCGTGACCTTTTTCACCGCTGCCGTTACCTCTGCGGCGGCTTCCGGGCAGGTGCCGAAGCTCATGCCGCCGCCGTGAACATTGGGGCAACTGACGTTGACCTCCAGCCAGCCCACCTGTTCCTCCTTGTCCAGCCTTTCGCAGGTGTAGGCGTAATCCGCCACGGAAAAGCCGGAGACGTTGGCCATGACGGGCTTGTGGAAGCAGGCTTTCAGCTTCGGAAGTTCTTCGGATATGACTTTGTCCACGCCGGGATTTTGCAGCCCCACGGCGTTGATCATGCCGCCGGTACACTCGGCAATGCGGGGCGTGGGATTTCCAAAACGGGGTTCTTTCGTGGTTCCCTTGAAGGAGAAGGTGCCAAGGCAGTTAATGTCGTACAGTTCGGCAAACTCATAGCCGTAGCCAAAGGTGCCGGAGGCGGGGATGACCGGGTTGTCCAGCTCGATGCCGCAGAGGTTCACGCTCAGGCTTCCCATAGAATTTCCTCCTTCCGCATGACGGGGCCGTCCTTGCAGATGCGTTTGTATCCCGTGAGGGTCTTGCAGGAGCAGCCCATGCAGGCGCCGAAGCCGCAGCCCATCCGTTCCTCGAAGCTCATCTGGCCGGAGGTGCGGGTGGCTTTATACACGGCCTTGAGCATCGGCTCCGGGCCGCAGGTGTAGAAATAGGAATAATTAAGATCGTTCAGGGGCGTGGTGGCGAAGCCCTTGACGCCATAGCTTCCGTCGGCGGTGGCGACGATCACCCGGCAGCCCAGCGCCCGGAATTCGGCTTCATAGAACACTTCCGATTGGGTGTTGAAGCCCAGAATCACCGTTACCTGCTTGCCCATGGCAAGCAGCCGTTTTGCAAGGTGGTACAGCGGCGGGACGCCCACGCCGCCGCCCAGTAAGACGGGGCTGTTCCCGGCGGGGGCGAGGTCGTAGCCGTTGCCAAGGCCGGTCAGGATGTCCAGCTTCTCCTCGGGAACCATCCGGGAGAGAATTTCCGTACCCTTGCCCACCACCTTGTAGACGATGGTGAGGGTATCCCCGTCATAGTCGCACACGGAAATGGGACGGCGGAGGAATTTCCCGGTGATTTGAATGTTGACAAACTGCCCCGGGGCGGTAATGGCGGAGGTGTCGCCGGAAAGCACCATTTTGTAGACGCAGTCCGTCAGGGGGGTGTTGGATAGGATTGTGAAAATGCTCTGTTTCATGGTCGCTCCTTCCGGGAATTGGGTTGCACGTCAAGCATCTATCGTGGAGATGGTCAGCGTGGTTTCTTCCAGCACATCCAGCAGAACCCGGATGGTGTCCAATGCGGTAAACAGCGTCACATTGTGCTCCGTGGCGATCCGGCGGATCTTCGTGCCGTCCCGGCCGCTGGAGCCGGGGTCGCGGGTGTTGATGACGTAGGCAATGTGTCCCTGACGCAGGGCGTTGGGAATTTCGTCGCTTCCGTCGCTGATCTTGCCCAGAACATGGGTGCGGATGCCGTTTTCCTTCAGGAATGTGGCAGTTCCGGCGGTGGCCTCGATGTTGAAGCCCAGACGGTAGAACCGGCGGATCAGGGGCAGCGCTTCCTCCTTGTCTCGGTCGGCGATGGTGGCAAGCACGGTGCCGTAGTTCTGCAGCTTCATGCCGGAGGCCTGCAGCGCCTTGTACAGGGCACGGGTCATGGTGCGGTCATAGCCGATGGCCTCGCCGGTGGACTTCATTTCGGGAGTCAGATAGGCGTCCAGACCGCGAATTTTATTGAAGGAGAACACCGGCGCTTTGACGTACCAGCGCTCCTTTTCGGCGGGGTAGATGTCGAAGAAGCCCTGCTCCTTCAGGCTCAGACCCAGAATCACGTCGGTGGCGATGTCCGCAAGGCTGTAGCCCGTGGCCTTGCTCAGGAAGGGTACCGTGCGGGAGGAACGGGGGTTGACCTCGATGACGGACACGTTGTCCTCCGGATCCACAATGAACTGCACGTTGAACAGGCCGACAATGCCGATGCCCAGACCCAGCTTTTTGGCGTATTGCAGAATGATGCCCTTGACCTTGTCGGAGATGGAGAAGGAGGGGTAGACGGAGATGGAGTCGCCGGAGTGAACGCCGGTGCGCTCCACCAGTTCCATGATGCCGGGGACGAACACGTCCCGGCCGTCGCAGATGGCGTCGATCTCCACTTCACGGCCCTGAATGTATTTGTCTACCAGAACGGGCTTGTCCTCGTCGATCTCCACGGCGCTTTTCAGGTAATGGCGCAGCTGGGTCTCGTTTGCCACGATCTGCATGGCGCGGCCGCCCAGCACGAAGCTGGGACGTACCAGCACGGGGTAGCCGATCTCATTCGCCGCCGCGAGACCGTCCTCGATTTTGGTGACGGCCTTTCCCTTGGGCTGGGGGATGTCCAGCTCTTTCAGGAGCTTTTCAAAGGCGTCCCGGTTTTCGGCTCTGTCGATGGCCTCGCAGCCGGTGCCGATGATCTTCACGCCCCGGTCATGGAGGGGCTGGGCCAGATTGATGGCGGTCTGACCGCCCAGAGACGCGATCACGCCGTCGGGCTTTTCAAAGTCGATGATGTTCATGACATCCTCGGGAGTCAAAGGCTCAAAATACAGCTTGTCGGCGGTGGTGTAGTCGGTGGAGACGGTCTCGGGGTTATTGTTGATGATGATGGCCTCGTAGCCCGCCTTTTTGATGGTCATGACGGCGTGGACGGTGGAGTAGTCGAATTCCACGCCTTGACCGATGCGGATGGGGCCTGCGCCCAGCACCACGATCTTCTTTTTGTTCGTCAGCCGGGAGACGTTCCCGCCGGTGTAGGAGGAGTAGAAGTAGGGGATATACGCGCCGGTGTGGCAGGTGTCCACCATACGGAAGGCCGGGAACATACCGTGTTTTCTGCGGAAATCAGACACGTCCGTCTCAGAGCATTTCCACAGCCGGCTTACATATTTGTCGCTGAAGCCCATCTTCTTGGCGTCCAGAAGGGCTTCCGGCTCTTTGGTATGGAGCTTCAGGTATTCCTCCATGTCCACAATCCGCTTGATGGCGTTCAGGAAATACACGTCGATGGCTGTAATTTCATGAATCTGCTCCACGGTGACACCCCGGTAGACCATTTCCGCAATGGCGAAGATGTTGTCGGAGCGGAACACGCTGATATAGTCCAGCAGCTCCTCCGTGGTCATGTCGTCGAATTTGTGATGGTAGATGTGGTTCGCGCCTACCTCCAGAGAGCGGATGCCCTTGAGCAGGGATTCCTCCAGATTGGAGCCGATGCCCATGACCTCGCCGGTGGCCATCATCTGGGTACCCAGAATGTTGATGGCGGAGGTGAACTTGTCGAAGGGGAACCGGGGCAGCTTGGTGATGACGTAGTCCAGCTTCGGCTCAAAGGCGGCGTTGGTGTTGGCGATTTTGATGTCCTCCAGCGCCATGCCCACGGCGATTTTCGCGGTGACCCGGGCAATGGGGTAGCCGGAGGCCTTGGAGGCTAGAGCGGAGGAACGGGAGACACGGGGGTTGACCTCGATGAGATAGTATTTGGAGGAATTGGGGTCAAGGGCAAACTGGACGTTGCAGCCGCCCTCCACCTTCAGCGCCCGGATGATCTTGATGGCGGAGTCGTTGAGCATCTTCATGTCGTGGTCGCTGAGGGTCATGATGGGGGCGACCACCATGCTGTCGCCGGTGTGGACGCCCACGGGGTCGATGTTCTCCATGCCGCAGATGGTGATGGCATGGTCACCCGAATCCCGCATGACCTCGAATTCGATCTCCTTGTAGCCCTTGACGGACTTTTCCACCAGAACCTGATGGACAGGGGAGAGGGCGAAGGCGTTGAGACCGATTTCCACCAGCTCGTCTTCATTGTAAGCAAAGCCGCCGCCGGTGCCGCCGAGAGTAAAGGCGGGACGAAGCACCACAGGATAGCCGATGCGCTTGGCGGCCTCCTTGGCCTCCTCCAGAGAGTAGGAAATTTCGGAGGGGATGACCGGCTCGCCGATGGACTGGCACAGCTCCTTGAAAAGCTCCCGATCCTCGGCACGCTCGATGGACTCGCTGGAGGTGCCCAGCAGCCTGACCCGGCATTCCCGCAAAATGCCCTTCTTTTCCAGCTGCATGGCCAGATTCAGACCTGTCTGACCGCCGATGCCGGGGATGATGGCGTCGGGACGCTCGTAGCGGATGATCTTGGCGATATATTCCAGCGTCAGCGGCTCCATGTAGACCTTGTCGGCGATGATGGTGTCGGTCATGATGGTGGCGGGGTTGGAGTTGCACAGCACCACCTCGTAGCCCTCTTCTTTCAGGGCAAGACAGGCCTGCGTCCCGGCGTAGTCAAACTCAGCAGCCTGACCGATGACGATGGGGCCGGAGCCAATGATGAGAATTTTCTTGATGTCGGTTCTTTTTGCCATGGTGTTTCTCCTCTCGTTATTTGGCGGTATGGGTTTCCGGAGCGGCGTATACCAGCTTTCCGTCACAGATGGTGGCGATGCACTTTCCATTGACCTGCCAGCCCGCGAAGGGCGTGGCTCTGCCCCTGGAAAGAAAGTCCTTCGGGTCGATGGCGTATGCGGCGTTCAAGTCCCAGATGCTGTAGTCTGTCCCCAGAGGAAGACCGAAGCGTCTGCGGGGATTGACGCACAAAAGCTCCAATAGTTTGTTCAGGCTTAGAATGCCCGGTTTTACCAGACAGGTATACAAAATCGGGAAAGCGGTTTCAATGCCCACAATGCCGAAGGCGCTTTTTTCCAGCCCTCGGGATTTTTCCTCGGCGGAGTGGGGGGCGTGGTCGGTGGCGATCATGTCGATGGTGCCGTCCAGAATTCCATGAATCAGGGCCTCCCGGTCTTCCTTTCCTCGCAGGGGCGGGTTCATTTTGAAGCGGCCGTCCTCCTGCAGGTCGCTGTCGTCCATCACCAGATAGTGGGGGCCGGTCTCGCAGGTCACGTCCAGTCCCTCGGCCTTGGCCTTGCGGATGAGCGCCACGCTTTCCTTCGCGGAGACGTGACAAACGTGGTAGGCGCAGCCGGTTTCTTTTACCAGCTGCAAGTCCCGGGCAATTTGCCCCCATTCGCTTTCGGAGCAGATGCCCCGATGGCCATGGGCTTTGGCATAATCACCGTCGTGGATGTACCCGCCCCGCAAGAGCGAGTTGACCTCGCAGTGGGCGACAATGGGCTTTCCAAGGGCTTTGGCGCGAAGCATGGCCTGACGCATCATGTCATCGCTCTGCACGCCCCGGCCGTCATCGGAAAACCCCACTACGTCGGGCGCCATGCCCTCCAGGTCGGAAAGCGCTTCGCCCTGTTCGCCGATTGTGATGGCACCGTAGGGGTAGACGTGGATGCAGGCGGTTTCCTCGATGAGACGGCGCTGAATCCCAAGATTCTCCACACTGTCCGGCACCGGGTTCAGGTTTGGCATGGTGCAGACCGCGGTATAGCCGCCCCGGGCGGCTGCCCGGCTGCCTGTGGCGATGGTCTCCTTATAAGAAAAACCCGGCTCTCTGAAATGCACATGCACGTCACAAAAGCCGGGAAAAATAACATATTCAGAAGAATCGAACCCGGAAAGACCGGGGGCGGAAAGGGAGGAACAAACCCCTTCGGAAAATACGGACCCCAAAGAAGCAGCGTAAACCTTGGCTTTCGTCATATCCGTCATGCTGATCTCCTTTCTGTAAAAAACTTCATGCATGAACACCGCACCACGAAAATGCGCAAATGCCGGTGCATGAAGTTTTTTGTGCATCATTTCCGGTTGCCCCGCAGGGGCGAGGAAATGGCACATTTCTTATTTTGCTATGCTTTTGCATAGCAAAACGCCCTGCCGGAAAAGCGGCAAGACGGGCGGGATGAGCCGCTGAACTTATCCGTTAAATTATAGCATGGGCAGGAGTGGTTGTCAATTGGGAAAAATGGACATGGATACACCCGAAAACGGCGGGGCTTTTGGGCATAGGGGCGCGATTGAACTGCCCCCTTGTCTCTTTCTGGGAGAGGCGGTTGAGCGAAGCGAAGACGGAGAGGGAAAACAGGAAAAAAGCCCTCTCAGTCACCTTCGGTGACAGCTCTCCCAGAGGGAGAGCCAAGGGGTGTACCCTGTTTTATTTTTCTTCGCCTTCCGGGAGGACTCCCGATTCCTTGAGCCTGTCCAGCGCCGTCCGGTAGCCGCCGCCATATACGAGGCACCGGTTGACCCGGCTGATGGTAGCCGAGCTGGCGCCGGTGGATTCCGAGACTTCGATATAGTTTTCGCCGCTGTCCAGCAGGCAGGCGACCCTGAACCGCTGGGACATGGCCTGCAATTCCTTGATGGTGGCCACGTCCTCAAAAAACAGGCGGCAGTCCTCCACCGTCCGCAGGGACAGAATGGCCTCGAAAAACAGATCTTCACCGGGATGTCGAACGATATCCATAACACGGAGTCCTTTCTTCTGGGGTGCTTTCCTATACTTTACCACTTTACCATATTGAATACAAGTCCCTTTTGGAGTTTTTCGCAGGAAAAAGGGGGGAAGAAGGGGCGGTTTTTGTGGGTTCCTCTGAAAAAGACAAATGTCCCTGTATGAGATACTTTTTTCCGCGCCAAATGCTTGACTTGCGCCTCCTGCGGTGCTAGAATTGGGAAATAAAATTTCAGAGAGGTGTTTACAATGGAAAGAAAAGATATTGACTGGGGCAATCTGGGATTTGGCTACGTCCAGACCGACATGCGCTATGTCTCCAATTTCCGAAACGGCCAGTGGGATGACGGCTGCCTGACCGATCAGGCCACCATTACCATGAGTGAGTGCGCCTGCGTTCTGCAATACGCCCAGACCTGCTTTGAGGGGCTGAAAGCCTACACCACCGAGGATGGACGCATCGTCTGCTTCCGCCCCGACCTGAACGCCCAGCGGATGGCCAGTTCCTGCCGCCGCCTGAAAATGCCCGTGTTCCCCGAGGACAGGTTCGTGCAGGCCGTAGTGGAGACCGTCCGCGCAAACTCCCAGTGGGTGCCGCCCTACGGCTCCGGCGCGACGCTGTACGTCCGTCCGTTCATGTTCGGCAGCGACGCCATCATCGGCGTCAAGCCCGCGACGGAGTATCAGTTCCGGGTGTTCGTCACCCCGGTCGGCCCCTATTTCAAGGGCGGCATCAAGCCCCTGAAGCTGCGCATCTCCGATCTTGACCGGGCGGCGCCCAAGGGCACCGGCGATGTGAAGGCCGGTCTGAACTACGCCATGAGCCTTTACAACATTGTGGACGCCCATGAGAAGGGCTTTGACGAGAACGTCTACGTGGACTCTGCCACCCGCACCCACATTGAGGAAACCGGCGGCGCCAACGTGATTTTCGTCACCAAGGACGGCAAGCTGGTCACCCCCAAGTCCGACACCATTCTCCCCTCCATCACCCGGCGCAGCCTGCTGCAGGTGGCGAAGGACTATCTCGGCATGGAGGTAGAGGAGCGCCCCGTGGCGCTGGCGGAGATCGGCGAATTTGCCGAATGCGGCCTGTGCGGCACGGCGGCGGTCATCTCCCCTGTGGGTACCATTGTGGATCACGGCAAGGAAATTCACTACGTGGGTATGGGCCCCACCATCCAGAAGCTTTACGATACCCTCACCGGCATCCAGATGGGTCGTCTGGAAGCCCCCAAAGGCTGGATCCAGATCATCGAGTAATGTACAATGTTCAAAAAAGGCAAGCCGTTTTTCGGCTTGCCTTTTTTGAACGGAATTACGCGAGAATAGGCTTCAAAGCGTCGGCGAGAACCTTTTCCTGTGTTTCGGCTTCCGCCAGATCCTTGCCCAGAGTGGTGAAATAGGTCTTGATCTTCGGCTCGGTGCCGGAGGGGCGGACGATGACCGTCGCGCCGCCTTCCAGATTGTACACCAGCACATTGGCGGCGGGCAGACCGGTCTGGGCGGTGTTCTGGTAGTCGGTGATTTTGGTCACCTTGTAGCCGCCAATCTCTACAGGGGGCTTCTCCCGCAGGGAGGCCATGATACCGGCCATCTTGTCCATGCCGGACAGGCCGGGGAACTCAAAGGAGTTCACCTTGTTCAGATACCGGCCGTATTTTGCGTAAATGGCTTCCAGCCGCGCCTTGATGGACGAGCCGATGGAACGGTAGTAGGCCGCCATTTCACAGATCAGCATGGAGCCAATGATGGCATCCTTGTCCCGGACGTAAGGGCCTGCAAGGTAGCCGTAGGATTCCTCGAAGCCCAGAATGAAGCGATCCACCTCACCGGCGGCCTCCAGCTTGGCGATCTGGTCGCCGATCCACTTGAAGCCGGTGAGAACGTTGCGCATTTCCACGCCGTAATCCGCGGCCACGATGTCCGCGAGGGGGGTGGAGACCAGAGACTTTACCGCCACGGGGCGCTTGGGCATGGTGCCTTTTTCAATGCGGCCCTGACAGATGTAGTCCAGCAGCAGCACGCCCACCTCGTTGCCGGAGACCAGCTCGTAGGAGCCGTCGGGGCAGCGGATGGCGATGCCCACCCGGTCGGCGTCGGGGTCGGTGGCCAGCATCAGATCGGCGTCGGTCTTCTCGGCCAGCTCCAGACCAAGCCGCAGAGCCTCGAAAATCTCCGGGTTGGGATAGGGGCAGGTGGGGAAGTTGCCGTCGGGGTACTGCTGCTCGGGGACGATGGTGATGTCGTCAATGCCGATGTCATGAAGCACCCGGGTGACCGGCACCAGACCGGAGCCGTTCAGGGGGGAGTACACCAGCTTCAGTCCGGCGGTTTTGCAGATGCCGGGGCGGACGGCGCAGGCTTCAATGGCGCTGTACAGCGCCTCCTTGCAGTCCTCGCCCACGTATTCGATCAGACCCTTGGCGATGCCGTCTTCAAAGGCCATCATCTTCGCGCCGGTGAGGATATCGGTTTTCTGAATCTCCGCGTACACCACGGCGGCGGCATCATCCGTCATCTGGCAGCCGTCGGGGCCGTAGGCCTTGTAGCCGTTGTATTTGGCGGGGTTGTGGGAGGCGGTGATCATGATACCGGCGTTCGCTTTGTAATACCGGGTGGCAAAGGACAGGGCGGGGACGGGCATCAGCGCGTCGTAAATCCGCACCCGAATGCCGTTGGCAGCCAGAACGCAGGCGGCGTTTCTGGCAAATACGTCGGAATTGATGCGGCTGTCATAGGAAATGGCGACCAGCTGGCTGCCGCCCTGGGTCTTGACCCAGTTCGCCAGTCCCTGGGTGGCCTGCCGGACAACGTAAATATTCATCCGGTTGCTGCCCGCGCCCAGAATGCCCCGCAGACCGGCGGTGCCGAATTTCAGCGCCACAGCAAAGCGCTCCTTGATCTCATTGTCCTGTCCCTCGATTTTCCTCAGTTCGTCGGTGAGGGCGGGATCTTCCAGATCAGCGCTCAGCCAGCGCTTATAATCATCTATGTACATCGTTATCACCTTTTCTTCATATAAATGCACGTATAATATAGTTCATCAGGCAGAAAAAGTCAATGCCGGAGTGGGGGCAGCCGCGTTATGGGGGCAAAAATGGGAGGCGACGGAAATCCGTCGCCTCCCTTGCGTATTTTAGAAATGTTTTCTCTTGCGGTCGTAGACGCTTACAGCAGCCGCGCCGCAGAAGGAGAACAGCAGTACGCTACCAAGAACCATGACGATCTCGCTGTCGCCGGTCTTGGGGATGTTGTCCTTGCCGTTCTTCACGGACTTCCACTGAGCGACATAGGTGACATCCTTGGTCACGGTGTCAGTGACCTTGGGGGACCAACCGGTGAAGGTGTAGCCCTTACGGGTGGGCTTGCCATCGAACTTGGGGGTATCGGTGCCAGACTCAAGATCCTTGTAGACCTGATCCTTGAACGCCTTGCCCTTCACGCCGTCGGTGTAGGTAACGGTGTAGAGCTTCTCCCACTTGGCGGTGTAGGTGACATCCTTGGTCACGGTCTCGGCGACTTCGGGTTCCCAACCGACGAACTTGTAGCCCTCACGAGTGGGATCCTTCGTGCCGAAGGCGGGGGTGCCGGTGCCGTAGGGGATGTCTTTGTAGACGACATCCGCGAAGACTTCCTCGCCCTTCACACCGTCGGTGTAGGTAACGGTGAGAAGCTCGCACTTGACGTTGAAGGCGACGCTGGTCTCTGCAGCAGTCCACTTCTCACCATTCCAGGTCAGCTCGATGGTCTTGCTGTCACGGTCATCAAGGGTGTGGGGGCCAACATTCTCTTCTGCGTTGTACTTGGCAACGTAATCCTTTGCGTTTACGGTGAGGATGCAGGTGTACGCGGTTCCCTTGCGCTCGGGGTCGGAGACGTTGTAAGTGCCTTCGATGAGCGTGTAGGACTTGCCGTTGTGCGCAGTGGTGGTCGTGCAGTCCACCTTCGCGTTGATGCCCAGCCCCTTCAGTTCATCGTAGGTGGGCTTTTCGGGGGGGCACTCGACGTGGAAGGTGATGGGCAGCTCGGTCTTTGCGACCCACTTTTCGCCATCCCACTTCAGCTCAACGGTCTTCTCAGCCGCCTCGCCGATGATCAGATCATGGGGCTTGCCAAAATCACTGCCGTACTTCTCGACGATCTTGGCCGCCTTGACGGTGATGGTGCAGGTGTAGCCCTCGGAGGCGGTACCGGTGACGTCGCTGACGGTGTACTCACCCTGCGTCGGCTTGTAGTCCTTCGCCCAGTGATTGACGTGCTGGTTGTCGCAGACGATCCGCACGCCTCTGCCGATCGCACCCTCGATGTCCTTCTTGCTGGGCTGCTCGGGGGGGCACAGGGTATGGAAGGTGACAGGCAGTTCGGTCTCAGCGACCCACTTTTCGCCATTCCACTTCAGTTCAATGGTCTTTTCGGCGGGTTCACCGGCAATCAGCGTATGAACCGCGTCGCCCATGTCGGAGTTGTACTTCTCGATAAACTTGGCAGCCTTGACGGTAACGGTGCAGGTATAGCCATCGGCGGCGGTGCCCATGACATCGCTGACGGTGTACTCGCCCAGCGTCGGCTTATACTTCTTTTCGCCGTGGTTGACGTTCTGGTTATCGCAGACAACCGCCACGCCTCTGCCAATCGCGCCCTCGATGGCCTTCTTATCGGGCTGGACGGGCTTCCACTGAGCGGTGTAGGTGACATCCTCGGTTACGGTCTCAGCGACCTCGGGGTTCCAGCCGTCGAACACAAAGCCCTTACGGGTGGGAGTGCCGCCGGAGAAAGCGGGAGTCTTGGTGTCCTTCTCCAGATCGGAATGGACATCATCCTTAAAGACTTTTTCGTCCACGCCATCGGTGTAAGTAACGGTGTAGAGCTTCTCCCACTGAGCGACGTAGGTCGCATTTTCGGTCACGGTTTCGGCAACCGTGGGTTCCCAGCCGAGGAACTTGTAGCCCGCGCGGGCGGGAGTGCCATCAAAAGCGGGGGTAGCGTCCTCAAAGGGAACGTTGTAAACCTGATCCGCGAATGCCTCACCGTTCACACCGTCGGTGTAGGTCACGGTGTAGATGTTCTTTTCCCAAACGGCGTACAGATTCGTCCAGCCGTTCACGGTCTGGCCGGTCACGTCGCCGCTCTGGCCTTCGCGGCTCCAGAACTTGAAGGTGTAGCCGGTGCGGGTCGGGGTGGGAGCGTCCGCGGTGGGAAGGGTCGAACCAAAGAGCGCGGTGGTGCTGTACAGCCGACCTTCGGTCTTGCTGTGGTCATTCTGGAAGTCTCTCAAGGCTTCCTCACTCTGGAAGTAAACGACCTGGTACTTGTCATAGACCATGCACTTCAAATTCGTCCAGCCGTTGACGGTTTTCTCCTTCAGACCGGCAGGGGGATTTGCGGGGTTCGCCTTGTAGTTATTCCACGCGCCGTCGTCGTACCAGCCGTAGAACTTGTAGTTCCCGGTGTAATAGTCGGCAATGTCGATCGTGGACAGGTCAATGACATGCCCCTTCGGCTGGCTTTCGAGCGGGATGTCCTTATAAGCCTTCGAGGTGTCGCCGTTGCGATAAATCACAAGATGGACGGGGAACAGCTCTTCTTCGCACTCGACAGGGAAGGTAACGGGGTCATTGACAACCCACCGACCCTCTACGTATTTCAGCGTAAGGGTCTTGGAGTTGTCACCGGTCAGGGTGTGCTTGCCGAAGTCGGTGTTGTACAGCGCCACATAATTGCCAGCAGTGACGGTAATGTCGCAGGTGTAGCCGTCGGTCTCGTTGCCGGAGACATCGCCGATGTCGTATGTTCCCTCGATCAGCGAGAAGGGTGCGGCGGTGTGCGTCTCGGGCTTCGTGGTGCAGACCACTTCCACGGGCGCTTCCAGCTTGGCCAGATCTTCAGCACCGGGCTTTGCGGGCGGGCAGATAACCGTGAAGGTCACGGGGGTATCCGTCATCGGCCGCCATACATTATTGTTCGCATCCCAGGCCAGGATAAGGAGCCTCTCGGTATCACCGGTAATGGTGTGTTCTACACCAATCGTGCCATTGTATGCTTTGACATACTCTGCCGCCTGAATGGTGACGGGGCAGGTGGGCACATCGCCGGTCATGTCGATGTCGCCGAACTCGCACGAGCCTGCGATCACGCCATATTCTTTGGCATCATGGATGTTTCTGTCGCATACGATCCTTACAAGCTTCTCAATATTTTCCAGATCGCCCTCGCCGGGAGCGGTAGGTTCCGCGGGCTGCGAGCTGCACAGAACATGGTACTTCGCGGGGGCATCCGCCGCAGTCCATTTTCCGTCGCTCCATACCAGATTGATTTTTGTCCGATTCTGACCCGCCATGCTGTTGTCGGTAATGTGCGTTCCCGCAGGGACGCTAACAGCGGCGTTGAACTCGTTCACGTAGGGGCTGAAGCTATTGATGACGACCTCACAGCGGTTATTGCTCTGATGAACGGTGAACGTGCCGTCGATCAGACCGAAGGTCTTGCTGCCATGGCTGATCTGCGTGTTGGTGCAGATAATCTGCACCGCATTTTCGCCCAGCAGAGCCTTGACACCCGCCTCGTCGAGGGGAGTGGGCTGGGCGGGAGCGTCCTCCTCCCACACGGCGTACAGCGTTCTGGTCCAGGTGTTGCCATTCTTGACAACATCATTGCCATACTGGGATACGGAACACAGCGTGCCACCAGTGTAGATTGTATCAGACCCGTCATTGGCCTTCCAGCCCTTAAAGACATAGCCTTCCCGGGTGGGAATGGTATTCTTCACTGTAAAGGAGTGGTATCTGATAGCTGCATCTGTTGTAGACCACGAATCAGCACTGGGCGCGCCGGTGCCGCCATTGGCATCATAGTTCAGCGTGTATGTATATTTCGTGGTGGGATTGGGGTTCTTCGCTACGAGATAGATCGTAGTGCCCTTATTGCAGGCGGTCGTACCGCTCTTGTTAAGCGACCACGTTGTGGGATTCGCGTTGGATTCTTTCGACCAACCGACGATCTGGTAACCGCTGTTGACAGAAGCGCGGCCTGCGGCGGCCTTAATGTCAGAAATCGCGATCGTGTGGTTCGTGGATGCGGTGTCGGAGTGATTCGTCTTGTACTGGCAAACAAACTGGGTCTTTTCGGAAGAACCGTAATTGTAGCCAATGTTGAATTCATCACCCACATACAGGACGGTGAATCGGACATCGATCTTATGCCCGGTGTTCAAAGCGGCGGGAGCTACACCGGGGTCGGGAATCGGCGGCACGGTCACTCTTCTTGGATTGGTCTTGCCCGCCTCCCATTGGGCAACATAGGTGACATTCGCAGTCACGGTTTCCGCAACGGCGGGATTCCAGCCGGCGAAGGTATAGCCGTCCCGGGCAAGGGTGCCGCTGAAAGCGGGGGTCGCGGTACCAGCCGGCAGGTTGCTGACCTGATTGGGAAATACTGCGCCGTCTGCACCGTCAGTGTATGTAACGGTGAATGTTTTCGGCTCTTCCGGTGCAGGGGGATTCTCGTTCTTAGGCTGCTCCTGCGCGGGGGGGGTCGGTCTTCTTCTCGCCCTCGTTCACTACGACGGTCTTGGGCTGGGTTTCGTCAGCCCCCGTCGTATCCTCTGCCAACGCAGTCGTGGGCAGAAGTGTGAAGACCATGAACAGTGCCAGAAACAGACTGAAAATTCTGCGCAAACCATGGTTTTTCATCTTGAAATACTCTCCTTTCATTTGGCGATCCATGCCGGAGGCACAGACCGTCTGCACGGTAACGCCATCATTACCTTTATGCCTGAATTATACGCAATATCACACCAAAAGTCAATGGGAAAAGACGTCGATTTTCTGCAATTAGGCAAAAAACAGGGCCGTCTCCATGAGACAGCCCTGTTATATGCGGGGATGGAATGACGGTCACTTTTTTCGGGCGACGACAACGAAGCGGCCGTCCTCCACGTGGTAGGCGCAGGTCACCAGCGTGATGAGCTTGTCGCCGTAGGTGGCGGTGACGCCGGTGTCGTAGAGCGCCTTGGAGCGGAAATTCGAGATGGCGTTGTTGAAGTCCGCTTCGTCCGCCGCGTCGATGAACTGATAGAACTTGAAGCAGTTCTCGTAGGTGTAATAGACCCGGTCATAGAAGGCCGCAAGCACCTCGTACTCGCCCTCCTCGTAGAGGGTGTCAAAGTGGATGGTGGGGTGCGCCTGCCAGTAGGATTTGCTCTCATACTTGGGCAGGGAGCGGAACATGCTGCCGTCCAGCATGTTGTGGCCGTAGATCAGCAGATTGTCGCTGTCGGCGGAGCAGTTGGCGTCGATGAAGGGAATGCCGCCAAAGCTGTACTCCCGCTTAAAATTCGTGTGCAGATATTTTTCCGGATCGGTGGGGGTGTGCATCACCGGGTAGTCGATGACGGTGCCGTCGATGCGCAGCCAGCCAAACAGATCGTGGTTCTGCTCATACAGGGGGGCATACTTCGCCAGCATCACCGGCTCCGTCGGCTCAGGCTCCGTGGGGACGGTGGTTTCCGTGGTCGGCCCGGTGGACCGGGTCTCCGGCGGCGTGGTCTCCACGGGGGCAGCGGTGGCCGTGGCGTTTTCCTCCACCATTTCGGAGAGTTTGCGGAAATCACTGCGGGCTTTGCCCATATGGATCAGGATGGCAGCCACCGCGATCAGCGCGATGCAGAACACTGCCACGAGGATGATGAAAAGGGGATTGGGGCCTCTTCTTCTCCGTCTGCGCTGCCCGGCGTCATTGCGGCGGGGCGGGACGGGGGTGCGGGGTGTCTGGAATTTGCCTTGCCTGTTTGCCATGTTTCTTTCCTCTCAATATGGGATGCTCCAGGGCATCCGCCGGAAAAGGGCGGCGACGGAATCTCCGCCACCGCCCTCGTTCAACAGTTTACGTTGTTTTCTTAACGCTGTCTTCTCTTGCGGTCGTAGACGCAGACAGCAGCCGCGCCGCAGAAGGAGAACATCAGAACGCTGCCCAGAATCATGGCAATCTCACCGCTGCCGGTCTTGGGAACGTTGTCCTTGCCGGAGTTGGACTTCCACTGGGCGACATAGGTGACATCCTTGGTCACGGTTTTGGAGACCTTTGGCGCCCAGTCGCTGAAAGTGTAGCCCCTGCGGGTGGGCTTGCCGTCGAACGCGGGGGTGGCGGTGCCGGACGGCAGGTTGTCATAAACCTGATCCTTGAACGCCTTACCCTTTGCGCCGTCGGTGTAGGTCACGGTGTAGAGTTTCTCCCACTTGGCGGTGTAGGTGACATTCTTTGTCACGGTCTTGGAAACCTCAGGATCCCAACCGCCAAACCGATAGCCCTCACGGGTGGGAGTTACTTTTAAAGTGGGGGTATCGGTGCCGGACAGCAGATTGCCATAAGCCTGATCGGCAAAGACTTCCTCACCATCCACGCCATCGGTGTAGGTCACGGTGTATTTTTCCTCGTCCTCGTCCGCCTTCCCGTTTCCGTTGGCATCAATCTTCCAGGTGGCAGCATAGGTGGCGTTTTCGGTCACCCTGTCAGCAATTACAGGAGCCCAGCCGCTGAAAACATAGCCCTCCCGGGCGGGAGTGCCATTAAATGCGGGTGTTCCGGCATTCTCCGGCACCACGGTACTCTGATCCTCAAATATCTCCGCGCTATCTACACCGTCGGTATACGTTACAGAATAGCCAGTTTCCTTCGTCTCAGCATCGTAGCCACAGTAATCGCAGACCTTTTTCACGGATCTGGTATAATGTGTACCGCCCTCTGCCTTTACCCATTCGGTTGTGGTTACCGTGTAAGCATTGTCCTTGTAGCCGTCGGTATACTCCGGATGTAACTCATGGCCGAGCATTTCGCCGTTCTCAAAAACGGGAGTGCTATCAAAGGTGACAACGCTTCTTCCGGTGTTGTTCCCGGGCTTTCCGCCGAAGCCGAACCATCTGCTGCAGGTGACTTTATCGCGGTACACCGAGCCATTGATGGAATTATTTCCGGAAATGTGAATGCGGTACTTATAGTTGCCCATGTTGCTGTCGTTGATATTCAGTACATTCTTGATGGCTGCCTCGGATTTGACAGTGCAATTATTGAAATTCACGGTAATATCACATTTCCCGGCACCGTAGTCCGTGTAGACATTGATCGTTTTTCCGGAAGAATTAAAGGTACAGCCATCAAAGGTCATTTCCGGCGAGCTATATGTCCATACTGCATAATCGCCGTTCGGACAGAAAAAGGTCGTATTTCTGAATGTGGCGGAGGTGTAGCCCCAATAAAAGGTCTTGCCGTTTATTATGCAGTTTTCAACGACGGTCTTATCTGCGCGAATAAAGCCAAGATAATCGGCTGAACCCGATTGCAAGGTCATATTCCGAAATGTGATTGTGCCGGAGCCGTCGAAACTATAATCGCCATTGTATTCCGTCCCAAAATAAGCCGGATCAGGCAACGTTGCACCAATGCCCCATGCGGTTTTATCGGCTCCCTGCCCCACAAATGTGAGGTTTTTTCCTTTTGTATCTGCACCTTTTTTGTAAAGCGTGAATTTCCCTTCCCCAAGTACGATGGTATCACCGCTTGCAGCGGCATTTACCGCCTCCTCCAATGTCGGGTATCCGGTTTCCCCAATCCATGCAACGGAAGGCGCAGCCGAGGG
>ERZ779840.213-NODE-213-length-74295-cov-5.858068_pt1 | contig 74295 bp, 76 predicted proteins | sample MGYA00511561_ERZ779840 | MGnify/ENA primary metagenome ERZ779840 (study PRJEB29588, sample SAMEA2162036) | human gut metagenome | biome: human gut; feature: human-associated habitat; material: faeces | place: Denmark | collected 2008/2010 ...
TGGCAGTCGATGAAGTCGATGCCCAGCTGCTCCATGAGCTTGTGGTTGCCGGCAGCGACCGGAACGCCGGGAGCTATCCCCAACTCTTCCGCGACGCCGCGGCTGAGCCTGCCGACGACCTCGTAGGATTCCGCAAGCGTATCCGGCACAAGGCTGCGGTCGATACCCAGCCTGTCAAAGACGGGGTAAGACCATTTACGCGCGCCGACGTCCAGCATGAAGGAAAGCGACGCATCGCTGACCTCGGTCGCGACCTCGCCGGTCATGCACAGGCGGAGATAGTCCTTGACGAACATCACCTTATATGCGCGCTCATAATCCTCCGGTCTGTTCTCCCTTATCCAGAGGAGCTTCGGCGCCCAGAAGCTGTTGAGGCAGTGGTTGCTCGTCAGGCGCAGCGCATCATCATCCGCAATGAGTCCGCAAATCTCATCGACCTGCGCGCTGGAGCGCTGGTCGAGCCAGATGATGCAGTTGCCTATTGGTTCAAGGTTCCGGTCGACGAGCAGGCAGCCCTGCATCTGACCGGAAAAGCCAATGCCGCCGACCTCGATCTCTGCACCGACGCTGCCTATGGCCATCTTCACGGCCGCGCTGCATGCGTGCCACAGCTCGCGCGGATCCTGCTCGACCCAGCCCGGACGCGGCGTGATAACGTCGCACTCATGATAGCCGGTGCCGCACACCCTGCCAAGGGCGTCGAAAACAACGACCTTAATGCCGCTCGTTCCGGCATCTATTCCGATAAAACATTTCATAACCGATCCGCCCTGTCTCAGGTCTTGTACTTTTCGCGCAGTGCCATCGCGTCGGAGTAACCGAGGATATCCTGATACACCTGCTGCTTTTCAAAGATGCCTCTCTGATACATGCTCTTTGTATTGCCGGTCGCCTTGTATTCCTTATAGAACTCGTTCATCGTGTAGGCCTCGTGCAGTATGCTTGCGAGGGGATGGATAACGAACTTGTAGCCCATCTCTTCAAGCTCCTGATCGCTGAATATACGGCCCTCTTCAAATTCGCACACGTCGTAAAGGACGATGGGCTTATCATCCCTGTACGGGGACTTGTAATTCACAAGCTCTCTTGCGACTCTTTCAACATCCTTGCGCTTGGTGAAATTCTCAGGCATGAGCATATCCGCACCGACGTCCCAGAACTTCTTGCAGCGGTCGATGGCCTCATCGATGCCGAGCGTGTTGAAGCAGTCGGTACGCGCGATTATCATGAAGTTCGGGTCTCTGCGCGCTTCGAGCGCCGCCTTTATCTTTGCGCATATCTCCTCGACGGGCACGACCTGTACCCCGCCCATGGAGCCGCACTTCTTCGGCATGACCTGATCTTCAAAGTGGATACCGCTGACGCCTGCCGCCTCGTATTCTCTTACCGTGCGCACGACGCTGCTCACATCGCCGTAGCCGGTGTCTGCGTCACACACCAGCGGAATATCGAGTACCTCGGCAAGATAGCGGGCGCGCGTTATCATTTCCGTCGCGGTGCCGAGACCGATATCGGGAATGCCGAGATAGCTTGCCATAGTGCCGTTGCCGCCCATGTAGCATACCTGGAAGCCGTTCTGCTGTACCAGTCTTGCGGTCAGACCGTCGTGGCAGCCGGGAGCGACCACGATGCCGGGCTGGCTTATAAGCTCACGGAGCCTTGCATTCTTTTTTACATCCATGTTATTACCTCTTTATTTATCTGCCGTTGTAGGCATATTCAAGGATAGGCTTAATGTAATTGTAGGTATCGATCGCGCCCTGCTTATAATCGCAGAAGCCCGCGTCCACCTCGAAGGCGATCCACTTGTCATAGCCCATTGCCTCAAGGATACAAATCACTTCCTTGAAGTCTATAATGCCCGTGCCGGGAACTCCGCCGTTGCTGTCTCTGAAATGGACATGGCCGCACAGCTCGCCGCTGCGCACGAAAGCCGCGCCTATCTGATAGTCTTCGAGGAAGGAGTGGTAGATGTCCATAAGGAGCATGACCTTGTGGCTGACGTCGCGGTTCATCTCCTGCACGTATGCCATCGTCTCCCGCGTGGTGTGGTTGTAGTTCATGTCATAGCGGTTGATGGGCTCATAGTCGAAGTTTATGCCGTACTGTGCGCAGTATTCGGTGCATTCCTTAACGCACTCGGCGATGTACTGCTTGCCCTGCTCGATGGATTCGCCCTCAGGGATCCAGCCCTGAACACGGCCGAAAAGCACATCGCAGTGGAAGTAGCCCGCAAGGTCGATCATTTCCTTCATAAGGCTGACCGCGCGCTCGCGCTCGGCCTTATCGGGATTTGAGAAGCGCGCGCCGCGCCTGTCATACAGGCCGCCGGAGCGAAGGCCGGAGAGCTTGAGGCCGTATTTGTCAAGTATCGTCTTTATCCCCTCTTTATCGAGCGTTGCCGGGGAGCAGACGGAGGGTTCAAGTCCGTCATAGCCGATCTCGCTGACAGTCTTTGCGGCGTATTCAAATTCCTCGAGCGACATATCGTCGAGCATACCGAGGCCGTAAGCTAATTTCATCATAGAGAAAACTCCTTTTTGTCGTAATTTGTCGTACTTATCGGATAAGGATGCAGTGCATATACACTGCATCCTTACCGTTTAGGCGACGCTTACTTGACCATGCTGTTGATCAGTTCGAGCATCTCAGGCAGAAGATCGGTGTATCCGTTCTGCTCTGCGTTATTCTGATAGTAGTCTGCGAAGATGTCGAGGAACTCTGCGGGGTTCTCGGTGTAGGTGACGTTTGCACCGGCCTCTTCATAGATAGCGGGCCAGCTTGCATCCTCTTCCTTGACTCTTTCATTGAGAGCGGTGTAAGCCTTCTCCCACTCGCTGAAGAGTGCATCCTGGTACTCCTGGGGCAGACCTGCGAGGACGTCGTTATTGATGACGATGCCGACGGAGGAGAACATGTGGTTTGAGATCCAGACGGAAGCGTTGGCCATGGAGTCGAAGCCGTAGCTGTGGATGGAGGACTTGATGGTATCGACGCCGTCAACAACGCCGGACTGCATTGCGGTGTAAGCCTCGGTCCAGGTGATGACAACAGGGGTGAAGCCCATCAGGGAGAAAGTATCCTGATAGATCTGGGTCTCAGGGCTGCGGAGCTTGACGCCCTTGCAGTCAGCTGCGCTGGAGCAGGGAGTGTTGGTGACGATGGAGCGGAAGCCCTGATAGCACCAGCCAAGAGCGGTCATGTTCATGGTGTCGGACAGCTGAGCGTCGAGCTTGTCGATGATGTCGCTGTTGTAGAAGAGCTCGTCTGCAATGTCAAAATTGGTGATGAGCCAGGGGAGGTTGATCATGTTGTATGCGGGAACGTAGGTGGGGAGCATGGAGGTGTCGGCGTAGCACATATCGAGGGAACCGGTCATGACGGATTCGAGGTTCTCGGGCTGAGTGCCCATTGCGCCTGCGGGGTAGGTCGTGATGACGACGCCGCCGTTGGTGGCTTCCTTGACGCCGGCTGCGAAGGCTTCAAACGCCTCGCTGACCTCATGGTCGGTAGCCAGAGTGTACGCGAACTTCAGTTCATAGGTCTTGTCGGGTGCGGCTGCCGCAGCGTCGGCTGCAGGAGCGGCGTCGGTCTTGGTGCTGTCGGCTGCGGGAGAGTCATTGGAATTGGAGCCGCAGGCGCACAGCGCAAACACCATTGCCAGAGTGAGTACCAGAGCAATAATGCGTTTCATTTTGTTTCTCCTTTTTCTTTTTTGATGAATAATGTTGAATAAACCCTTGCAGGTCTGATTCCGATGATTAAGCCATCAGGCTGGGCAGCCATGTGCAGACCTGAGGAACAAAGATGACCATCAGGACGCCGATGGAGAAGATGATGATAAACGGCCAAATGTTGCTGATGATGCGCTTGAGGTCGGTATGCGTGACGCTGGATACGACATACATAACGATGCCGACAGGGGGCGAGATGCCGCCGAGAACCAGCGATATGATGCAGACCGTCGCGAAGTGGATCGGGTCGAAGCCGTATACCGAGATAAGCGGAGCGAAGAACGGGACGAGCATGAGCAGTATCGCAGTGGACTCGATGAACATGCCCGCGATGAAGATGATCACGAATATGAGCAGGAGGATGATATGTCCGTTGTTCGTGACGCTGCCCATGAAGTTTCCGACGACGGTGCCCATATCATAATAGGTAAGGACATAGGCCAGCAGGGACGCGAAGGAAATGATGATCATCGGCTGTGCCGCGCCCGCGACGGATTCCTCTATGCTCTTCCAGAGCTTCTTGATGTTGAGCTGCTTTGAAATGAAGCCGTAGCATATGCCGTAGATGATGGCCAGTATGCCGGATTCAGTAGCGGTGCAGATGCCGAGGACGATGCCGCCGATAATAATGAGCGGCATTACCAGTGCGCCGAAGGAGCGCAGGAAGCTCTTGCCGACGGCCTTCCAGCCTGCGAAGGTGCCCCTTCCGAGGCCGCGCTTCTTTGCGTAGATATAGCAGTAGATTATCATCATGACGCCGAGCATTATTCCGGGCAGCAGACCTGCCATGAACAGCTTGCCGACGGAGATGGAGACGACGCCGGAATAGACTATCATGATTATGCTCGGCGGAATGATGGGGCCGAGAGAACCGGCGGAGGAAATGAGAGCCCCGGCGAAGCCTCTGTCATAGCCGTTCTTTTCGAGCTGGGGAACCATGATGGTGCTGATCGCGGCAGCGTCCGCGACGGAGGAGCCGGACACACCGGCCATGAGCATACCCGTCAGGACGACTGCGTGAGCCAGACCGCCGGTGATGTGGCCGACAAGGTTTTCAAAAAACTCAATGATCTTATCGGTTATGCCGGTGGAGTTCATAAGAGAACCGGCCATCATGAAAAGCGGGATCGCGATAAATGATATGGAGTCGACAGCTGTGTATATCTTCTGCGCGACTATGGTAGCCGGAAGCGAGGGGTTGAGGACTATCGCCGCCCCTGCGGACAGCGCCATGCAGAACGCTATCGGCATGCCGAGCACGAGGAAGACAAGGAAAACTACCATTACAAGTATAAGCATCAGTTCTTCCTCCCATCCTTGCGGATCGCAATGATCCTTCTGACAATGACCTCGATGCCGAAGATGCAGACGATCGCCGCGCCTACGGGCTCCGCCGCATAAATGGTGTTGTACGGAAGCTTGAGGTCAGCAAACTTCAGCTTGCTCAGGCTGTCGCAGAGCTTCACGGCGTTGATCCCCCAATAGGCGGAGAAAGCGACGATACCGGCATCGCAGATAAGCGCAAAGATATCTGAGACCACCGCGGGCAGAGCCTTCGCCAGCAGGTCGAAGCCGATGTTCCCAGAGTTTCTGACGAGCACGCCGGCATAGAGCATGATCATCCAGATAAACAGTGCGCGCGATGCGTGCTCAGACCAGGGTATCGCGTGTCCGAACAGGTAGCGGCTGAACACCTGTGCGGCCATCAGGATCATGATGCCTATAAAGAGGATCGCACAGATGAGTTTGATCACTTTTTCAAAGCGATCAAGGATTTTTGTCATTTTGCCTCTTCCTTTCTCTTGTGTTTATTTGCTGAGGCTGCCGGAATAACCGGTCGAGCCCGTGGAGCCCGTGGGCGGGACAAAGTAAGGATATGCATTGCACTTTATGATATCCCAGGCCTTGTCGCATTCCTTTACGATCTCGGGATCAAGCACGCCCTTCTCCACTGCCGCGATGTTCTGCTCAAGCTGAGAGAGCTTTGAAAAGCCCATCATCACGGAATCGACAAAGTCGTTCGACAGGCACCATCTGGTCGCCAGCTCCACGAGGGACATCCCGGCTTCCTCAGCGACGCCCTTGAGGATATCTATTGCGTCGAAGTTCTTGTCGTTCCAGTAGCGATCCTGATACATCTTGGAGTTGAAGCGGCTCCCCTCGGCGATGTGATCTCTCGTGTGCTTGCCGGTCAGCAGGCCGCCGGCCAGCGGATTATAGATAACAAAGCCGGTCTGATACTTTCTCAGGAAATACGCGAACTCGTCATCGGCGCCGCGGGTCAGCAGATTATAAACGTTCTGCGCGACCTTCGGGACTACAAAGCCGTTGGTCTTGGCAGTCCACATCATGTCGCAGGCTTCCCATGCGGAGTAATTGGAGAAGCCGACATAGCGCACCTTTCCGCTTCTGACAAGGCAGCTCATCGTATCGAGCGATTCTTCAAGCGGAGTGTTCCTGTCGGGATGGTGCAGGTAGTAGATATCTATGTAGTCCGTGCGCAGGGCGCGCAGCGAGTTCTCCACCGCGTTCATTATATTGATGCGGGAAGCGCCGCGCTCGTTCACGCCGTCGCCGGTCGGCAGGTCGACCTTTGTGCCGATGATGAGCTTGTCACGGTTGCCGCGTTCTTCGAGCCAGCGGCCTATGACGCGTTCGCTCTCGCCCCCGGCATACTGGTTTCCGGTGTCGATCATGTTGATGCCGTGATCCACTGCCGCGTCAAGCACGGTGCAGGAGCCTGCGTAATCAAGCTGATCGCCGAAGGTGGTCGAACCGAGCGACACTCTGGATATCATTGCGCCCGTTCCCGTAAGGTATTTATACTGCATGACATTCGCCCCTTTTGCTTTAGATTTACATTTGTAAATCAGTTTTAATCATGTAAACTTTACACTGCAATAATAACATAATTGCCGCCGATGTCAATCGAATTTTGGCTTCCCGCCGCATTTTTGGTCAGACTGCCATTTTGCAGGTTTACATTTTGTACATAATGTCTAACTGTAAACTCTCGTGTTCTTATAAAGAACATGGCAGCTATTCGCTCTTGACAAAGAAGCACATCAATATGCAGAGAAACAGCACGTTGCGAAGGTCGTGCTGTAAATGGTATTACGCACGCAAAGCTGACGATTGAACATAACCAGGGTGTATCCACAGAAGCTAGATATGAGATCAAACAAATTGACACACCTTAGTGTAGGTTCTCGGTTGACTTTGCATTTTTATCTCTACCACAGCAGTAATTTTACGAATCTCTCTGCGACAGATAGTTAATTTCTCGTAAGTAATTTCTGATGATACACAATTATTATCATGCGTTGTATACTCTGCTTCCCGTGCCGGTACACCTATGGGCCACACAGCTATGTAGGCAGTCAAAGGTTAAATCAAGGCTGAACTGTTCAAGAACGTCCACGCGGCCGGTGAGCGTTCTGCCAAGGAGGAGAAAATCGGCTATGGTCTATGTATTGCAGCTAAGCATAAACAACAAGCGCGGAGCTCGAAGTGGAGCAAGCAAAGGAACATGGCATGTGATATAAACGGACGACTATTACAAGCCGTCCGTTTGTTCTTCATTGTATGACACCAATGGAATTTCATTATGCCTATGCGGCACAAGAAATTTTTTCCCCCCCTGCTACGCAGCTGGGTGGGAACATAACCGAATATTTTTTCTTTTTATCTGTCTATTTGACAGGGAGCGGTACAAAATGACGCTTGCAGCTTTTTTGTTCTTTATATTGGAAGCTGTTCTGATTTTTCTTTGCTACTTCTTCCCCGACTTAAATGAGCTTCGCTGGGCTTCAGGCCGGGTTTTAATTTCGGCGCAAAAGCACGAATATATATGACACCTTACACGTCGCTCAAGAAAGAAGAGACTCTCTTATTTAAAGTAAATCATATGTATAGCTTTATAATCTCTTTTTAACTCTGTTTTCTTACTCCCAAGCAACAAACTCTCTTCACAACAACCCTGACACAGTTGACATGGCAGCAACACATAACGCTCAAATCCCCACCGGCAATGCCCGGTGGGGATTTGAGCTGCTTACACTATTATGCTTGCTATGTACTTGATCTCCTGCATGTGCGCTAATGCAGTCCTGTCGCTCCGTATGAATCTCATGGTTCGTATGGTACTCATCTTCTTGACCATCTGGCCGCCGACGGAGCCTGCCTGACGGCTGGTGAGCTCGCCGTTGTAACCGTTCTTGAGGTTGACGCCGACTTCAGCAGCGGCTTCCATCTTGAACTTATCCATTGCCTCACGGGCTGCGGGGTTGACAAGATGATTACTGGTATTGGTAGACATAGTTTGCATCTCCTTTTTGATGTTTTGGGTTCGTTGCCCGTGCTTATCTTCTGCACTCAGGTTTTCTATATTCATAAAAAGGAGATGTAATTTTTTCATATTCGTGAAGAAACTGCCGCTTTTCCATGTACTCGTATTAAGCGCGTCTTATTTTTCTTCATCCACAAATTCAAACAGATCCTCGACCGTCACATTGAACACCTTCGCAATATCCATCGCTAACTTAAGCGACGGATTATACCTGCCGTTCTCAAGGTGAACGATCGTTTCTCTTCTCGCTCCGACAAGCTCGGCAAGCTTGCTTTGCTTATACCCTGCCTTCTCGCGATATTCTTTGATTTTTGTTACGAGCGCCATCTTAAATTCCCTTTGCATCCATATAGCAGAATATTGCCATTCTGATAATTGCTGTCAGCACCAGTACGCCCATCAGCATATATCCTATTATTTCCGGGGATATTGTGAACCTCAGAATGGCGGACAAGAACGCAATGCAGACAATCAATACCATGGTGATTTTATAGCAGATAGAATCGCACCTTTTCAGATTTGCAGCTGCCATTTCGTCCACAGTCTCTTTCATGTATTTCCTTTCGCGCACAGCTAAAAAGCAGAAAAACAAAAAGGCAAATATCGCAACACACTGCTGGATAGAACTGAAATAATCCTCCCAATCATTTCTTGCCCAGCACCAGTAATACACCGCAATGCATATTGCCAGCACGATACGTGCTCCAAGCAGTTCTCTTAATGTTACTTTCTTGTTCATCCTTTTTCACTCTCCAATGTTATATATTTCGCACTCACGATGTTATAAATATATCACCTGCATTTGCGGATGTCAACAAGAAAGTGAAATATTTTTAACTTCATTGCTCAACCACTGGAATGTAACATGCACTCAACTGCCCGCCGGTATCCCTGATGCAGTACAGGTACACGCTCTCGGCGTTATTGCACCTGTCGTCGATGATGTAGCCCAAGCGGTAGCTGACCGTTTCGCCGGGCTCAATGTGCACGTATGCGTATTGCCCCGCTATCGGGTCGTCCCCAGAGTACGCAGCACTGTTTGCGCAGATATCCCTCATGGACACGTCACCGTTCTTGAGCACGAAAATACCATTGGCGAAATTATTTGTTCCATCGTTTGAAAGTCCGCCGTTGCCCGTCACGTCTCCTACGTGCGGATTCTTCACCATGAGGCTGACCGTCGCGAGCCTTGCTCCTCCGATAAGCTCCCCCGTCTGCGCGTTGATATAGTCAGGGAACGGATAGTCGCCCCCGCCTATGTACGCGGACGATTCATGGAACTGCTCAAGCGTCCAGCCCGCGGAGTAGATGTTATCACTGATGCTTATCCCTGTCACGGTGCATTCAAGTCCGCTCCCATAGACCGTCACTGTCGTCCCGATCTCAGTCAGTCCCGCCGCGATCTCGCGGTCGTATTCCATCTGCTGCTCCGTCCGGCTTTCAGGCTGCGCAGTCTCCCCTATCGCTACGCTCAGATCGACCGTACTGCACTTTCCGAGCGCGGCAAAATCTATGGTGTCCGCAAAGCGTTCCAGCGTCGCTTCCGTGAGTTCTCTGCCGAGAACATGCTCCTCCGGAACATCGCCGTCATAGCTTGTCTCATTATCGAAGCGCGTCAGCTCCGCCGTGACAAAGGCGTCCTCACCGTTATAAAGCACCGCGCCGTTATATTCATCCATGATGATCGTGACCTCGGTGCCGAGCGCGGTCGTGTAGCTATGTTCTGTTACAGCGCCTGCGTCAAAATGCGTATAGCCCTGACCAAAATAGCCCTTCATGCTGCGCCTGACAGTGCATTCGAGTCCACTTTCCGCACCGTACCACATTCCTTGCAGCACGAAGCTTCCGTCCCCATAGCATATAAAGCCCACGTTCTCGTTGTCAAAATCGCTGCCGCGCATAAAGCCGTCAATGCCGATGGCCGTATACAACTCTCCTATATCCGCACTGCCTTCTTCATACACACCGTCGCGCGTTTTGAGCCCGTACTTGCCGCACAGCTCAAATATCTTGTCCTTCAGCCGCTGCGTGTAGCAGAAGTATATGCGGCTGTGCTCGCGCATCCATTCGTCCTGCTCCTGCGGCACGGCGTCCCCATAGTAACCGTTTGCCGTGTAATCTTCGTAGAAAGCCATAAACTCCTGATAAGCCTGAAACTCTGCCGAGCTTTCAAGCCCCTGTGCCGAGAGATATACCGTGTCCTCCGTCTGACGCAGCAGCGCATCCTTGATGCCGAACCAGTTTCCCGCATAAGCCGCCGCGCCGAAGGCAAGCAGCAACGATACTATCACCGCCGCGGCCAGAAGCGCTCTGACCGGCCTGTGCCTGCGCGCTCTGCGTGCCCTGACCGGTATCGCCTCCAGCGCCGTGTTGATATATTCCCCGCTTACATATCCAAGCCCTAACAAAAGCTTCATATTCCCGTTCAAAGTACCGCCCCCTTTTCCTCAAGATAACTTCTCAGGCTTTTTCTCATACGCGCAAATTTCTGGCTCAGCGCGTTTGCGCTCACGCCCCGGCTCGCCGCGATATCCGCCACGCTCTCGCCGCCCCAATAGCGGCGCATGAAATCCGCACAGTCCTGCCGCGGCAAGCTGCCGAGCCATCCGTTAAGAACGCGGCCAAGCTCCCGCGCGTCCGTAATCTCCTCAAGTCCGCGCGGAGATGATACGCACTCCTCAAGCTCGCTGAGCAGCACCGTCACCGTGCTGCCGCGCCCATGCGTGCGTTCTCTGCGCCAGCGGTCTATGGAAAGGTTCCGCGTAATGCCCGCAAGCCAAGCGCGCAGCCGCCCCGGGCGCTCAGGCGGCATAGCGTTCCATGCACGGGCGTATGTATCGCTGACGCACTCCTCCGCGTCCTCGCGCACTCCGAGAATGTTCATCGACACCGCGCGGCAGTACGCCCCGTATTTGCTGTCCGTCTCCTCTATCGCTTTCTCGTCCCGCTGCCAATACAGGTCTATTATCTTTGAATCGTCCATAGCTGTCCTCCTTCGTCTTTACGGTGCTTTCACCTATAAAGACGCGGTTTCCCGGATAATATGACAGTATTTTCTGAGCCTTTATAGAAGAACCTCGCGGATGTTGTTCCGCGAGGTTCTTCTATAAAATATTTCATCCGACAGTATGGTTCGTGCCGATATGCACATATACCCTGCCGGGGTTTGACCCATATGCTCCAAGCTCAATGAACATCGGTACGCCGCTCTGGTCACCGTCAAAATACACCGTGAGATATGGCGCGTCCCCCAGTTCGGACACGAGCATATCCCCGGACGGCACAGCAGTGTCGTATCCGTAGTTTCCGTCCTTTGTGCCGCTGAGCGTGTAGCCGGTGAAGCCCCAGTATTCCTCCAGCAGTGTGCATAATTCGTCGACCGTCAGATCTGCCGGAACAATGTCGTCATAGTTTGCGTAGATATATGTCTTCTCATTCTTCTCACCGTTCCACCATTCCGATTCTCCTACCGGCACATCGTTTTCGTCGGCTTTTGCCTCCACGGACAGGAGTGTTATTTTGCCTGTCTCCATGTCAATGGAAAGGTGGAAGTAATACTTCCTGTCGCCGCCCTGTGCCGCAACTGCGTAGCTGCGCTTGAACAACCGCCCGAAATAATAGTCCGAGCCTTTCTTCTCCGGCAGTTCAATTATCCGCTCAGCCTTTCCGTCGATCTGCACCTCCTGCGAGAGTATACCCATGTCCTTCATTTTCTGTATTTCCTGCTGCGTTATCTTCCATGCCTGCTCCGGGCTGCTTACATAAAGGCCGACAGCGTATGCGCTGCCTGTGAGCAGTACAAATATTATCGCCGCGATAAGCGCGACTCTTGCCGCGCGGCGCGCCGCTCCCGTTCGCCTTGGTTTCCTGCTTGTATCTGTCATTTTCAAGACCTCCGTAACCGTGTCCGCGGAGGCATGAACAGGCGCGAATGCGCGTTCAAAGCGTTCTCTGTCAGTCATGTTCCACCTCCGTCAATATCGTCTTCAGCCTTGCCCTTGCTCGCCGCAGTCTCGTGCTCACCGTGTTCACCGGCGCACCGAGTATGTCCGCGATTTCCGCCGTTGAATAGCCTGTGTAGTAGTACAGGAATATGACGCTGCGGTACTTCTGCTCAAGCCCCATCACGGCTCTGAACAGTTCGCGGTCGTTGTCGTCCTCAAAGCTCAGCGCTGCGGCATAGTCGTCGATGTTCTCAAGCCTGCGCCACGGAGAACGGAACTGCTTCCTGCACTGGTTTATCGTGACGCGGATGAGCCAGTTGCGGATATGCTCCTCCGATTCAAACACCGTGTTCACGCTGTATAGCTTCATGAACACCTCCTGCGTCACGTCGTCCGCGTCCTCGCGGCTCTTCAGATAACTGAACGCCACGCGGAACACGGTGTCTATGTATTTTTCCGCGAGATAGGCAAAGCGCTCATGTGTCAGCATTGTGTCTCTCCTTTTGGCTGCTGCGGAGTCCTCGCGTCCGGTCGCTCCGCACCTGCCCGAAAAGCTTTTCACTTATAATATCCATGACGCAGTCAAAATCTTTCACCTGTTCCGGAAAATTTTTCTAAAAATGCCACCCGGCCTTAGGCCGGATGGCATGATATAAAACTATTCTCCGAGCGTGGTAATTTCCGCCTCCCGCTCTCTCTTGAGCGTGAGGTCGGGGAAAATGTTATCTGGGGAGTCGTACACGTAATTTGAAACGTATATGAAGCCGTTCTTCGTCTCCTCAACGGTAAGCTCGTGCATGAACGCACAGTCCGTGCCGTACCACGGATAGACCGCGTCGATCTTCATCGTCAGTGTCCCGTCGCTGTTGTACCAGTAGTCGGTTATCTCCGGTTCAGGCAGATGCACCGTTGCCGAGGTGTAAAAGCCGGGCTGCGCGCCGAGGATGAAGTACCCGCCGTAGCTGCTGCTGTTGTCCGCCATGGCGCGTATCGTCTCGTCCTTTATATCGAAGAAGTGACCGATCACCTGCTCGAACTGCTCATAAGGCACTATGTGCATGTTAGTGTCCCTGACCGTCGCATAGCCGGTCAGCGCGTTAATGTTGCTGCTGATAAGCTGCTCCGTCCCGTAGTACTGTCCGTACAGTATCGGGTAAAGGCAGTTGAAGTCAAGCTCCACAAAGTTATCGGAGCTCCATGTGCAGGTAAACAGATTATTCTCCGCGTAAGCGGAGCTGCCGAGGTAGCGCTCCGAAAGCGCGCGTTTATCATCGGCATAAGGCACGAGCCGTATAAAGGTGTGCGGGTTTGTGCCAAGCTTACCATCCTTGTCAAAGCTGCCGGTATACCTGTTGCAGATAAGCCAGCCCTTTTCGGTGTATTTTATCTCCGAAAGCGAGAATTGCCCAGCCGAATATATCCTTGGGTTCCCGTCCCTCCACTCGACCGATATCGTGATGACCGAGCCCACGCCGTTGTTATAGACAAGGTTGTTCGCGTGTATGGAACCGTCGGTGTGTACGACGTAGTATGCGGCCTCCGCATCCTGCCCCGCGTTTACGGCGTTGCCGAAATCGATAAGCGGCTGCGGGTTCTGCATGTCCATGTTCCCGAAATAGTCTATCGCCGAATATCCGTTCTCCGCAAGTGTGTACACAATCTGCGCAACAGAATCCTGCGAGAGCACCACATTGAGCGCCGTACCCTTGTCAAGGCTGTCATAGGTGTCGCGCGTACTGAGCATTGCGGTCTCGGCCTCTTTTTTCAGCGCATTCATGACCTTGTCCGGAACCTCATCGACCGTGTCGTATTCCTTTTCCGGCATCGGCGCAGGAGTTGCCTCCGCCGCATTTTCACCTGTGACTGCCGGGGTCGATACCGGCGCGCTCTCCGTCTGCTTCTTCCCTTTGCCGAAAAGCCCTATGCCGAGCATCCCCAGCATAAGGATAAGCAGCAGCACAGAAAGCAAAACCACTTCATTTTTCTTCATAAAAACCTCCGCTCAAAATGCCGCGATCCTATCCATCGGCACTCCTCCGGAACCATATTGGATCATTGTTTTAACTGTGTACCTCAAACTCCGCTTTCAGGGCTGCCGTTTTCAAGCAGCGCCACCGTTTCAACGTGTCGTGTCCTTGGAAACATGTCGACAGCGGTGACCTTTGCGAGCGTATAGCCGCAGGCGTTAAAACGGAGAATATCTCTTGCAAGCGTCGCGGGGTCGCACGAGACATAGACGATGCGCTGCGGCTGCATTGCAGCGACAGCTTCTATCGCGTTTTCAAGCAGACCCTTTCGCGGCGGGTCAACAACGACAACATCAGGGCGCTCTCCGCGCTCATACAAGGCCTTGGCCGCCTGACCCGCATCGGCCAATATAAACTCCACATTGGCCACATTATTGGCCAGTGCGTTTTTGTTCGCGTTGTCCACCGCTTCGGGGACGATCTCTGCGCCGATAACTTTTTTCGCGTGTGCTGAAAGACAGAGACTTATTGTTCCCGCTCCGCAATATAGATCGAGCGCAAGCATGTCCGGCGTCAGTGTGGCATACTCAAGGGCACGGGCATAAAGCCGCTCCGCCTGAGGCGGGTTCACCTGAAAGAATGCCTGAGGAGCGATATCAAATTTAAAACCGCAGAGCGTGTCATTGATGCTGCCGCGCCCCCACAGGGTATAGAAATCCCCGGAGAGAACAGTATTGCCGGTGCTGCGGTTGATGTTCAGGACAATGCCGGTAAGCTCAGGGCAGACTTTTCTGAGGTAGTCTATAAAAGCCTGTGTCTTTTTGCCAAAGCCCTCTCTGGAAACAATGCACAGAAGCACATCACTTCCATGAACAGAACGGCGGCAGAACACATGGCGGACAGCGCCGGTCCCGGCAGCTTCGTCATACGGCGCGATGCCGTTCGCGTTCATAAACTCCGTCACCGCGATGGCGGCGCGGCAGCTTAGCTCATCCTGAATAAGGCAGTCGTCAACAGCGATGAGCTGATGGCTGCGCTCACGAAAAAAGCCGCAGCGCGCCTTGCCGTCAATTGTGCCGATGGCAAAGATGCCTTTATTGCGGTAATGCGAAATATTTTCGCTGCCGATGATCTCAGTAGCCTGCATGCTCTGCTTGCCTATGCGCCGCAGGGCGCTGTTGACAAGGCCGAGCTTGAAGCGCAGCTCTTCCTCATAGCTGATGTGCTGCGTGTCGCAGCCGCCGCATAGGCCGAAATAAGGGCAAGCGGACTCGATGCGCGCAGGCGACGCCTTGATGAGCCTTTCGCCGCGGGCATAGGCGCAGTCATGCCTGACCTTGACGATTTTGATTTCCCACTCCTCGCCCGGAATCGCCTTGGGAACAAACACAACGCGTCCGTTAATGCGGCAGATACCGCTGGCATCGGAGCTGTAATCTTCAATCGTTACGGTGTATATATCGTTTTTCTTCAAATCTTCCATGAGTAAATCATAGCACAGCGGCAGACTTATGGCAAACAAAAATTCGGCAATTCGCGTACATAATAATTAAACAGCGGTAAATAATATCAGCGTTACAAACTAAGGAGGATAGATATGAAGAAGTCTTTTGTATATCTGATATGCGTGCTGCTTATGGCGGCAATGCTCTGCGGCTGCGGCGTGAGCAGCACGGACAGCGGAATGGTGTCCTCGTCACCGGCGCAGACTCTTCCCACGGCATCGGCGACTGTGATGCCGACAACGAGCCCGATGGCGTCGGCAGACGCCGGGACAGGCGGCCAGACCAGCTCTCCGAGCGTGAGCGGCTCAACTGGGAACGGCTCGGGCTCGGCCATAGAATCGGCCATGCCGAGCAGCAGCGCGGACGCATAATTGCTCAAATATGAAGAGACTGCAAATTTTTTGCGGTCTCTTCATATTTTATGCTTGATTATACATTGCCGAGGGATTATCATGTTTTACCGTACAAAGCGAAAGAATAACTGGAGGTATAAACATGAGCTATATTCCTACAGTCGAGCAGGCGCATGAGCTGCTTGAGCGCTATAACAAGGAGCCGTTCCATATCCAGCACGGCGAGACCGTTTCCAAGGTCATGGGCGAGTTTGCCAAGGAATACGACCCGGAAAACGTGGAGTTCTGGAAGGCCGTCGGCATGCTCCACGACATAGATTTTGAGCTGTACCCTGAGCAGCACTGCGTCAAGGCAAATGAGATACTGCATGAGCTGGACATTGACGAGGACATGATCCACGCAATAATCAGCCACGGCTATGGCATCTGCATCGATGTTGAGCCGACGAAGTACATGGAAAAGGTGCTGTTCGCGACCGACGAGCTCACCGGGCTTATCGGGGCTGTCGCCCTTATGAGGCCGACAGGCATTTCCGATATGGAGACAAAGTCCGTAATGAAGAAATTCAAGGACAAAAAGTTTGCCGCAGGCTGCTCGCGCGGTGTTATCCGTCAGGGCGCGGAGATGCTCGGTATGGAGCTCAGCGAGCTTATCGGCAAGACGATAGACGCAATGCGCGCCTGATGCTGAAAGTGTTTTATGTCGGCGTCAACGGACTTACCGCTGACGCCGTTTTACATACGCTGTCGGATTATCGGCTGGAACGGCTCAAGAAAACAGCGCGGTCTGAGGCAAAGGCGCAGAGCCTCGCTGCGGAGCTGCTGCTCATCCATGCGGTGCGCACGGTATATCCGGAGGCTGAGCTCCCGCTCAAAATCACAGTCGGCGAATTCGGCAAGCCTGAGCTGCGCGGCATTGAGCTTGAATTCAGCCTGTCGCACTCGGCAGATATGGTGCTGTGCGCAATAAGCAGCAAGTGCGTCGGTGCAGATATTCAGCTGCGCGCGGTATATAACGCCGCGCTTGCGGAGCGGTTCTTTACCAAAAAAGAAGCCGCCGCCATAGCACAGGCGGCGGATAAAGATCGGATGTTCACACAGACCTGGGCAGTCAAGGAAAGCTATCTGAAGCTGCTCGGCACGGGCATGCACAGGCCGCTCAGCTCATTTGACGTAAAATGCGATAACGGATGCTTTTCAATTAACGGAGCACCGGAGTGCGTCGTTTCTATCATGGAGCTGGGAGATTATACGGTCGCTGTGTCTGCGCTCACGGCTGAATTACCGGAGTTTATTGAAGTCAGGTTATAGGTAATCACACGTTTATTCCGGCGTCCCGCATTGCTTTAAGGAGGGTTTCAAAGCTTTCCTGACTTATCTCGGTGAGCGGAAGGCGGAGTATGCCGCTGTCCATACCCATCATCTTCAGCGCGGCCTTGACGGGTATCGGGTTCGTCTCGATGAACAGCGCGGAGAAGAGCGAGGCATACTTGGCGTACAGCTCAGTCGCCTCGGCATAGCTGCCCTCAAGGCAGAGCGCGCAGAGCTTCGCGACAGCGCCGGGAACGATGTTGCTCGCAACGGAGATAACGCCGAGCGCGCCGAGGGACATAAGAGGTATAGTGCAGTCGTCATTCCCGCTCCAGATATAAAGATCGTCCCCGCACAGGCTGCGTATCTTAGCGGCCAAGGCGATGTCCCCGGAAGCCTCCTTTATGCCGTTGATGTTAGGGTGCTGCGAGAGCACTTTGCAGGTATCGGCGGTGATGCCGATGCCGGTGCGGCATGGGACGTTATACAGGATCATGGGGATATCCACGCGGTCGGCAACATAGCTGAAGTGCTCAACAAGCCCTTTCTGGGTGGTCTTATTATAATAGGGCGTGACCATGAGGACGGCGTCGGCACCGGAGTATTTTGCGTTTTCGGCTGCGCGCAGGGCGTTTTCGGTATTGTTGCTGCCGATCCCGGCGATCACTTTCATGCGTCCGTTGACGGTGCGCACCGTCACGCGGACAAGCTCGTCATGCTCGTTAGGCGTATGCGTCGCGTTTTCACCGGTCGTGCCGCAGACCACGATAGCCGAGGTGCCGTTCTCATACTGGAACTCAAGGTTCTTTTTAAGTCTCTCATAGTCCACGCCGTGCTCGTTGAAGGGCGTAACTATTGCGGTGCATGAGCCTTTGAAAACAGGTACTTTAACCATAACAGCCTCCACATAGAAGATTTCATCACACAATGTATTAGCAAGTTCCATGATTTATTACTGCGGTGCTGTTCAAACACCGTGGAGAGTGCTATAATAAAGCGTACAAAAACTGTGCTGAAAGAGGAAAGACACTTGAAAAAGTCGGATTTTTATTTTGATCTGCCGCAGGAGCTGATTGCCCAGACCCCACTTGAGAGACGGGACGGGTCGAGACTGCTGCTGCTTGATAAGGTTTCCGGGGAAATCGAGCACCATCATTTTTATGAGCTGCCGGATTTTCTGAATCCCGGAGACTGCCTTGTTCTCAACGACTCCCGCGTGCTCCCGGCGAGACTTATCGGTACGCGCTCGACGGGCGGAAGCGTGGAACTGGTGCTGCTGCGTGACCTCGGCGAGGGGCGCTGGGAGTGCCTGAGCCGCCCGGGACGCAAGACCAAACCGGGGACCGAGCTGAGCTTCGGGGACGGGCAGCTCACCGCCGTTGTGGAACAGGTCGCAGAGGGCGGCAACCGCATAGTAAAATTCAATTACGAGGGCATATTCCTTGAAGTGCTGGAGCGTCTCGGCAAGATGCCGCTGCCGCCTTACATAAAGGAAGAGCTTCAGGACTCAGAACGCTATCAGACGGTGTACTCAAGAGAGCTCGGGAGCGCCGCTGCACCGACTGCGGGGCTGCACTTCACAAAGGAGCTGCTGGAAAAGATAGCGGCGAAGGGCGTGAAGGTCTGCTATGTGACGCTGCATGTGGGGCTCGGCACATTCCGCCCGGTCAAAGAGGACGAGATCGAAGCGCACGAGATGCACTCGGAGTTCTGCATAGTCCCGGAGGAGACCGCCGCAGCCATAAACGAGACGAAGAACAACGGCGGGCGCGTTATCGCGGTCGGTACTACCTCCTGCCGCACGCTCGAAAGCTTCGCGAAAGAGGACGGGACAATAGAGGCCTGCTCCGGCTGGACGAATATTTTCATCTATCCGGGCTATCGCTTCAAGTGCATAGACGCACTTGTCACGAACTTCCATCTGCCCGAGAGCACGCTTATAATGCTGGTGTCCGCGCTGGCGGGACGCGAGCATATTATGAACGCTTACAACACCGCGGTGAGGGAGAAGTACCGCTTCTTCTCATTCGGCGACGCGATGTTCATAAAGTGAATAATAAACGCACACATATAATAAATCCCTCCGAAATGAATTTCGGAGGGATTTATTATATGTCTCTATTTCCCTTTTCTCAGCCTGTTTACAAGCTCCGCGTCGCTCTGGACATTAAGGGTTTTATAGTCCGTGTAGATCACCTTTCCAGGCAGCGCGCCGGACGGCTTCTTTACAAAGCGCAGCATCGTATAGTCCACCGGGATCTTCGCGCCGCCGCGCCCCTGCGAATAGTGCGCCGCGATCACCGCCGCCTGCTCTATACTGCGCTCCGGCGGCTCGATGCCCTCGCAGCGGAGGATAACATGGCTGCCGTGTATCTTCTGCGTGTGCATCCAGTAATCCGTACGCCGGCCAAGCTTTGTTGTCAGCTCATCGTTCTGGATATTGCTGCGGCCAACAAGCACCTCAAGCCCGTCATCGGTGACGAAGCGCAGCGGAGCCTGAGCCTTCGCTTTGTCCGCCTTGGCGTTCTTCCTGTTCTTGATAAAGCCGGTCGCGATAAGCTCGCGGCGTATGTCCGAAACGTCCTTTTCGCTCTCCGCGCTCTCCAGCAGTTCAAGCACGCTGTTGAGGTAATCAAGCTGCTTCTCGCCCTCCGCTGTAAGCTTTGTAAGATGCTCCTGCGCGGCCTTCATCTTGCCGTATTCCTTGAAGAGCGCCGCCGCGTTCTGCTGCGGTGTCTTCAGCGGGTCAAGCTCAATGCGCACTGTCGGGCAGTCCGGCGCGTAATAGTCCTCGCACTCAAGGCTCCGGTCTCCCCTATTAATACGGTAGAGGTTCGCTTTTATGAGCTCCGCACGGCGGCGGAGAGCTTCCCTATCGTCCGCACGGCGCAGCTCCTCAAGCTGGGCGGCAAGCTTTCTCTGCTGGCGGTCGCGCATGGTGCGGACGGTCTTTGTCAGGTCATGGCTGCGGCGGCGCTGCTGTTCGAGCCTGTCACGCTCGGAATAAAATCTGTCGAGCAGCGCTGAAAAGCTCTCCTGCTCCTCGCAGTCCATCGCCTCGCCGTACTGGCTTATCTTCATAAAGCTGAAGTCCGCCGGTTTTCCGTCGGAGAGCAGCATATACGGGCGCATCTCGCCCGCGCTCACGCTCTCGCAGAATGCGTCGAGCAGCTCCGGGAGCATTTCATACCCGCCGCTGCGGTATGCAAGCTCGCGGCACACGAGCGGCGAAAGTCCGGCAAAGCTGTCAAGCAGCCATTTGTCAACGGGCTTGTCCCTGTCCGCCGACGCGATGAGCGCGCGGCGCTGTTCGGGACTCGTTTTAAGTATCTGCGGCTTTGTCTGCGCCGGTGGCATGCGGTATATCATCCCCGGCAGCATACGGCGCAGCGCGTCCCCGCCGAAGTCCATCCTGCGCATACAGTCGGTTATCCGCCCCTCGGCGTCAACGAGGATCAGATTTGAGCTGCGGCCGATAAGCTCGGCAATGAGCTTCTTTCGCGTTTCAAAGCCCAGCTCGTCCCGGCTGTCAAGCTCGATGCAGAGCATGCGCTCCCCCTCCGGCTGGCTGACTGACGCGATCCTTGCGCCGACAAGGTGCTTGCGCATGAGCATGCAGAACATCGGCGGCTCTGCGGGGTTTTCAAAGGATGCTTTTGTCAGATGTACTCTCGCGCTGCCCGTTCCCGCGGAAATGAGCAGACGCAGGTTTTCACCCTTGGAGCGCAGGGAGATAAGCAGCATATCCCTTTCCGGCTGCTGCACCTTATCGATGCGCCCGCCGGTGAGCTTCTCGCCTAGTTCAGAAGTGAGCGCGGAAAGGCATATTGCGTCAAGAGGCATCGTCCGCACCTCCGGTAATTATATTGAACAGCTCGTTTATCCGCTCGGTTCTGCCCAGCAGATACAGCCAGCCGAACAGCGCCTCAAGTCCCGTCGCCGCGTGGTACTGGCCGATATCCGCATTGTGCGGCACGGAGTTCACCTTGGCGTTCCTGCCGCGCTTAAAGACGCTCGTCTCGTCCTGGGTGAGCACGGGCAGCAGCTTTGCCGCCGCTTCCGCCTGCGCCTCAGCGCGGACGAAAGCGACCGTCATCCTGTGCATTTCCGCGACCGCCGTGTGTCCGTCAGTGCAGAGCTTGCTCCTGTAAAGCAGCTCATACACCGCGTCACCGACATGCGCAAGGCCGAGCATGCTTATCTTATTCACGTCCTGAACGGGCATTTCAGGAAAAAATCCGTACATATATATCTCCTTTTAAGGCAAACGGGCGTCGGTAAACGCCCGTTTTTATATCATTCATCGTAGCCGAGTCTGTCATTATCCCGACTCATGTCCGCCGCAAGACTGAGATCACTGTCCTGCGCAAGGCCGAGACCGCGCTGAATCTCGTTCCAGCCCTCGCGGTCAATGACGACCTGACGGGGCTTTGCGCCCTCATACGGGCCAACGATGCCGAGCTCCTCCATCTGGTCGACGATGCGCGCAGCTCTGGAATAGCCGAGCTTGACACGCCGCTGGAGCATCGAGACGGAGCAGGACTTTGTCTCAAGCACGACCTCGACCGCCTGCGGCAGCATCTCGTCGTAGCCGCCGAGACCGCCTTTTTCATCCTTGGAGGACTTTCCGCCGTCGCCGCCGGAATTCTTGTCCTCCGCGGCCTTATTCATAAACTCCTCGATCTCGCTGTTGTTCTGCGCCGTACCGCCCGCGCCCTCCTTGATGAAGCGGATGACATCCTCGCGCTCCTCATCGGAAACGAACGCGCCCTGGATACGTACAGGCTTTCCGCAGCCGACGGGAGAAAACAGCATATCGCCCATGCCGACAAGCTTTTCCGCACCGCCCTGGTCAAGGATGATGCGGCTCTCCATCGCGGATGAGACAGCAAACGCGATGCGCGACGGGATGTTGGCTTTCATAAGGCCGGTGATAACGTCCGCTGACGGGCGCTGTGTCGCGATGACAAGGTGCATACCGGCAGCGCGTCCCATCTGCGCCACACGGCAGATGCTCTCCTCGACCTCCTTGGAGGCGACAAGCATGAGGTCTGCCAGCTCGTCAATGACGATGACGACCTGCGGCAGGGTCTGCTCCCCGACTGAGACACAGTGCTTGTTATAGCTCTCAAGGTCGCGCACGCCGACCTCGGAGAAGAGCCTATAGCGTTTGAGCATTTCGACGACTGACCATTGCAGCGCGCCCGCCGCCTTCTTCGGGTCGGTGACAACCGGGACATAGAGGTGCGGGATGCCGTTATAGACGCCGAGCTCGACCATCTTCGGATCGATCATAATGAGCCTGACCTCATCCGGCCGCGCCTTGTACAGCAGCGACAGGATGAGCGAGTTCATGCAGACGGATTTGCCGGAGCCAGTGGTACCGGCAATGAGCATATGCGGCAGCTTTGCGATGTTGCCGACAATGCAGTCTCCGCCGATGTCCTTACCGAGGGCGAAGCTGAGCTTCGACTTTGCCGAGGTGAACTTCGGCGATTCGATTATATCGCGCAGGTAGACGGTGCTGACGATCTTGTTCGGCACCTCTATGCCGACGGTGGATATCTTGTCCGGAATTGGCGCAATGCGCACGTTCACAACGCCGAGGGCAAGGGCAAGGTCGCCGGCGAGGTTCGTGACCCTTGCGAGCTTCACGCCCTGATCAAGTTCTATATCGTAGCGCGTGACCGTCGGGCCGCGCGTCACGCCGACGATAGTTGCGCTGATGCCGAAGCTTCTTATCGCGCCCTCAAGGCGCTCCTTATTCGTAATTATCTCCTCGCGTGAATCCACCGCCGAGACGCCGCCGCTTCTGAGCAGTGACAGCGGCGGGAACTCATAGTCGGGCTTGTCCTCGGTCGCGTTTATCGCCTCGGCGACAGCCTGCGCCTCCGCCTCGACCTCCGCGCGGTCTATTCTCTTGATTTTCGGCGGATCGGATATCTCAGCCGAGACGGTGACTGACTTTCCGGAAGGCTTCTTCACCTCAGGCTCCGCGAGCTGCACACCGGCGAGCGCCGCGGCCTCTTTCATCGAAAGCGGAGCAACACCGTCAGTCGCGAGCGCGGTATCGGGCTTCTGGTTCTTTGCGCCGCGCCTGGGCTTTGCGCTGCGCCCGTCAAGCAGCTCAAGCGCTTCATCGTCGTCACCGAGAGGTATGTCTATCGGGCAGGAAGAGCGGCTTATGCGCTCGATTTTGCTGGGCGTACGGCTTACCGGCACTCTGCCTGCAACAGAGTTCACGGGCTTGAGCGCATCCTCGTACATGGACGGGTCGTATTTTGCCTCGACCTGAAGCTTGACTTTGTCCGCGACTTTCTTAAAGCTGCCATTGACAGAGACGATAACGGCAAACACGAGGCACACCAGCAGCACCGGCAGCGCGCCGTATATGCTGAATGACTTCTCAAGCGCATAGGCAATGAGCCCGCCGAACACACCGGCCGAGTAGAGCCGCTGCCCCTGCTCAAACAGGAGGCTGCACATGAGTTTGATATCCCCGCCGTCAAGCTGGTACTTATACATCATCAGGCTCATAACAGACGCGGCGAGGATCGGTATCATCAGCGCGCAGAAAACGCGCAGCGCCACAGGGCGGCCGCGGTGGAAGCCGAGGATTATCGTGACGAGCAGGAACACCGGAGCCGTGAGCCAATAGCCCCAGCCGATCAGTCCCTTTATGAGATTCGAGAAGAAAAGGATGAACGCGCCCTCATTCATGAAATAGCTGATGCCGACGAAGAGCGCGAGGAACAGGGACAGTACCGCGCCTACCTCGCGCCTGACCGGCACCACAGGATCCGGCGGCTGAGTCGGCTGCGCCTTTGCGCTCGTCTTTTTCGAGGACGAGGTTTTCTTTTTGGTTGTGGTTTTCTTAGCTTGTGCCATTTAAAGAAAGTCCTTTCATGATCAGAAGATCATCGTCAGAATAATGGACAGAACGCCGATGACCCAGCAGTAATACGCAAAGCCGCCGAACTTCCCCTTCGAGCTTATGTACCTGAGCAGATTGATCGACGCGATGCCCGCTACCAGCGCGACAGCCATGCCGACGAGGTAGGCCGGGACATTGCTCCACTCTATCCCCTCCTGCACCGCGTCAACGATGGAGAGAATGTTTGCGCCGAGGACGGCAGGCAGGCTCATCAGGAAGGAGAACTTCACGGCAAAGTCACGCCGCAGCCCCGTTGCGATACCGGCGGTGATAGTAGTCCCGGAGCGGGAGAGGCCGGGAACGACCGCGACGCACTGGCACAGGCCGATGATCAGCGCGTCGAGCACGGTCATATTGCGCTCGGTCTTCTTGCCGGGGGTCATTTTATCCGACACATAAAGCATGCAGCCAGTGAGAACGAGCGCGATGCCGATGAAGATATTGTGGTAGTAGAGCGTCTCAAGCATATCCTTTATCGGCAGGATCAGGAAAAGCGGAAGCGTCGCCATGACGATCATGAACAGCATGCGCGCCGCGGGATAACGTTCGCGCGGCATACCAGCAAGCGGTCCGAGGTTTACAAAGGCCAGCGCCTCATATGTCATGCTGACAATATCCTTCCAGTAAACGATGAGGATCGAGATAAGGGTCGCCAGATGCAGGAGCACGTCAAAGAACAAATGCCCGGACTGGATATCAGACATGTTGAAAAGATTATTTATCATAGAAAGATGCCCGGAGCTTGACACCGGCAAAAACTCGGTAATGCCCTGCACAAGGCCAAGGATCACAGCATTCCAAACGCTCATCTGCATAAACCCCCACGGTAATCGTAAAATATATCATAACACATTTATACTTCAAAAACAAGTAATACAGAACTGCAGGGGCAGGTCATTTTTATAAATGGCCGCAGACGCTTTTTCATGCGTCTGCGGCTTTCTTCAGATATTCAAGCGCATCGGAGAGCGTGCCGATCTGGTCTATCAGGCCGCACTGCACCGCCTCCTCACCGGAGAGGATAGTCCCGACGTCGTTTGCAAGCTTGCGTGTGTCAGACATCAGGCGCGTATAGTCCCTGCGGCTTATCCGGGAGTGCGCCGTGACAAAGCTCACTATGCGCTCCTGCATTCCGGCGAGATACTCATAGGTCTGCGGCGCACCTATGACAAGGCCGTTTATCCGCACGGGGTGTATCGTCATCGACGCCGATGGTGCGATGAAGCTGCGCTTCGCGGCAACGGCGAGCGGTACGCCTATTGAGTGCCCGCCGCCGAGGACGAGCGAAACTGTCGGCGTCGACATTCCGGCAATTAGCTCCGCTATCGCAAGTCCCGCCTCAACGTCTCCGCCCACGGTGTTGAGCAGGATCAGCAGCCCCGTTATCTCCGGGCTCTCCTCGATCGCCGCGAGCATCGGCAGAACGTGCTCGTACTTCGTCGTCTTCACATCCTCGGGCAGGATCTGGTGCCCTTCGATCTGGCCTATTATGCTCAGGCAGTGTATGCTCCCCTGCCGGGTCTGCCCGAGCTCCGTCACCTCGTTTATCTCCGCGGTCTTGTTTTCGCTTTCCGCCATCTGTTCATCACCTCTATTGTATTCTATCCAGACAGCGGCATATAAAAACAGGGCGGGCAGCTAAGCGCCCGTCCTGTTGGCTTATTAATTTTTATTCGTCGCAGTACGCTGCGCGCACGCCCTTATAGGTCATGTAGCAGTCGAGCTTGGAGACGACCTCGAACGGCGCATGCATGCTCAGTACGGGCACACCCGCATCGATGGTATCGATATTACGGTTTGCCATATACTTGGCTATCGTTCCGCCGCCGCCGAGATCGACCTTGCCCATCTCGGTCAGCTGCCAGACAACACCGGCTTTATCGAACAGGCGGCGCAGATACGCGACCACCTCGGCGGAAGCGTCGCTCGTACCGGACTTGCCGCGCGCGCCGGTGAACTTGCAGATACCCATACCGTAGTTGAGCTTTGCATCGTTGCTCTTCTCGTAGGCTTCGGGGTACAGCGGGTCGAAGGCCGCGGTCACGTCTGCCGACAGGCAGAAGCTGTTCTCAAAGCAGCGGCGCACATCAACGCCCTGTATCGCGCACAGATCCTCCATAAAGCAGTCGAACGCCGCGCTCTGCATACCGGTCACGCCGTCGGAGCCTATCTCCTCCTTATCGGCAAGGATGCACACGCAGGTGCGCTCCGGCTCGTTCACGTCGAACAGCGCCTTGAGCTCTGCGTATGCGCAGACCCTGTCGTCATGGCCGTAGCCGCCGATGAGCGAACGGTCAACGCCGATCTCGCAGACATCAAAAGCCGGGACGGCGGCAAGTTCCGCCGAGAGGAAATCCTCCTCGGTGATGCCGTACATATCATTGAGCGTGGAGAGCACCGCGAGCTTGACCCTGTCCTTGCCCTCGCCCGCATAGGGAACGGAGCCGATGAGCAGCTGGAGCCCCTCGCCGGTAATGCCCTCGGCCATCGTCTTTTTCACCTGCTCCTGCGCAAGATGCGGCAGCAGGTCAGTGATGACGAAGCGCGGCTCATCCGGCTCTCTGCCGATGCAGATATCCACGACAGTGCCGTCCTTGAGCACGGCAACGCCGTGCAGCTCGAGTGGGATAGTGACCCACTGATATTTCTTTATCCCGCCGTAATAGTGCGTGCGGAAATAGCAGAGCTCGTCCGTCTCATACATCGGGTTCTGCTTGAGGTCGACGCGCGGCGCGTCGACATGGGCGCCGGCAATGACCGCGCCGCCTGAGAGACTGTGCTTGCCGATAACGGCGAGGATAAGCGCCTTGCCGCGATTGCAGTAATAGACCTTTGTGCCGGGGCGCAGCTCCATACCGGGGCGGAACTCGACAAATCCGTTCTCCTTTGCCATGGCGATCGCGTTCGCGACAGCCTCGCGCTCGGTGCGGGAAGTGTTCAAAAAATCCATATAGCCGCGGCAGTAGTCCTCAACGGCGACATGCTCGGCGGCGTCTATCAGGTCGTAGCCGTTCTTCGGCTCATAAAAAAGCTTGCTTTTGATCTCATCCATTGCTGAACATCTCCTTAAAAAGCTGACGGCAGACGTTTCTGAAGCTGTCCATGTCAGCGTTATTGTACAGTGTGTAGTCGCATTTTTCGGCATAATAGCCGTCGTCATGCTGGGCGGCAATGCGCAGAAGCGCATACTCCCGCGTTATCCCGTCCCGCGCCATAATGCGCTTTACGCGGTTTTCCTTATTCGAAATGACTGCCACGGTCTTGAAGCAGCGCCCGTTTATGCCGCTTGAAAACAGTTCTATGGCGTCTATTGCGGCAAGCGTACCGCCGGTCATGGCAAACTCACGCAGCCTGCGCTGAAGCTCAAGGCCGACATACTTATGCGTGATCGCGTTCAGATCGCTGAGCGCCGCGGAGTCCGCGAACACAACAGCGCCGAGCGCCTTACGATTGAGTTTACCGTCCTGCACCGTGTCCGGGAAGCGATTTTCGATCTCGCCCAGAAGCTCCGCGCTGCTCTCAAGCAGCTCATGGTAGATCGCATCGCAGTCGAGCACGAGTGCGCCCATGGCTTCAAGCTCCTGCAGCGCAGTCGTTTTCCCGCAGCCTGTGCCGCCGGTTATGCCGATTACCTTCATCCCGCCGACAAGCGCATCGGCAATATCCTCAGCTGGCAGTGCACCCTGACGGAGGATACGGTACGGGGACTTACTCAGGTCTATTATCGTGGACTCGCGGCCAAGGCCGCATCTTCCACCGTCGATAACTGCATTTATCTTCCCGTCAAAATACTCAAGCACCTTACCGGCATCCTTGGGACTTACCTCACCTGAGGGATTCGCCGAGGGTGCGGCAAGCGGAAGGCCGCAGTCACGCAGCAGCTCAAGGGTGAGCGGATGATCCGGGCAGCGCAGCCCAACGGTCGAGCCGCCCGCAAGAACGATGGAGGGTATCTCCGGTTTCGCTTTCAGCACAATGGTCAGCGGCCCAGGCCAGAAGCGGGCGGCAAGCGTGCGCGCCTGCCCCGGAACATCGAGACACAGGGCGTCCATGGCTTCGCTGCCGTGAACCATGAGCGAAAGCGGCTTTACGGCCGGGCGGCCTTTGACCTCATATATCATGCCCACTGCCTGCTCGTTCAATCCGCTGCCGGCAAGGCCGTATACTGTCTCAGTTGGGACGGCGACAAGGCCGCCGCTTTTGATTATTTCCGCGGCACCTTTTGATGTGCCGGAAAAGACCTGTGTTTTCATTGCTACGCCTCCGTTTGCGCTTGAAGCTTTGCCGCCTGATCGGCGGTAACAAGGCAGTCGATAAGCGGGTCAAGGTTCCCGTTTATTATGCTCTGGATATTGAAATTCTTATTGTCACCGCTGAGGCGGTGATCCGTCACGCGGTTCTGCGGGAAATTATAGGTGCGGATGCGCTCGCTGCGGTCACCCGACCCAATCTGACTACGCCGCTCACTGGCGACTGCCGCATGCTGCCTCGCCTGCTCTGCTTCATAGAGCTTTGAGCGGAGGATCTGCATGGCGCGATCCTTGTTCTTATACTGGCTGCGCTCATCCTGACACTCGACGACGGTTCCGGTAGGGATATGGGTAATGCGGATCGCGCTCTCGGTTTTATTGACATGCTGACCGCCGGCACCGGAGGAACGGTAGGTATCGATCTTGAGGTCATTGGGGTTAAGCTGGAAGTCGACCTCCTCGACCTCGGGCAGGACGGCGACCGTTGCGGCCGAGGTGTGTATCCTGCCGCCGGACTCCGTGACCGGAACACGCTGGACGCGATGCCCGCCGGCTTCAAACTTGAGCCGTGAATACGCGCCGTTACCCTCAACGACGAAGCTTATCTCCTTTATGCCGCCAAGCTCGGTCTCGCTGACATTGGCAATGTCTATCTTCCAGCCCTTGGACTCGGCATACATCGAATACATACGGAACAGATCCGCCGCAAAAAGCATCCCCTCTTCCCCGCCGACGCCGCCGCGTATCTCCATGATGACGTTCTTCGCATCGTTCGGATCCTTGGGCAGCAGAAGTATCTTTATCTCCTGCTCAAGCCGCTCCTTATCCGCCTTGGCCTGAGCGTATTCCTCCTGCGCAAGCTCACGCATCTCACTGTCACCCATGAGTTCAAGCGCTTCCTGCATACGGGAATCGGCCTGCTGATACTCGGTATACGCGGTCACAATGGGCTGAAGCTCACGCGCTTCGCGCTCATATTTAGAATAGGCTGCCGGGTCAGAGTAGGTGGACGGCTCCTCCATTCTGGCACAGAGCAGCTCATACTGCCGCTGAAGCTGTTTAATACTATCGAACATGTGTCACTCCGATAATTGGATTTTACAGATTATTTTACCACAGGCAATGGATAAAGTAAATACGGACGGATATCCAAAGAGCGGATATCCGTCCGTATAAAAGCTTTATATCAGCTGCCGAGGTAAGCCTTTCTGACCTGCTCGTTCGCGAGCAGCTCCGCGCCGGTACCAGAGAGGGTGATGCTGCCGGTCTCAAGCACGTAGGCGTCATTTGCGGCCTTAAGCGCCATGTTCGCGTTCTGCTCGATGAGAAGAACGGTGGTGCCGTTTTTGTTGATTTCTCTGATTATATCAAAGATACCCTTGACGACCAGCGGGGCAAGACCCAGCGACGGCTCATCCATCATGATGACCTGCGGGTGGCTCATCAGCGCGCGGGCAACGGCAAGCATCTGCTGCTCGCCGCCGGAGAGCGTACCGGCCAGCTGCCAGCTGCGCTCCTTGAGGCGCGGGAAGAGAGAATACACCCACTCGATATCGTCATCCAGACTGTCGCTGCGCATATATGCGCCGATCTTGATGTTCTCAAGGACGGACATATTATCAAACACGCGGCGGCCTTCGGGGACAAGAGTGATACCGGAGCCAACGATAGCGGAGGGATCCTTGCCGGTAATGTTCGCGCCGTTAAACTCAATGGAGCCCGCGCTCGGCTTGACAAGCCCGGCGATGGCCTTGAGCGTTGTGGACTTACCGGCGCCGTTTGCGCCGATCAGGGTGACGATCTCACCGCGGGGAACATCAAAGGATATGCCCTTGACGGCTTCGATGCCGCCGTAGTTGACCTTAAGGTCCTTTACGCTGAGTATAACATCACTCATCCTCGCTCACCCCCAGGTATGCGTCTATGACTTTGACATTGTTCTGTATCTCGGAGGGAACGCCTTCCGCGATAAGCTTACCGAAATCGAGGACATATATCCTGTCGCTGATGTTCATAACAAGATCCATGTGGTGCTCGACTAGGAACACGGAGAGATCATATTTCTTCCTGATCTCAACGATGAAGTCCGCAAGCTCAAGAGTCTCCTGCGGGTTCATACCGGCGGCAGGCTCATCAAGCAGGAGAAGCTTCGGCTCGGTAGCGAGAGCGCGGGCGATCTCAAGACGGCGCTGGATGCCATAAGGCAGGCTGCCGGCGACATCGTCCTTATACTTATCGAGCCCCTGCTCCTCAAGCAGAGCCATGGTCTCCTCTCGCATGCGCTTTTCCTCTGCGCCGTTCAGGTGCAGGGCGGCAGAGAAGAAGTTCTGCTTTGCGCGCATATGCTTTGCGATGATGACGTTCTCGAAAACGCTGAGCTTGGAGAACAGACGGATATTCTGGAAGGTACGGGCGATGCCCTTCCCGGTTATCACATCGGGAGTGAGGGAGACGACCTTATCGTACATACCCATATTCTCACCGGCATAGGTCTTTTTCATTTTGCCCTGCGGGTAGTTCTCAACGATCGTCTCGCCCATGAAGTCTATCTTGCCGTTGGTCGGCTCATAGACGCCGGTGACGCAGTTGAACGCGGTGGTCTTGCCCGCGCCGTTCGGGCCGATAAGGGCGATTATCTCACCCTTGTTGACATCGAGGTTCAGGTTATTGACGGCGACAACGCCGCCGAACTGCATGGTTATATTTTCAATATGCAGAACGTTTTCAGCCATTGTCCTGTACCGCCTTTCCCTTGTTCTTTCTGAAGATGCGCTTGAAGAAGTTGATTATTCCCTGCCACGAAAATTCCTTCGTGCCCATGATGCCCTGCCGGTAGAACAGAACGATAAGCATGATGACGACTGAGAAAACGACCATACGGAAGCCGCCGCGCATGAACGGGATGTTCACGCCGAGGTAGGTCTGGGAGTCATCAAGGAAGCGCAGCCACCACTCCGAGGCCGCGATATACAGGAAGCTGCCGATTATCGAGCCCGTGACAGAGCCGATGCCGCCGATGACGACGATGAGCAGTATCTCATAAGTCATGGCGGAGGTAAACGACCTCGCCTGAACGCTGGCCTGGAACATCGCCAGCAGCGCGCCGCCGATACCGGCGAAGAAGGAGCTGGTAAGGAAAGCCTGCATCTTGGTCTTGGCAAGGTTGATGCCCATCGCCTCGGCCGCGATCTCATCCTCACGGATGGCCTTGAAAGCGCGGCCATAGGAGGAATTGATGAGCAGGACGATGAGGAAGATGCAGAACGCGGAAATGATGACAGGGGTGAGGATGCTGTCAAACTTCGGGAACTTCTTGAGAATGTTGGAGGCGTTGGTCACAGGGCCGAGGACATCCCACTGGATAAGTGCGCGGAGAATTTCAGCAAAGCCGAGAGTGGCGATAGCGAGATAGTCGCTCTTAAGGCGCAGGCAAGGCTTACCGACGAGCCACGCAAACACGACAGCAACAAGACCCGCGGCGATAACGCCGACGAAAGGCGGCAGGCAGACATTGACAACGCCGCCGTTAAAGTACTGGTAAACGCTTGCATGCTGTTCGAGGGGAATGGTGAGGATAGCGTAGGTATACGCGCCAAGCATCATGAAGCCCGCCTGACCGAGAGAGAACAGCCCGGTAAAGCCGTTGAGCAGGTTCAGGGAGACGGCAAGCAGAGCATAGATGGACGCCTTCTGGATGACGGAGGCGAGCATGGAATAGTGCTGCTCCTTATCAATATAGATAAGCAGCGCAACGATCACTGCCGCGAATACGACTGAAAGTATAATATCTCTTTTCTTATTGGTCATGATCTCACACTTTCTCCGCAAGCTTCTCGCCGAACATTCCGTTGGGCTTGAACAGCAGCACCAGAATCAGCAGAGCAAAGGTGAAGGCGTTGCTGAAGATAGCGATCGCGTCATTCGCCTTGATCAGAGATTCACAGATACCGATTATATATGCGCCGAGGACAGCCCCGGGGATCGAGCCGATGCCGCCGAAGACCGCGGCAACAAAGGCCTTGAGTCCGGGCATGGCGCCGATGGTCGGGCTGACCTGACCGTAATTGCTGAAGTAAAGAATGGAGCCGACACCGGCAAGGAAAGAGCCGATGATGAAGGTCACGGAAATGATATTGTTGACCTTGATGCCCATAAGACGGGCGGTATCAAAGTCGCGGGACACAGCGCGCATCGCCATGCCGGTCTTGGTATGGTTGATGAAAAGCACAAGTGCGATGACGAGCAGAATGGTGAGCAGCGGGGTGACGACCGTGATGATCTTTATCTTGAGCGCACCGAGCATGAAGGTGCCCTTCAGGAAGGGTATCTCAGGATACGGTCTTGCAAGGCCGCCGGTTATGTAGGTTGCGAGGTTCTGCAGCAGGTATGACACGCCGATGGCCGATATCATTACCGACATACGCGGGGCGCTGCGCAGAGGCTTATACGCCGCGCGCTCAATGAGCAGACCGAGCGCCACCGTCATAATGAGCACGACGGGGATAGCGACTGCCATAGGCATTGAAGCGCTGATATAAACCATGAAAAAGCCGGCCATCATAAAGATATCGCCATGGGCAAAGTTGATAAGGCGAAGGATGCCGTAGACCATGGTGTAGCCGATGGCAATCAACGCATAAAGGCTGCCGACCGTAATGCCGGACAGCAGCAGATCTATGTAATATGTGGCAGTGTGCATATTACAGCCTCCTAACAATTCTATATCTGCGAGAAAAAACGGAACGTTTCCCCGGCGAAGACCGCCGGGGAAAACGCTTACGTTTGCATTAGTAAAAGCACTGGATCAACTATCAGCCGGTGTAAGCAGCGGAGAAGACTATCTTGCCGTCCTGGAAAGTCTTGATAGCAACATAGTTCTTGATAGCGTCGCCGTTCTCATCGAACTTCAGGTCGCCGGTGACAAGGCCCTTGACCTCGAGGCTTGCGAGAGCGTCGCGGATGGCTTCACCGTCGGTGCTCTGTGCAGCGAGGATGGCGTTGTAGGCTGCCATGTAAGCATCGTAGCCGCAGGGGGTGACGGAGGAGATAGCGTCGGCAGCGCCGCCGTTGTTCTCGGTCCTGGTCGCGTCGGCAGCGATCCACTCAAGGATGCCCTTGTTGAACTCAACACCGGCTTCGTTGCTCGTATCGGAAGCATCGAAGAAAGCGGAGAAGAAAACGCCGTTTGCGTTTGCGCCTGCGCGCTCAGCAATGGAGATATCGTCCCAAGTGTCGCCGGCCATGATCTGGCACTCAACACCGGCTTCACGAGCCTGATTGATGATCAGAGGAGCGGTCTCGATGGAGACAGGAGCGAAGATGCCGTCATAGCCCTTAGACTTGATGTTTGCCATGATGGTGGAGAAGTCGGTCTCGCCAGTCTGGAAAGTGACGGTATCGCAGGATGCGCCGCCGTTGACCATTGCCTCGGAGAAGTAGTTGCCGAAGCCTGCGGAGTAGTCATCGCCGGCCTCAACTATAACGACGCAGTTCTTGCAGCCGTTCTTGAGAGCGTAGCTTGCCATGACCGCCCCCTGGAACGGGTCGATGTAAGCGATGCGGAAGTAGTAGTCATTGCCAAGAGTGACCTGGGGGTTGGTGCAGGAAGTGCCGATCGCGGGGATCTTGGCCTCGGCGAACAGATCGCCGGCAGCGATGGCGCAGCCGGAGCCATAAGTACCGATAACAACAGAGACATTATTGCTTATAAGAAGCTGAGCCGCGGAGGGAGCCTTGGCTGCGTCGGATGCGTTATCCGCATAGACGAGCTCTATATTGTAAGTCTCGCCGTTAATATCAATAGTAGGATTGAGAGAGTGGGCATACTCGATACCGAGAATTTCCTTCTTGCCGCCGGCGGCATTCTGACCGCTGGTAGGCTCGAAGACGCCTATCTTGATGACCTTCTCATCACTGGAAGCCGCCTTAGTGCTGCTGGCGCTGTCGCTGCTGCCGCAGGCGCACAGTGCAAACACCATAACGAGTGCCAGAACAAGTGCAATAACCTTTTTCATTTTGGTTCCTCCTATAAATTACTATGTTGCCGGAACTGTCTCTGTCTCGCGGACAGATGTGTTTCGGTAACGACATGATGATTATGCACTATGACGAGTCAAATTGCAATAAACTTAAATTACTAAATTACTTTCCGCGCAAAAACACATTTTATGGAAATTACACAATAACAGGTCCGTTTCGCCAGTCCCGGCCGCATTTTTTGTCACTATTTGTAACGTTTTGGAGGGTATAGACGTCATGTGCCGATGCGCCGAGCGCGAACACTTTGGCCGCGCCGCCGTCCAGACGGCGGACAGCGGCGGGCTTCGTAAGCACCGGTACGGCTGACTTTCCGTCGATCTCGCGCAGATACGCGCAGCCAGCAGAGTCGGCGGCCAGCACCCTTGCATATGGCGGGAGCGTCTTTGTATATTCTGCACTAACGCCGAGCGCGGCGCACAGCAGCATGCGGCGCATCCGTGCGAGCGGATAGCGCTTTGTCCTTGCCGCCTGCGCGATGTCCTCAAGTGTGCTCTCTTCTCTGACGGCTTTCCACAGCCGCGCGCCCGCGCCGTCGCCGCCGTCGGGCAGGCTTTCATACACGTTTCTATCGAGCATGCGCAGCCGGGACAGCAGCGCTGTCTCAAGCACCGCCTTGTCCCGTCCGCGCCCCGCCGCGCGCTCACGGCGGTACACGGACAGCGCCGCCTCCGGGATATATTCCGAAATATCCGCGCCTGTCTCCATCAGTCCCCTAAGCTCCGACGCGGACTTGGGGCCCTGCTCCCCCGCTTTATCGTGCCCGCTGCCGATGCGCTTTACTGTGACGGGGGTAATGGGATAGGTTTTTTTATAGATGGCCTTGAGGTATTCGACAGCAAGGATGTTATTTGGCTGCGAGAGAAGACTGCCGCACTCCCCAAGCTTTTCCGTCAGCACCCGCTCGCGCGCCATAGCGTAGGACAGCTCCGGCAAGCGCTGAAGCAGCGCTGCGATCTCCCGCTGGGTGTCCGGATCGAGTATTTCCCGGGCAAGCTTTCTAAGCATCTCAACATCACCGCTTTCGCTGCCGAAGCTCAGCTGCGTACAGCCGACAGCGGCGAGCAGTGAGACCGCGCCCATAGCAAAGCCCTCAGCCGAAGATAAGCACCACGGCAGCGGAAGCTCAAGCACAAGATCGGCACCCGCGCGGCATGCGGCCTCAGCACGGGCAAATTTGGAAAACACCGCGGCTTCCCCGCGCTGGACGAAGTCCCCGGACATCACGCACACAGTCAGTGTGTCCGCGCCGAGGGCGCGGCGGGTCTCGGCGAGCTGGTGCAAATGCCCGCTGTGGAAGGGGTTATATTCACATACGATACCGGCTATATTCATCTTAAAGTCTCCGAATAAAAATATCTTGATTTTTCACGCAAATGTATTAAAATAATCAATGATGCTATTTTATCTAATTCAGGCAGGATTTACAATAGAAAGGAAAATAAATAATGAAGATCCTTGTTATCAATGCCGGCAGCTCCTCTCTTAAGTATCAGCTGATCGACATGGAGACCGAAAAGGTCATGGCCAAGGGCCTGTGCGAGCGCATCGGCATTGACGGTCATCTCAAGCACACCCCGCTGGTCGGCAACAAGAAGGTTTTTGAAGCGGATATCCCCATGCCCACGCATGCCGAGGCTATCGCCGCATCTATCGACAAGCTCGTAAGCCCCGAGTACGGCGTGATCTCCTCCATGAGTGAGATAGACGCTGTCGGCCACCGTGTGCTCCACGGCGGCGAGAAGTTCTCCCAGCCCGTTCTCATTAACGGACCGGTCATGGACGCTATCGAAGAGTGCATCCCGTTCGGACCGCTGCACAACCCCGCGAACCTCACCGGCATCAAGGCCTGCCAGGCCGTCATGGGCGACGTGCCCATGGTCGCAGTGTTCGACACCGCTTTCCATCAGACCATGCCGGGCAAGGCATATATGTACGCCGTGCCTTATGAATACTATAAGAACGACAGCGTCCGCCGCTACGGCTTCCACGGCACTTCCCACCGCTATGTCTCCGGTCACTGCGCCGAGGTCATGGGCAGACCTGCTGAGGAACTGAAGCTCATATCCTGCCATCTCGGCAACGGCTCCTCCATCTGCGCGATCGACGGCGGCAAGTGCGTCGACACCTCGATGGGCTTTACGCCTCTGGTCGGCCTGCCGATGGGCACCCGCTGCGGCGACCTCGATCCGGGCGCAATGCAGTTTATAATGAACAAGCACAACATCGGCATCGACGATATGCTGACCATCCTCAACAAGAAGTCCGGCGTGCTCGGTATCTCCGGTGTGTCCTCCGACTTCCGCGATCTGGACAAGGCCGCAGAAGAGGGCAACGAGAGAGCACAGCTCGCGCTCGATATGTTCCATTACTGGGTAGCGAAGGTCGTCGGCTCCTACGTTGCGGCGATGAACGGCGTTGACGCCATCATCTTCACCGCCGGTGTCGGCGAGAACTCCTCCTACACCAGAGCCGCTATCTGCGAATACTTCGGCTATCTCGGCGTGAAGATCGATCCCGAGGCAAACGCAAAGCGCGGTCAGGACATCATGATATCCACTCCCGACTCCAAGGTCAAGGTCTACGTCCTCCCCACGAATGAGGAGCTTGTCATCGCAAGAGACACCAAGGCTATTGTCGACGCTCTCTGATCACAGATCATAAATCAATTGGGTGCAGCCAACCGGAAAGGACGGCCGCACCCAATTTTATTAGGGGCATATTTCAGCAGAATTTTCCAAGAATTTCTGTGATAAGTGTTTTACTTCCGGGAAATTTATGGTATGATTTATTGTGATAAAATTCTTAGCATGAACAGTATCAGGAGGTGCGCTCTTGCAGTACACTCGCAGCTATGAATCCCCACTCGGCAGGATGCTTCTTGCGAGCGACGGTGCGGCGCTGACCGGGCTCTGGTTCGTGGGGCAGAAGTATTACGCCGCGGCGCTGGATAAGCAGCATGAGGAAAAGACACTGCCTGTCTTTGAGCAGACTGAAAACTGGCTCGATATATACTTCGGCGGCAGAGAGCCTGACTTCACGCCGGCGCTCGCGCCGGCAGGTTCAGAGTTCCGCCGGGAGGTCTGGGAGCTGCTTTGCTCTATCCCTTACGGGAAAACCGTGACCTATGCTGGGCTTGCCGCAGCCATAGCGGAAAGGCGCTCTCTTTCGCATATGTCCGCTCAGGCAGTCGGCGGGGCGGTCGGGCACAACCCGATATCGATAATCATACCGTGCCACCGGGTCGTCGGCAGCGGCGGCAGTCTCACCGGATATGCCGGGGGCATTGACAGGAAGATCAGGCTGCTCTCTCTTGAGGGCGCGGATATGTCCGGGCTGTACGTGCCCGCAAAGGGCACAGCGCTTTGAGCTGAAATAATAATATAGGAGGGATATGCGTGAAGAAAACTTTCGTGCGGCTGCTGGTGATAATTCCGGTCATCGCCATTCAGGCGCTGTGGCTGGTGTTGCTGATAAGATGGCTGTCACCGTACTCGGCAGTGATAAACTTCATACTGTCCATATTTGCCGCGTACTTTGTACTGTATATCATCACGAAGCGGGATGAGAGCACATACAAGATCCTCTGGCTGCTCATCATCCTGACGATGCCGCTGGCAGGCGCCGCGCTGTATCTGCTCTTCGGCAACAGGCGCTCGGCAAGGATATTGCAGGGGCTTCTCAAGCGCGCGGAGCTGCCGCCTGTCACTGGAGGTCCCGAAGTTCTCAAGGAGCTTGAGGACAGCGATCCGCGCATGTCACAGACGATGGGCTGGCTGCAGAAGAAAACGGGCTGCCCGCTCCTGAAAAATGAGAGCGTAAAATACTACCGGCTCGGCGACGAGCTGTTCCCTGATATGCTCAATGATCTGCGCAGCGCGGAGGAATACATTTTCGTCGAATATTTCATTATCGCAAACGGCGTCATGTGGAACGCCATGGTCGATATAATGTCCGAAAAGGCGCGGCAGGGTGTTGACGTGCGTGTCATGTATGACGACCTCGGCAGCATCTCCACTTTCAACGCAAACGACGTGCGGCAGCTCACGGAGCGCGGCATCAAATGCGTCACCTTTAATCCTTTCGTCGTGCTCTCCGGAAACCTCAATTACCGGGATCACCGGAAAATGCTGATTGTGGACGGGCGTGTCGCCTATTCCGGCGGGATCAACATTGCCGATGAATATATAAACCAGAAAGAGCGCTTCGGACACTGGAAAGATATAGGCTTCAGGGTAACGGGCACGCCCGCCGCGGGCTACGCAAGGATGTTCGCGGGCTTCTGGAACGCTTTTTCCAAGCAGCCCGTCCCGGACGGCTACACCTTTATTGACCCGAGCATCCCTGAGAAAACTGACGGCTATGTCCTCAGCTACTGCGACTCGCCTTTCAACGCTGACTCTACCAGCACCAAGCTCTTCATCGACCTGCTCTCGCAGACGACGGAATACGCATGGTTCTGCACGCCGTATCTCATGCCGGGGGACGACCTTGTCGACGCGATGATAATGGCTGCGCAGCGCGGGGTCGACGTACGCATAATGATGCCGGGTATACCCGACAAGAAGCTGATATTCCGTATGTCGCACAGCTTTTATCAGGAGCTGCTGATGGGCGGGGTGAAGATATACGAATACATCCCCGGCTTCCTGCATGCAAAGTCCTGCGTCATTGATGGGAAGATCGCGACAGTCGGCTCGGTGAACCTCGACCACAGGAGCCTGTTTTTGCAGTTCGAGAACAATTCCCTGTTCTACCGCTCGTCTGTTGCAGAAGAGGTCATGGCGGACTTCTTGGCAACGCTGGAGCGCTGCCGGGAGATCGTGCCATATAACCAGACGCAGTACGCCCTACGTCTCGCTTTCGACGGCATACTGCGCATATTCGCTCCGCTTTGCTGAGCACTGCACAGCGCCCGTAAATAAAGAACAAGGGTTTTCACAAGAAACTGTCGAAAATCAAAAAAATGCTTGAATTGTCCGGCGCTGTATGATATACTTGTCAAGCTGATTATTATGTACAAAATCGAAAGGGTCGAGATAAATGTCTGCACTTACTATCGTATTCACCGTTCTTCAGGTTCTCTCCGGTCTTGCTGTTACCGCTATCGTTCTGATGCAGAGCGGCAAGAGCGCCGGCCTTTCCGGTGCCATTTCCGGCGGCGCCGAGACCTTCCTTTCCAAGGGCAAGGCCAAAACGCTGGATGCAAAGCTTGCAAGGATGACCAAGTGGTTCGCACTTGTCTTCGTTATCCTCACTCTGATCCTGAACCTTATCTGAGCGGGCAAAGCGCAAATGAAAAACAGCGGCGGAATTTTCCGCCGCTGTTTTTCGTTCAGTCATAAATAATATCAGGAAGTCTGCAAATTGCGGACTTCCTGATATTTTTATTCCCATGTTTTCCAGACATCCGGGCAGTAGCCCACGGTGGCCTGCTTCCCGTTTCTGACGATAGGTGTCTTTATGAGGTACGGCACCTCATAGAGCTTATCAAGCTTTGCCTCCGCCGACGCGAGGTACTGGAAAAGCGGATAATCCTGATCGGCCGGGTCGGCCATCGCGTCAAGCCCCACGGCATTTTTGACGGAGTTCAGCTCTCCCCTGCTCATGCCGTATTTCAGAATATCTACAAACTGGCACTTTATCCTGCGTTCCTTGAAGTAACGCTCGGCCTTTTTCGTGTCAAAGCACTTGGCCTTGCCGAATATCTGAATGTTCACCCCGGCTTATACCTCGGCGATGACCGGCAGGATCATGGGGCTGCGGCGGGTAGTCTTATAAAGATACCCGGTTATATTGCTCTTGACCTTGCCCTTGATGCCAGTCCAATCGGTGATGTGCTGGTTCTCACAGGCTTCGACCGATTCGATCGCAACGCGCTTGAGTTCCTCCATCATGCTCTCCGCTTCCTTTACGTATATAAAGCCGCGGGTCACAATCTTAGGCTCGGAGACGAGGGTGTGCGTCTCGTTAGAATACGGGAGGACTATCACGACCATGCCGTCCTCGGCAAGCCTGTGGCGGTCACGCAGCACGACGCTGCCGACCTCGCCCACGCCGCTGCCGTCGACGAGGATAGCACCGGACGGGACGGTTTCCTCGCACTTGATGCTCTTCTTCGTTATCTCGATCACCCTGCCGTTTTCGACGACGACGACATTCTTCGGCGCAACGCCCATGAGCTTTCCGAGCTCCGCATGCTTGACGAGCATCCTGTGCTCGCCGTGGACGGGGATGAAGAACTTCGGCTTCGTGAGTGCGAGCATCATCTTCTGCTCTTCCTGGCAGGCGTGGCCGGAGACGTGCAGATCGGTGTGCCGGTCGTATATGACCTCCGCGCCCTTGTGGAACAGCTCATCGATAACGCGGCTTATCATATTCTCATTGCCGGGAATAGCGGATGCGGAGATGATAACACGGTCGCCCGCATCGACATTTATCTGCTTATGCTCGGAAAAAGCCATGCGGTAGAGCGCGGACATCGTCTCGCCCTGGCTGCCGGTGGATATGATGACGGTCTGATTGCGCGGCAGCTTGTTTATCTTGTCAATGTCCACCATGACGTTCTCCGGGATATCCATATATCCGAGAACGGAAGCAACGTGCAGGACGTTTTCCATGCTACGCCCGGTTATGCCGACCTTGCGGTTATACTTCGCCGCGACGTTGATGATCTGCTGCAGGCGGTGAACGTTCGAGGCAAAGGTCGTGATGATTATGCGCTTGTCGCAGCCCATGAAGAGCTTGTCAAAGCTCTCGCCGACCTTGCGCTCAGACGCGGAATGACCCGGCTGCTCAACATTTGTCGAGTCGCTCAGCAAAGCGAGCACGCCCTCGTTGCCGAGCTGGCCGAGACGGGCGATGTCTATCATACTGCCGGCGATAGGCGTCACGTCTATCTTGAAGTCACCGGTGTGGATGACCGTGCCGATAGGCGTCGTGATAGCCAGCGCGACCGAATCCGGAATGCTGTGGTTCACATGGATGAACTCCACGGTAAAGCAGCCGAGACGGAAGACAGAGCCGTCCTTCTTGGTAAAGATCTGAGTGTTATAGAGCTGGTCGTGCTCTTCGAGCTTCAGCTCGACCAGCGCCGCCGTGAGAGGCGTGGTGTATATGGGAATGTCCAGATCGCGCAGCAGATAGGAAACGCCGCCGATATGGTCCTCATGGCCGTGCGTGAGGATCAGCCCGCGTATCTTCTCGGCGTTGGATTTGAGGTAAGTGATATCCGGCAGGACGATGTCGATACCGTACATATCCTCATCCGGGAAGCCCATGCCGGCATCAACGATGATTATATCGCTGCCGCATTCATAGGCTGTCATATTCTTGCCTATTTCGCCCAGACCGCCGAGCGGGATAATTTTCAGTTTTGAAATCATATTATCTCCAATCTATTAAATAAAATCGTATGTACCATGCCTCCGATTATTGGTGCTCACAGTTAAGAGTATAGCCTATGCCGTGAATAAATAATCACATCTCAGTGCGCCCTTCAATGGCGCGGTTAAGCGTCGCGTCGTCCGCAAACTCAAGGTTCGACCCGACGGGGATGCCGTAAGCAAGGCGCGTCACCTTGACATTAAAGGGCTTGAGCAGGCGCGAGAGATACATCGCCGTCGCCTCGCCCTCAGTGTCCGGGTTCGTCGCCATGATTACCTCCTGAATGTCATTCTCCGCCACTCTGACCAGAAGCTCCTTGATCTTTATATCGTCGGGGCCGACGTGGCTCATCGGGGAAAGAACGCCGTGCAGGACATGATACGTGCCGTTATACTCCCGCCCGCGCTCGATGCTGAGCACATCGCGCGGTTCTGACACCACGCACACGGTGCTCTTATCGCGCGTGTCGCTCGCGCATATCTGGCATATCTCCCCCTCGGTGAGGTTCTGGCACACCTTGCAGCAGTGGACGCTCTTCTTTGCCGAAATTATAGCGTCCGCAAAGGACTGCGCCTCGGCATCCGGCAGGCTGAGAACATGGAAAGCGAGGCGCTGCGCGCTCTTTCTGCCGATCCCTGGCAGGGACGCGAATTTATCTACAAGGTTTTCAAGTGAAGCGGGAAAAAAGGACATGGCTTGCTCCTCAGTTTATCTTACTTGTTCTGATGCGCTCAATTGCTTCGGCGCGATCCGCGCTGCCGAACACAGCGCTGCCGGCAACCAGCACGTTTGCCCCGGCCTCGATGGCGAGAGCCGCGGTCGTACCGTCGATGCCGCCGTCCACCTCAAGCTCGCAGTCAGGCGAGAGCGTGTCGATAAGCTCACGCACACGGCTGATCTTCGGGAGCTGCTCATGCATGAAGTGCTGCCCGCCGAAGCCCGGCTCCACCGTCATGACAAGGATAATGTCGACCATCGGCAGGAACGGCAGCACCGCCTCTGCCGGGGTGTTTGGTTTAATGACAACACCCGCCTTTTTGCCGAGCCCTCTGGCAATTTCTATAGCCTTGAGAATATTTTCCTGACTGTCGGCCTCGACATGGAAAGTCACCATATCCGCCCCGGCCTTGCAGAACTGCTCGGCATAGCGGACAGGCCTGTCTATCATAAGGTGGACGTCAATGAACATATCCGTCGCCCGGCGCAGAGATTTCAGCACGGGGATACCGATGGAAATATTCGGCACGAACAGACCGTCCATTACATCAAAATGCAGATAGTCGGCGCCCGCGACCGCTACCTCTCCGGCCTCCTGACCGAGTTTTGCAAAATCTGCAGACAGTATTGACGGTGCGACTTTTATCATCTTGGTTCTCCTTTACGCGGAAAGTGTACCGCGCAGCACGCAGATACTAATTTATTATACTACAGGTCTGCGCTAATTTGCAATACTCTTGACTGCTGCGGCAATTAGATATAAAATACAAAAATGTAAGACAAACGATTGGAGAGTTTTGAGTGGCGCGTAAAGATAAGAAGAAAAAGGCGGTCAAGGTCATATACGGCTTCACGATCGCCTGGATAATCGCGGCTGCATTTCTGCCGCTGTATAACATATGGTATCTGCTGCTGGCGGCCGGAATCTCCGGCTTTGTCGCATGCCTTCTCGGCAGAAGTTCCGTGCAGAAGGAAAACAACGCAGGGCGTGAGCAGGCGGCCAAGTCTTCCGCCGCGCCGGAGCGCGTCGAAAAGAAGAGCTACGGTCCGGAGATCGACCCGATAGTCGAGGAGGGCAACCGCGCGCTCAGCGAGATGGGCAGGCTATACATGTCCATCAAGGACACCGAGGTGCGCAAAAAGATCAATGAGCTCATGCGCATCACAGATAAGATCACTCAGGACGCCATCGCCGATCCCTCGGATATCCTGCAGATAAAGAAGTTTATGAACTATTATCTGCCGACGACGATAAAGCTTCTGAACGCCTATGACAGGATGAGCGCGCAGGGCATCGAGGGCGAGAATCTCGGCAAGAGCATGAAGAACATAAACGAAATGCTCGACGCCGCCATCGAAGCGTTCAAGAAGCGGCTCGATTCCCTGTTTGAGGATCAGGCGCTGGATATCGAAACCGATATAAAAGTCATGAATACCATGTTGGCCAGAGAGGGGCTTTCCGGTAACAAGGACTTTGAGATAACAACAGAAAGGACACAAACAACATGAGTGAAGAAAAGAGCTTCATCCCCGCCCTTACCCTTGAGCCGAACGCTGCGCAGACCGAAGCCGCCGTTGAGGAGGCTCCCGTCGAGGAAAAGCAGGCAGAGCAGACGCCCGTCGAGAAGCTTGACATCAGCAGTCTCTCTCCTGCCGAGCAGGCCGCAGTGCGTGATTTCTCAGAGAAGATAGACATCAAGAACACCGATCAGGTCATGAACTACGGCAGTGCCGCGCAGAAGAATATCTCCGAGTTCTCTGACGCCGCTCTCAGCAGCGTCAAGACCAAGGATCTCGGTGAGTGCGGCGATATGCTCAGCGAGCTTGTTGTCGAGCTCAAAGGGCTGAACTTCGACGAAGAGGAAAAGAAAGGCTTCTTCGGCCTGTTCAAGAAGGCTTCCCAGACCATCGCCGAGAAAAAGGCGCAGTTCGACAAGGCCGAGGTCAATGTCGACAAGATAGTCGAGGAGCTTGAAAAGCACGAGATCACGCTGATGAAGGACATCAGCATGATGGATAAGATGTACGAAAAGAACGAGGAGTACATGAAAGAGCTCACCATGTATATCCTCGCCGGTAAGCTCAAGATAGAGCACCTGCGCAATGTTGAGCTGCCCGAGTACGTTGCAAAAGCCAAGGAGACGGGTCTTCCCGAGGACGCGCAGGCCGCGAACGACTTTGCAAACCTCATAGGCCGCTTCGAGAAGAAGATACACGACCTTGAGCTGACGCGCACTATCTCCGTGCAGATGGCTCCGCAGATCCGCATGGTGCAGAATAACGACAGCCTGATGGCCGAGAAGATCCGCTCTTCGATCGTCAACACTATCCCCCTCTGGAAGAACCAGATGGTGCTGGCTCTGTCGCTGTACCACTCCGAGCAGGCCATGCAGGCGCAGCGCAACGTGACCGATGTGACCAACGAGCTGCTCATGAAGAACGCGAAGACCCTGCATCAGGGCAGCGTGAACGTCGCGAAGGAGTCTGAGCGCGGCATCGTCGATATGGAAACGCTCAAGCAGACCAACCTTGAGCTTATCGCCACGCTCGACGAAGTGCGCCAGATCCAAGACGACGGCCGTGCCCGCCGCGCTCAGGCCGAGGATGAGCTTGCGCGTATCGAGGGCGAACTCAAGGATAAGCTGCTCGAAATGAAGGGCTGATAGGCTGTGCTTCCGTAAGGAGGAATATATGGATTTTTTCAAGAAGCCCGCTGTGGCGGTGATTTTGTCGCTTATAGTTATTTTCGCGTCCACACTGATTTCTGTCAGCGCGAAGCTCAACAATAAATGCGACAAGGTAACCGACGGCTTTTACAGCGGCGTAAGGTACAAGGGCGAAAACCACGACGCCATCGCCGAGGAGATCAGCTCCCTCTGCGCCGTCACGGATGAGATCGTGCCTATCGCGTCGAATTACGGGATAGACACCGCCGTGCTATCTGACAGCAATCAGCGTCTCCGCACGCTCGTCTCCTCCGGGAGCCGAGATATCGGCAGCGTGTATCAGACATATTCTGAGTTCATAACTGCACTCAAGGACGTTGAGGCGCAGCTTCACGCAACGGGTCTGAGCAGCCGCCACGAAGAGGCGATGAGTGAATACTCGGATGAGATCGCCGACTGTGTCGACGATATAAACACCGCCTGCTATAACGACACCGTGCGCGAATTCCTGCGCAAATACGATAAGTTTCCAACCCGTAATTGGGCTGATTTTCTCGGCGTCAGTTTCCCCGAATACTTTTCCTGAATAAACAGAGGTAGAAAAATGTCAATCGAAAAAGGCCGCGCATATTTCAGAGCTCTCGGACTGGAGGACAGAGTTCAGGAATTCACCGTTTCCTCCGCAACCGTTGAGCTGGCGGCTCAAGCTCTGGGCGTCGAGGGCGCCCGCATCGCAAAGACGCTGTCCTTCAAGACCGACGAGGGCTGTATGCTTATCCTCGCAGCCGGCGACGCAAGGATAGACAACCACAAGTTCAAGGAGTATTTCCACTTCAAGGCGAAGATGCTCTCGGCAGACGAGGTGCTTGAGCTGGTCGGCCACCCGGTCGGCGGCGTGTGCCCCTTCGGCATAAACGAAGGCATCCCCGTGTATCTCGACGAAAGCCTCAAGCGCTTCGAGACGGTGTTCCCCGCCGTCGGCAGCGCGAGCAGCGCCATCGAGCTGAACCTCGATGAGCTGTACAGATACTCTAACGCCAAGGCTTGGATAGACGTCTGCAAGCTTCCGGAGGCTTGAGTCCTTCGGGACAATAAAAACGAATCAGGATGAAGCGATAAACTTTATCCTGATTCGTTTTTATTTCCAGCACTTTACGGAGTTGACGGCATTATCACCAAGTGAAGGCCCCTGCCTGGGCACAAGGCGATCAATATATCCAAAGCTTAAATTTTATGAATATTTACTATTGCAATATGCGTCGAATTACAATATACTTTGGCATTATTTCAATTGCGAATATGCAGCATGGGTGGGACAAGTATGAATAATTATCAATTTGCTTACGGTGACGGTACAGTGACGCTTCCGCTGGAGGGCTGCAATATTCTCGGCGAGCTGCACGGCAACAAGGTTGAGCCTATAAAGGACATCCGGACGGCACTTTGGGGATCGCTCGATGAGCCGATCGGCAGCGAGGCGCTGTGCAAGCGCGTCAAGGCGGGAAACACCGTCGCGCTCATAGTCAGCGACATGTCGCGCTTCTGGATGCGGCAGGATCTTGTAGTCCCGCATCTGGTGGACTATCTCACTCAGCGCTGCGGAGTGCAGGAAGCAGACATCAGCATAGTCATCGCAAACGGGACGCACGAGGGCGGCGACGAGCAAGAGCTGCGCACACTTGTGACCGATGCGGTATATGACCGCGTCCGTGTCGAGAACCATGACTGCGAGGCTACCGACCTTGTGTATCTCGGCACAACACCGCACGGCACACCCGTGTCCATCAACCGCACGGCGGCGCATGCAGATATCGTGATCTGCCTCGGCGCGGTGACGCACCACGTGATGGCAGGCTTCGGCGGCGGGCGCAAGAGCATACTGCCGGGCATCAGCAGCCGCGAGACGATATTTCATAATCACGCGTTTTCCTTAGATGCGGCGCAGCTTCGCTCGAACCCCGCCATCGGAAACGGCGTACTCAAGGGCAATCCCCTGCACGAGGACATGTGCGAGGCAGCAGGTTTGGTAAAAAATCTGTTTATCATCAACCTTGTGATGAACGCGCAGATGCAGCTTGCCGCCATCTTCTCCGGACACTATCTCTCCTCATGGGAGCAGGCCTGCCGTACGGTGGACAAGATATATCAGGTGGACATACCGGCGAAAGCGGACGTCATCGTCACGAGCTGCGGCGGCTTCCCGAAGGATATTTCCCTTTATCAGGGCACTAAGGCCATTGACAATGTGGAGTCCGGCCTGAAGCCGGGCGGGACTCTGATACTGATGATCGAGGCGCGGGACGGCGGCGGGCCCGCCGAGTACTTCGATTGGTCGAAGGATCTCACCGCGGGAACGATAGAGCAGCGCCTGCGCGAGCATTTCACGGTCGCGGGATATATCTTCTTCCTCAACTGCGAGCAGGCGCAGCGCTATAACATTCTGCTCTATTCAAGCATCGACTCGAAGGACGTCGAGCCGATGGGGATGAAGGCGTTTTCCGATGTGGATTCCCTGCTTGCCGCAGCGCAGCTTGAGGGAAAATCGGTCTACGTGATACCGAACGGCTCCACGGTTATACCGCATGTGAAGGAGGATACTGAAGCATGAAACGCAATTACATCGCAAAAAGATTTCAGAACGCCGGCAGCGGGCTGACGCTCGACACGGAAGCCCTCGCAAAGTATAAGGATATAATTGACCTGAGTATCGGCGACACGGATTTCATCACCGACGAGGGCATAATAAACGCCGCCTTCCGTGACGCGAAGGCCGGGTACACGCGCTACGGCGACCCCAAGGGCGACCCGGAGCTTATAGACGCGGTGTGCCGCGCGTGGCAGGAGGATTTTGAGCAGAAGTTCCCGCACGATCATGTACTTGTGAGTGCGTCAAGCTGCCTCGGCATGGCGCTTGTGATGTTCTCGATCCTTGATCCAGGCGACGAGGTCATCGTCTTTTCCCCGTACTTCCCCATGTACCGCACACAGATAGAGCTTGCAGGCGGCGTGTGCGTCGATGTGCCTACCTACGCGAGCGAGGACTACGCCATTGACGAGGCACGTCTGCGCGCCGCCATTACGCCGCGGACAAAGGCAATAATATTCAACAACCCCACGAACCCCACCGGCATGGCCTACGGCAATGATACGCTCGAAATGCTTGCACGCGTCGCGAAGGAATATGACCTGCTCATCGCGGCAGATGAAATATACACTACCTATCTCTACGAGGGCGACTTCCGCCCCCTCCGCACTCTGCCTGGGATGGCTGAACGTACTATTACTCTCAACAGTTTTTCAAAGAACTTCCTTATGACCGGCTGGCGCGTCGGCGTTATCATCGCTGAACCCGAGTTGCTGGAAGTCATGAACGATATTAACGGTTCTCTCATCTATACCGCGCCCTCGATATCGCAGCGCGCCGCGATCCATGCACTCTCGATGCGCCGCGAGATACGCGAAAAATACGTCACCGCATACCGCGACCGTATCTTTTATACAGCAGACCGCATAGAAAAAATTCCGTATCTCAGTCTTGTGCGGCCTAAGGGTACGTTCTATCTGTTCCCCGGCATAGAGAAAACCGGACTCACGGACGACGAGTTCTGCAATGTGCTGCTGGATAAGGCGCATGTCCTTGTAAGCCACGGTAAGGCCTTCGGCACGGCAGGTGCCGGGCACTTCAGAATTGCATGCACAGTGGGTATTGATACACTTAAAATTGCATTTGACCGCATGGAAAAGCTTTCGTTCTGAGCTATTCTCCCTGTTTTTGCATAAATTGCACAATTCTGATGGGTAATTATTCATGTTTCTCATAAGAACTGAGTATTTACAAATCCGAATTAATGAGTATAATTATGCACACCACTTACATATTCGTGCATATAAATGCACAAGAGGGAGGATAAAATGAAAAACCTTAGCATACTCAAAAAAATGCTGGTGCTGGCACTCAGCGCCGCGATGCTTCTGACCGTCCTTACCGGATGCGGCAGCAGTGAAACCGCAGCTCCGCAGGATGAGCAGGCAACCGAAGCACAGGCTGAAGAGCAGCCCGCCGCTGAAGCCTCCACCCTGCTTGAGCAGATCAAGGCCAAGGGCAAGCTCGTTGTCGGCACCGAAGCCCAGTACGCCCCCTATGAGTTCAAGGATCTCGATGCTAACTTTGTCGGCTGCGACATGTGGCTGGCTCAGCAGATCGCCGACAGCCTCGGAGTTGAGCTTGAGATCGTCGACATGTCCTTCGCGGGCATCATACCCGCGGTGCAGTCCGGTCAGGTCGACCTCGGCATAGCCGCCTTCACCAACACCCCCGAGCGTGCAGAAGAAATTGACTTCAGCGATCTGTACGAGACCAGCGCACAGCTGCTGATTGTCAAGACCGGCAACGCTGACACCTACTCCACCAAGGAAGCCCTCGCAGGCCAGAAGGTCGGCGCACAGAAGGGCACCATCCAGTCCCAGCTCATCCAGTCCGCACTTCCCGACAGCGAGCTCTTCGAGCTTGAGAAGTACCCCGCACTCGCACTTGAGGTACAGAACGGCAACATCGCAGGTCTGGTAGTCGACCAGGCAGTCGGCGAGTCCCTCGTAGCCAACAGCAACGGTGAGCTTGAGGTCTCCAACTTCGAGTTCTCCGCAGAGGAAGCTTCCTTCGGTAAGTCCGTCGTCATCGCGAAGGGCAACGAGGATCTGGTCGCAGCAGTGAACGAGGTCGTCAATAAAGTCACCTCCGACGGCAGCTACCAGGCAGCCTACGACGAGGCAGTCGCACTCGCGGCAACCCTCGGCATGTAAGAAATATACAGCAAAAACTGACTACGGGCTTCGCCACTTCGGCGGCGAAGCCCGATTAAACTTTGAGGAGGGGTTCCCGTGAAATTTACGTTTTTTGAAACGATCGGAAAACTCATCGTCCGCTACCACAGCTTTTTTGAAGAGGGCATAATAAACACCCTTATCATAGCAGCCTTCGCAGTGCTTTTCGGCACGATCCTCGGCACGCTCATGGCAAGCATGCGCATGAGCAGGATCCTGCCGCTGCGATGGATCGCCACGGCCTACATTGAGTTTATCCGCGGAACTCCCCTGATGGTTCAGCTGATGTTCATCTTTTACGGTCTTCCGATGGCCGGTATCACGCTACCGGATATTTCGTGGATCCCGAACTTTTCGCGCTTTTCCGCAGGCATCATCGCAATGAGCCTCAACAGCTGAGCGTACACCGCGGAGATCATCCGCTCCGGTGTTCAGGCTGTTGACAACGGCCAGATGGAGGCAGCCCGCAGCGTCGGCTTCAGCCACTCTCAGGCCATGAGGCTCGTCGTTCTGCCGCAGGCGATAAAGAATATCCTCCCCGCACTCGGCAACGAGTTTGTGACGGTCATCAAGGAATCCTCCATCGTCTCCGTTATCGGTCTTGCCGATCTCATGTTCCGCACGAACGACGTCATTGCCGTTACATACAAGAGCCTCCCCTGCCTCGCGATAGCCGCGCTGTGCTATTTTGCGATGACCTTCACGGGCGGGCGTATTATCGCGCTGGCTGAAAGGAAGATGAACCATGGCAAATGAAAAGCTGATACAGGTCGTCGACCTGTGCAAGAGCTATCACAAGCTTGATGTTATAAAGCACATAAGCGTTGATTTCAGTAAGAACGAGGTCGTATCGATCATCGGCCCCTCCGGCGGCGGCAAAAGCACATTCCTGCGCTGCATGAACCTGCTCGAAAAGACGAGCTCCGGTCAGATTCTCTTTAATGGCGTGGATATATGCGCGAAGGATCAGAGCAAATACATAGACCAGCACCGGCAGAAAATGGGCATGGTGTTCCAGCAGTTCAATCTCTTCAACAACATGACCGTGATGAAAAACCTCACCGCAGCGCCCGTCCGCATCAAAGGCATGGATAAAAAGCAGGCTGAGGACAAGGCCATAGAGCTGCTTGGACGCGTCGGTCTTGCCGACCGCGCGGACGCTTATCCCGACCAACTCTCCGGCGGGCAGAAGCAGCGTATCGCCATTGTGCGCTCGCTGATGATGGATCCCGAGGTCATGCTCTTCGACGAGCCGACCAGTGCGCTTGACCCCGAAATGATCGGTGAAGTGCTCGACGTTATGAAGCAGCTTGCCGAAAGCGGGATGACTATGATCGTTGTCACGCACGAGATGCGCTTCGCCCGCGAGGTGAGCAGCAGGACTATCTTCCTTGACGACGGGCACATCGTTGAGGACAAGCCCTCGCATGAGCTGTTCGACCACCCAGAAAGCCCGCGTCTTATCAGCTTTTTTGATAAGATGCTCTGAACAATATACACGAGAAAAGAAACACAGGCGGTCACGGGTCCGCCTGTGTATATTTATATAAACCGGAAATCTAACTCTGTATGGAGTTCATCAGAGCCTGCCAATCGCTGAGGCTCAGACCGTCGGACAGGCTGATAGAATAGGAATAGCTTCCGTCCGTCCAGATAGCGAGAGTATACTGCCCGGCGTCCCCCTTGAGCGTCACGGTTATGCTGCCGGCTTCAAACTCGGTCACATCCGTATAAACGTTATAATCTCCGGAGCAGTCCTCCGTACCGGCGGCTTTTCTGTAGCATGCGGTCTTGCCTTCGCCGGTGTAATCTATCTCAGCAAGCTCATGCCAGTAGGATATATATTCCGTCTGCTCGGGTGTGAACGGCAGGGACTTCACGGCCTTCCAGACAAAGGAGAGGTCGTCGCGCTCATCGGCAGCAAGCTCCTCATTCAGTTCGTCGGTTTTCCTTATGGAATTGTAGTCGAGCCGGTTCTTACTGAGGTTCGCCGCGACTCGCAGCAGCCATGCCTTTTCATGCGCAGCGTTTTCAAAAACCGGACCGGTCTTGAGGTGCTGGATAAGCGTATCCTGAAGGATGTCCTCGGCATCGCTCATGTTGTGCAGGTATGAATAAGCATAGCGCAGAATGCTGTCACCGTAGGTATTGAGAATATACTCGGCGCGCTCATTTATGGCCGCGCGCCTTGCGGACACGGCCGGTCTCATCCTCGCCGTTTACGTAGACGACTTCGAGCATCTCATCGTTCATTGCGCGGTAGATTCTTTTATCGGAGCTGCCGATGGCATCGGGCAGGGTGATATAAAAACCGGTCTGCTTCTCCGCTTCGGCGAGCGTGTCAAAATCCGTGATTGGAACGGCTCATTTACCGCTCTGTCCTATATACAGATGGGAAGGCAAAAAGGTTGCAGTTTTGCGAAAAAAATTTTGCCCCCGGAGCGGATATACACCGAGGGCGATTTTCACGGAGCGAGTTTATATTTATGCTTGTCCTTTTCTGTTATATCACGCAGGGCGCGGCAGGGGTTGCCGACTGCGACGACGCCCGAGGGGATGTCGCGCGTCACGACACTGCCCGCGCCGATCACGGTATTGTCCCCTATCGCCACGCCGGGCAGCACCGTCACGCCCGCGCCGATCCAGACGTTATTGCCGACGGTTATAGGCAGGGCGATCTCAAGACCGGCGTTGCGCTGCTCAACATCCAGCGGGTGCCCCGCGGCGGAGAAGCAGCAGTTCGGCGCAATGAACACATGGTCGCCGAAGGTTATGGGCGCGCAGTCGAGTATCACAAGATTGTGATTGGAATAGAAATCATCGCCGACGAAAATATTATACCCGTAATCGCACCAGAAAGGCGCGGTGATGCGCAGACCATTCCCGGCCTTGCCGAGGATGCCGCGCATTATCTCGTCCTGCTGCGCCGTATCCGAAGGCAGACAAAGATTATAGCGGTGGCACTTGTCCTTACACTCGGCGCGCTGCCGCGCAAGCTCCTCATCGTAATTGGCGTCATACAGAAAGCCGGCCGCAGCCTTTTCACGCTCTGTCACAGTACACACTCCTCGCCGAGTTATTTTGTTCCGGTCGAGCCGAAGCCGCCGCGGCTGTCGTCCCTGAGCTTATCGACAGTGACGAACTCAAGCTCCGGCTGCCGCTCCATGATGCGGAACTGGCAGATGCGCTCGTTCTTCTTTATATGCGTATCGCGCAGGGCGTAGACGGGAGCCTTCCACTCGTCCGCGTCCCCGCAATAGGAGTTATCGACAACGCCGACGCTGTTGGCCAGGATGATCCCGAAGTTTTTGAAAGTGCTGCTGCGCGGGGCGATATGCGCTTCATAGCCCTCCGGCAGGATCATTCCGACACCAAGACGTAGATAACGGAACTCCCCCGCTTTCATCTCGACATCCTCCGCCGCGCGGAGATCGATCCAGTCACCCTTGGCGAGTTTTTCGATTTTCGTGATCTCATCATCAAAATATTTTATAAACAGCTGCATTGCTAAACACTCCGACTTTTGTATTTATTGACATCTTTGCCAGCTATGGGTAAAATATAGATATCAATGCCGATATAATATCACACACGGGAGGACATTTCCATGCCAAGTTTTCAGGATTTTTATTTTCAGTCAAGCACCGGCAGAACAAGCATCCACGCACTCAAGTGTGTACCGGACGGCAAGCCGCGCGCGGTAGTGCAGATCGCCCACGGCATCGCCGAGCACATTGACCGCTACAGACCGTTCATGGAGTTTCTGGCGGATAACGGCTTTGTCGCCGCAGGCAACGACCACCTCGGCCACGGCAAGAGCATACGCGTACCCGAGGAGCAGGGCTTCTTTGCCGAGAAAGACGGCTGGTGGCGCGTCGTGGACGATATGGACAAGCTGCACGACATCATGTCGAAAGAGTACCCGGAGCTTCCCTACGTGCTCTTCGGGCACAGCATGGGCAGCTTCCTCACGCGCACATATCTCATAAAGCACCCGGATAAGTACGACGGCGTCATACTCAGCGGCACAGGTCACCAGAGCCCGGCACTCGTCCTCGGCGGGAACGCCGCAGCATCGGTCATGGCCAAGCTCAACGGCGCGATGGGCGACGGCGCGAAGCTCGATTCGCTGGCCTTCGGCAGCTACCTCAGCAAAATAGAGAATCCGCGCACGAAGTTCGACTGGCTCTCCCGCGACGCGGAGCAGGTGGACAAGTACATCGCCGATCCGCTCTGCGGCTTCGTCGGGAAAATCGGCCTCTACCGCGACATGATGCAGGGGATAAAGTTCATCACGGATAAGAAGAACATCGCGCAGATGAACAAGGAGAAGCCCGTATACTTCATGTCAGGCAACGGCGACCCCGTCGGCGACTACGGCAAGGGCGTTGTGCGCGCGTACAAGGCCTTCTGCGATGCGGGACTGCACGATGTGTTTATGCGGCTCTACCCCGGCGGACGCCATGAAATGCTCAACGAGACAAATAAGGAGCAGGTATATCAGGATATCCTCAACTGGCTGAACGAGAAGATCTGACTTTTATACGTTAAAACCCCTGACCTTACGGTCAGGGGTTTTTGTTGATTCAGTTATAGGAATTACTCTTCCTCGGTCTCAGGGGCAACGCCGGTGGCGGTGCCGTCTGCGCCGACTTCGTAAACAAGAGCGTCCTCGCCGTTATCATCGGCGTACTCCTCTTCCTCGACCTCTTCGACCGCAGCGGGTGCGGGCTCAGACAGGGCACGGATGGAGAGGGAAATCTTGTGCTTGTCATCGTCGATAGCGGTGATCTTTGCATCAACAACATCGCCGACGGTCAGGACATCCTCGGGCTTGCCGATGCGGCGGTTGGCGATCTGGGAAATGTGGATCAGACCGTCAACACCGGGGAGAACTTCTGCAAATGCGCCAAAAGGCATGAGCTTGACAACGGTAACGGGTGCGACATCGCCCACGCCGTACTTGTTGACAAACTGCTCCCAGGGATTGCCGTTGGGATCCTTGTAGCCAAGGGAGATCTTGCGCTTTTCCTTATCGAAGGAGATGACGTAAACATCTATCTCATCACCGACGGAGACGACCTCGGAGGGCTGGTGGATGCGGCCCCAGCTCAGCTCGGAGACGTGGACCATACCATCAATGCCGCCGATATCGACAAATGCGCCGTAGCTGGTCAGGGACTTGACGGTGCCGTGATACTTCTTGCCGACCTCGATCTCGTTCCAGATGTTCTCGATGCGCTCGCGGCGCTCAGCCTGTGCAACACGGCGGATGGAGCCGACAACACGCTTGCGTGCCTTGTTGACCTCGGTGATCTTGAGGCGGACAGTCTTCTTGAGCAGCTGTGCAAGATCAGCCTCGCGGGGCAGATCGGTCTGGGATGCGGGAACGAACACGCGCACGCCCTTGACATTGACGACAACGCCGCCCTTGTTCTCTTCGGTGACAACGCCTTCGAGAACGGTCTCGTTATCGACAGCTTCTTCAACTGCGTTCCACATCTTGGCAGCGTCAAGACGCTTCTTGGAGAGCATTGCGGTGCCTTCGACATCGTTGACTCTGACAACAACAGCTTCGATAGTATCGCCGACCTTGACAGCATCTTCGACCTTGATGCCGTCATCGGTGAACTCGGAAGTCGGAATGAAGCCGGAATACTTGGCGCCCAGATCAACACTGATCTCGGTGCCGGTAATAGCAACAACAACGCCGGTTACCTTATCTCCATTATATATAGTTTTGAGAGTCTCCTCCAGCATTTCATCGAAGGACTTTTCCTTCTCAACTGCGGATTCTTCAACTTTGATTTCGTCGCTCATTTTGTTTCTTACCTCCTTAATTATCCACGCCGGGGTGGATGCACCGGCCGTGAGTCCCACTGTGTCAGCCGTTTTCAGCCTGTCCATATCAAGGGCATCCGCCCTCTCTATAAACTCTACGCACGGACAATGCTCCCTGCATATCTCTGCAAGATGCACACTGTTCGCGCTGTGCCTGCCGCCGATGACAACCATGGCGTCACAATCCGAGGCAAGCCTGGCCGCCTCCTCCTGACGCGTGGACGTAGCAAGGCATATTGTATCAGATATTTCCGGATTTGTACATCTTTTTTTTATAACATTGCAACATTCGGTAAAATTACTGTTGGTCTGCGTCGTTTGAACGACAAGTGTTATGGGTTTTTCCCAATAGCACGGATTTTCATCCAGCCATTGCTCGAGTTCTGCCGCATTTTCAAGCACTTTGTGCTCCCCGCACCAGCCGCAGATGGCCTCGACCTCGGGGTGGTTGCGCATACCGATGACAACGGTGAAGCGGTTTTTCTCCTTGGCGGCGGTGACGATCTTATGTATGGCTTTCACCTTGGGGCAGGTCGCGTCATGTATCACGGCTCCGGCCTTTTGGAGTTCCTCGTACACCTCCGGCGCCGCGCCGTGCGCGCGGATTAGCACATCCTCGCCGGGGCGCGCTTCATCTGCGCGCTCTATCACGCGCAGCCCCTTTGAGGTAAGCTCCCGTACGACGTCCTCATTATGGATGAGCTGGCCGAGGCTTGCGCACATCCCCTTATCCTCCAGCAGCTTCTCCGCCATGCCGACGGAGCGGTTGACCCCGAAGCAGAAACCGGCGCTCTGCGCCACTTTGAGTTCTTTCATAGCGCTTACTCCTGCTTCGGGCTGAGACGGTCAATGACAAGCCCCGCGAGCACTGCGGCGCTCTCTTCAAAGTTAAGGCTGCTGGTATCGACGCGCACGGCGTCCTCCGCCGCGCGCAGCGGAGCCGCGGCGCGCTTGTTGTCCTGATCATCGCGGTACTCGATATCTTTCAGAACCTCATCAAAGCTCGCGTCCACGCCCTTGGCCTCAAGCTCGAGCATACGGCGCTTCGCGCGCTGCTCGGCGCTGGCGGTGAGGAATATCTTGAGGTCAGCGTCAGGGAGAACGACGGTACCGATATCGCGCCCGTCCATGACGACATTGTGCTCACGCGCAAGCTTGCGCTGCATCTCAAGCAGGAAGCTCCTGACCGCAGGCAGGGACGACACGTCCGATGCGCAGATGGATATCTCCGGCATACGGATCGCTTCCGACACGTCCTCCCCGTCGAGGAACATACGCTGCTCACCGGCTTCGTTATAGCGCATCTCGATACTGAGCTTGGGCAGCAGAGCCTTGACGGCGGGCTCATCATGCCGGTCTATGCCCGTGCGGTAGGCCGCCAGACCGACGGTGCGGTAGATCGCGCCGGTATCGACATATATAAAGCCGAATTCCGCGGCGAGCTTTCTCGCCATCGTGCTCTTGCCCGCGCCGCTGGGTCCGTCTATGGCAATAGAATAAAAGTCTTTCATTACACTGTCTCCGTTCATATTGAATTACCGGCAACATAGCCGGTCGACCACGCTATCTGAAGATTGAAACCGCCGGTGTAGCCGTCAAGGTCAAGCACCTCACCGGCAAAATACAGCCCCGGCATCAGCTTTGACTCCATCGTGCGGGGGTTGACTTCCTTTGTGCTCACGCCGCCCGCTGTGACTATCGCCTCGTCTATCGGCCTTGTCCCGGTCACGGACACAGGGAAAGCCTTGAACAGGTGCAGCAGCCGCATGCGCTGCTCATGCGTGATGGCGTTCACCTTGGTGTCCTCCGGGATGCCGGACAGGCGGACAAGCACGGGGATCATGGTGCGCCCGGCAAGATCAGTCAGGGCGTTCTTGAATTCCTTATTGGAGTACTTTTCAAAATCACGCAGGATGCGCGCGTCGAGCTTCTTTTCGTCAAGCCCCGGCTTGAGGTCAATTTCGAGCCTGTAGGCAGCCTTGCCCATATTGCGCATATGCGCGCTTGCCGAGAGCACCAAAGGCCCGGAAACGCCGAAGTGTGTGAAGAGCATTTCGCCAAGCTCCCGGTAGATAAGCTTATCATTTTCATAAGCGGAGAGCGTCACATTCTTAAGTGAGAAGCCCTGCATCTCGGCGCAGTAATCATCACCGCTTTCAAGCGGGACGAGCGACGCGCGCATCGGAGTCACGGTATGCCCGAAGCGGCGGGCAAAACCGAAGCCGTCGCCGGTCGAGCCGGTCAGCGGATAGGACAGGCCGCCGGGACACACTGCCGCCGCGCGGCACGGGATGAAGCCTTGATCCGTCGAGACACCGGACACGCAGCCTTCCTCCGCCGCGATGCCGGTCGCATGCGCCTGCATGAGCTTCACGCCCGCATTGCGGCAGAGCTTTGTCATAAGCGCGGCGACATCGTTTGCGTTATCCGACTGCGGGAACACACGGTTCCCGCGCTCGGTCTTGAGCGGCAGGCCGTGCGACTCAAAAAAGGCTATCGTGTCCTCCGGGGAAAGGCGGTTCAGTGCGCTGTAAAGGAAGCGCCCGTCCCCGGGGATATTGGACATAAAGGTTTTGATGTCACAGTTATTCGTGACGTTGCAGCGCCCCTTGCCGGTAATCCTGAGCTTGCGCCCAAGCTGCCGGTTCGGGTCAAGAAGCGTGACCGAAAGGCCGCGCTCCGCCGCGGTATACGCGCACATCATCCCGGCGGGGCCGCCGCCGATGACGACAAGATCGGTATATTCAAGACGCATATGTATTCACCGCTCCCCTTTTGGTCTGACACGCTCAAGCTCCTCTGGCGTGAGGTACCTCCACGCGCCGGGCTTGAGCTCTCCAAGCTCCAGCGCGCCCTCGCTTATTCTTTTAAGGCGCAGCACCTTGAGGCCGACCGCCTCGCACATTTTTCTGACCTGGCGGTTGCGCCCCTCGTGGATCGTGATCTCAAGCTCTGCGCCGCCCGGAAACAGACTGCGCAGATTGACCTCCGCACCGTCGACAACATAACCGTCAAGCTCCATCGGCTCGCGCAGGTACTCCATCGCAAGGCCGATATCTTCGCCCTCGACACGTGTGAGGTATGTCTTATCCACATTGTGCGACGGGTGCATCATGTAGTTTGCAAAGTCCCCGTCGTTTGTCATGAGCAGCAGCCCCTCGGAATACATATCGAGTCTCCCGACGGGGTAAACGCGGCATGGTACGTTTCTGACAAGCTCGGTCACATCACGGCGGCCTTTTTCGTCGCTCATGGTCGTGACATAGCCGCGCGGCTTGTTCAGCATTATGTAAACCTTATCTCCGGACTCGGGCAGCAGCTTGCCGTCCACAAGTATGGTGTCCGTCGCCGGGTCGGCCTTTTCGCCAATCGTGGCCGTGTGTCCGTTTATTTTGACACGCCCATCGGCGATAAGCGTCTCGGCGGCGCGGCGGGACATGAGCCCCGCCGCGGATATAAGCTTTTGGATCCTCTCTTGCATCTAAAGTTTTTCCTCCGAAAAACTGACAGTATGAAAGCACGGGAAAGACAGCACCGCGTCCTCGGCATAGACCAGAGGGCAGGAGGCCGCTTCCTCTCCGTTTATTATAACGCTTAATGTGCCCGCTGTCTCCCCCGAATTTACCGGTGCGAATACAAATCGCGGAAGCTCCGCGCGCAGCTCGATTTCACGCCCTGCCGGTACAAGCAGCTCAAGCCTGCCTTGCGGAACAGCGGAGACGGAGCTCACATTTCCGGAGACTACCGGGACTCGAAACGTCAGGTTCTCCGAAAGCTCACGCAGTGTGTAAGCGGAATACACCCAATCGTAAAGGCAGATATGGTCGTTCCAGTCGTCGGGGTCGGAGAGCGTCACGCACACAAAGCGCATGCCGTTTCTCTCGCAGCAGGTAACCAAGCAGCGCCCCGCCGCCATCGTGTAGCCGGTCTTACCGGCGACGCAGCCGGAGCAGCGGTCGAGGAGTTTATTGTGGTTTACGTATGTTTCGCCGTTTATCGTGGCACTGCGTGTGCCGCAAAGCTCGCGGAAAGCGGGATTCTCCATGCAGTGCAGCATGAGCACGGCCATGTCGCGCGCGGTGGAGTAATGCTGCTTATCGTCAAGCCCGTGAGGGTTTGCAAAGCTCGTATCATCCATGCCGAGCTCCGCCGCCCTGCGGTTCATCAGGCGCACAAAGGCGCGCTCGCTCCCCGCTGCGTGTTCGGCAAGAGCAAGCGCCGCGTCGTTCCCCGAGGCGAGGAGCAGTCCGAGTAGCAGCTCGCACACGGTATAGTCATACCCAGCCTTGAGGTACATCGACGAGCCTTCGACTAAACAGTGCCGCGCCTTGACATCGACCGTCTCGTCAAGCTCGCAGTTCTCGATACATATGAGCGCCGTCATGAGCTTTGTCGTACTCGCGATAAGGCAGCGGTCATCGGCGTTCTTTTCATATACGCAGCTGCCGTCAGCGTACATCATCACGCACGAGGCCGCGCTTACGTTCGGCGCGCCCTGTTCGGCATAAGCGCCCATGGGGCAAAGCCCGGTAATAAGCGCCGCCGTGAGGACAAGCGCCGCGATTTTTGACTTAATAATAAGCACCACCCTTCAGAAAATGGGCAGTGCTTATTATTGACAGACGTGATAGATATTATTACTTCTTCTGCTTCTCGATGAAAGCGTCTACTCTGTCCATAACCTGCGGCACCAGATCAATGATACGATCGACGGTGTTGCTTGCGGGAGGAGTGACGTTGACCATCCTGACAGTGCCTTCCTTGATAACGAGGAAGCCGATCGGGTCGATCTTGACAGCGGTAGCGTTGCCGCCGCCGTAGGGACGGTCTTCGCCGGACTTCTTGGCAGTGAATTCAACTCCGCCGCCGCCGAAGCCTACGCTTATCTTGGAGATGGGAACGAGTGTGATTCCGTCGGGAGTATAGATAGGATCGCCGACAACAGTGTCGACCTTGAGAATGTTCTTGACACTCTCCATAGTGTTCTGCATAAGAGCTCCGATAGGGTTATTGTCCATTTGAGTCCGTCCTTTCCTCTGCCTGTGTATTTTGTTCTGTATTGTTGTCTTTATTTATCTGGCTGGTTTCTGCTTCGTCTGTGTCCTTCTCAAGCGCCACATCGACCTCGATGCCGTCGGACGCGATGCCCTGCTTTTTCTCACGGCGGAGCCGGCGCTTATTCTGGATGAGTACTCCGAGCGCGCCGAACGCTATTGCGAAGAGCATGTGCATGACCTGCGCAAGCCTTATCGTCGCGCACAGCTCCACATCGACCTTAGTCTTATCGGCTGTGAAGTCGATACCCGTCCGGATGTCCGAGTCCTTTACGATGAACTTCTCCTCACAGATCGGGATAAGCGTGGAGAGCGCCGCGTTGACATAGTTATATGTCACAACGGTGTCATACGGATCGTCCCCCGCAGCGGCATAATGCAGCATGAACTTGTTCACGGTGACCTTGCCGAACTTGCCGACGCCCTTGAGCACGCGTTTTGCGAGCTCAAAAAGCTCCTCCTTTGTGAAGTTCAGCTTTTTCCTGGACTTGGGTTCCGATTCACTCTCGGGCTTTGGCTTTTTCTCTTTTTTCGGCTTCTTCTCCTTCGGCGGCTTGTCTTCGCTCCCCGGCTTTTTAGGGAGGATCTGGAAAGAGAATCCGTTCGCCCTCGCGGCCAGTGTAAACTCACCGCCGATATACGCCGCGTCCGCCCCCACCGGCACATTGAGCACCAGCACGATCAGCAGCACAATGATCCCCAAAAGGGTCAGGCCGACCGCCGGGAGGAAAACACACAGCAATATAAAGGCAGCAAGCACGGCCACAACGCCGAGGATAATCAATCCTGTCAATTACATCACTCCTCGCTTGCTTCTCCTGAAACGTCATCTATGCTGAGCTGCTCGCCGTTTTCGGCGGTCTGCAGCTTGTCTATCGCTTCTTTGAGCTTATCCATGCCCTCACCGGCGCTTACCTCCGGGAGCGGAGGCAGCTCCGTCATGGAGCTTATGCCCATCGTCCTGAGGAACACATCCGTCGTGCGGAACACTGCCGGGCGTCCCGGAACCTCAAGCCTGCCGCACTCCTCGATAAGCCCGCGATCCTGAAGCATGCTAACGGTATAGGAACTGTCAACGCCCCTGACCTGATCGACATAAGCGCGGGTGACCGGCTGGAAATACGCAACAACGGCAAGCGTCTCGAGCGCGGGCTGCGAGAGCACCGGGGGCTTTCTCTGCTCCAGCGCCTTGGTTATATACGCCGCGTACCCCGGAGCAGAGCACATCTGCAGCTTGTCCTCAAGGCGGAGGATGCGCATGCCGCGGGAATTGGCGCTGTAATACTCCTGAAGCTCTGCCGCGGCGCATTCAATATCATGTTCATCAACGCCGAGGATCAGCGACAGCCGCGCTATAGGGACGCTGTCGCCCGCGGCGAAAAGAATGGCCTCAACAGCCGAAGTAAGATTAATCATACATTACTCAACGATCTTGTCAATTATACTGTCCATATCGCCGCCGACAAATTCAAGACTATAGTCATTTTCGCCGCGGGTGATATGGATGCTGCCCATGCTGCAAAGCTCCAGTATGGACATGAACGCAGCCACCACCTCCGAACGGGAGCGGCAGTCGCGGTAAATTTCATTTAAGCTGGCGCAGCCGTCGCGGAGCCGGTGCAGTATCTGCAGGCTCTTATCGCGGACGCTGTAGATGATGCGCTTGGGAACGGCGGCGCTGATATCTGGCTCCGGCGCCTTGCCGCCGCGGGAGTAGATGGAATACATCGCCTTGAGCAGATCGACCGGCTCATGCCGGTAGGCATATTCCTTGCTCGACGGCGGGAGCGGCTCGGGCATTTTGGAAAAATACAGCATGCCTATCTCGGATGCCTTTTTAAGCTCCGGCAGAACCTTCTGTATCGAAGCAAAGATGTCCCGGCACTTGAGCTGTTCAAGAGAGGCCATGAGCACTTCAAGCTCCGATACCTCCTCGTCCCCCGCAAGCAGGGTACGCGTTTTGATATAGAGCAGGTGCGCGGCCATCTGGACAAACTCACTTGCGATCTCAAGATCCATGCTCTGCATTTTGTCAAGATATTCAAGGTACTGATCGAGAATATCTGAGATGCTGATATCGCGGATCTCTATTTTGTTTTTCGACAGGAGGAGCAGAATCAGGCTCAACGGGCCTTCAAAATTCTGAAGCTCGTCCTTATCCCGGACAACGCCCTCCAGAAAGAAACTGGGATTATCCATTATCGCTCACTTATAAAACAGTTTTACGACCAGATCGCAGGCAAACTGAGCGACCGGAATCAGATTTGAATATATCGCGGAAACGACGGTGGAGACAGGCTTTCCGAGAACGCCCGTCATCATAAGCACCATGAGGACGAGCCCGCCGTAGCGCTCATAGCGCATGAGCTTATAATAGCTCTCATCGCTCATCAGCGCAAAGAGCACCTTTGACCCATCCAGCGGGGGCAGCGGTATAAGGTTGAACACCGCAAGGCCAAGGCTCATATACGCCGTAAGCTCGATCATCTCGAGAAAGTACCCGCCGACGGAGCTGCCGCGCAGCGGGACATACAGCGCCCCATAGAGAAGCAGAAACACAAGCGTTATCAGCACATTGCTGACAGGTCCGGCAAGCGCCGTGATGGCCATGCCGCGCTTCGGGTTTTTGAAGCGGTACATATTCACCGGGACGGGCTTTGCCCAGCCGACGCGGAACACCAGCATCATCAGAAGCCCGACGGGGTCAAGATGCTTGAGCGGGTTCAGCGTAAGGCGGCCGGCCTGCTTTGCAGTATCGTCCCCAAGGCGATAGGCAACATAGCCGTGGCTCAGCTCATGCAGGGTGATGCAGATAAGCGAGGGGATGACGCCGAGGAGAATACTCAGGAGATAGCTGAAGTCCCAGCCATCCCATACAGAGCTTAATCCGCTTATTTGAGTCACCCCCAAGATATTGTCATTTTAGCAAAATGCTCTACAAAATACAAGAGCATGCGAGAAAATCTGTGAAATTTTTTACAGAAGTGCGGTGATCTCCGCCAACAGCACTTCCCTGCCCTGCCCCTTTTCCGCAGAGAACGGGATGAGCTTCACATCCTCCGGCAGTTCGAGCGTCTCCCGGATGAGTGCAAGGTTCGGCTCGACCTCGCTCTTCTTGAGCTTATCGAGCTTATTGGCAACGACGACGAGAGGATGCCCGGTGCTCTTGAACCAGTCGGCCATGGTCACGTCGTCCGCTGTCGGCTTATGGCGCGCGTCGACGATCATTACGCCGAGCTTGAAAAGCCTCGCGGCGAAAAAGTCCTCCATCAGCTTGCCCCAGCGCTCGCGCTCGGACTGCGAGACTTTGGCAAAGCCATAGCCCGGCAGGTCTATGAGATAGAGCCTGCCGTCTATGAGAAAGTAATTGACATGTATTGTCTTGCCTGGGGCAGAGCCAACGCGGGCAAAGTTCTTTCGGTTAAGGAGCCGGTTTATTACCGACGATTTGCCGACGTTTGACTTGCCGGCAAACGCGACAGCCGGAATGCTGCTGTTTATGAACTGCTTCGGCTGTGCGGCGGATTTTATGAACTCCGCCTTATTGACGTTTAATGCAGGCATGCTGACCTCACTGACGTACCGTGCCGCATAGCTCCTGAGACTGGAGCGGAATGGACGGCTGGAGCGGCGTTTCTTTTTTGGCAGGGCGGACAAGGACGAAGTCGAGTATCGAATCTACGTTCTCGGCAGTCAGGAAGCTGAGCTTACCGCGGACGGTCTGGTCGATATTCTCAAGGTCGCTCTCGTTGTCTGCCGGGATGATGACGGTCTTGACCCCGGCACGCAGCGCACCCATGGTCTTTTCACGCAGCCCGCCTATCGGCAGGACGCGGCCGCGCAGGGTGATCTCGCCGGTCATGGCAACGTCGCGGCGCACGGGCAGACCCGACAGCGCGGAGATGAGCGCGACGGTCACGGTAATGCCGGCGGACGGCCCGTCCTTCGGGACAGCTCCCTCCGGGAAGTGGATATGGATATCCTTGTTTTTATAGAAATCCGGATCGATGCCGAGCGCTCTCGCGCGGCTGCGGATATAGGTAACGGCGGCCTTGGCCGATTCCTTCATCACATCACCGAGATTGCCGGTAAGCTCAAGGCGGCCGGTGCCGTCAACTACGGCGGCTTCAACATCCAGAACTTCTCCGCCGACGGAGGTATAGGCAAGGCCGCGGACAAGGCCGACCTCGTCACGGCGGCGCATGGCCTCGGGCTTGAACTTGGCGGGGCCGAGCAGCTCCGCCACGCCACCCGCGCGCAGGGAAACGGACTTGAACTTTTCCTCGGCAATACCGCCTGCCGTCTTGCGGCAGATGTTCGCGATCTCTCGTTCAAGGTTTCTGACGCCGGATTCTCTGGTGTAGGAGGCGATGATCTCTCTCACCGCGCCGTCGTCAAGCTTGAGCTGGCTTGCTTTCAGGCCGTGCTTGCGGCGCTGCTTCGGGATAAGGTGCTGCTTTGCGATCTGGAGCTTTTCCTCATCGGTATAGCTCGGCAGCTCGATGACCTCCATACGGTCGAGCAGCGCTCTGGGTATGGTATCAGTCGTGTTGGCAGTGGTGATAAAGAACACGCCGGACAGGTCAAAGGGCAACTCAAGAAAGTTATCGCGGAAGCTGCCGTTCTGCTCGCCGTCAAAGGCTTCGAGCAGTGCGGACGACGGGTCGCCCCGGTAGTCGGAGGCAAGCTTGTCTATCTCGTCAAGGACCATCAGGGGGTTGCAGGAGCCGGCCTGTATTATTCCGCTGATGATACGTCCCGGCATGGAACCTATGTAGGTACGGCGGTGGCCGCGTATCTCGGCCTCGTCATGCACGCCGCCGAGTGAAATGCGGACGAGCTTCCGATTCGTCGCCGCGGCGATGCTCTGGGCGATACTGGTCTTGCCGGTGCCCGGAGGGCCGACAAGGCAGATAAGCCCGCCCTTGATATCGGGGCTGAGCTGCTTTACGGCGAGGTACTCGAGCACACGCTCCTTGACCTTGTCAAGGCCGAAGTGATCGTCGTCAAGCTTTTTGCGCGCCTTGGCGATATTTACCGTTTCCTTCGTGGTCTTGCCCCAAGGTATCTCAAGGCAGACGTCAAGATAGTTCCTCAGGACCGCGGCCTCGGAGGAACCGAAGGGCTGCTTCTGCAAGCGGCCAAGCTCCTTGAGGAGCTTTTCGCGTATCTCGTCACTCACCGGGAGCGCCTGGATTTTCGCGCGGTACTGCTCGATATCGTCATCCTCGCCGAGTTCGGACTGGATGGCTTTCATTTCCTCGCGCAGATAATACTCGCGCTGATTGCGCGCCATCGACTCAAGCGCGCTGTCGTTCAGTTCCTTCTCGATGCTGAGGATATCCAGCTCATGGTTGAGGAGCTTGTTGATGAGCGCAAGGCGGCGCGTAGGATAAAGCTCCTCAAGAATGGCCTGCTTGTCTTCTATCGAAAAGTGCACATTCTGCGCGATGTAGTTTGAAACATATATTGGCTCGGGATTTGCAAGCAGATTGAGGATCTGCTCATTGGGCATATCGGGCTCATACTTGATATACTCGTCATACTGGGCAAGGCAGCTCCTCAGCAGCGCTTCGCGGCGCGCGGGACTGACGCGCTCCTTCTTGTCCTCAAGCGGCGTGACTATCGCGGTATAGCCCTTGGGGTCGGTATTGAGACTGCCGGCAGCGGCGCGGAAAATGCCCTCGACCATGACGCGGCAGACATTGCCCCTCGGCTGACGCAGCTGCTGTCTGATGCGGCAGACCGTGCCGATGCGGTACAGCTCATCCTCCTGCGGCATATCCGCAGTGAGATCCTTCTGCGCAGTCAGAAAGATGACCTGATTATTCTTGACAGCTCTCTCAAGCGCCGTGATAGAAGCCGGGCGCTCAACATCAAAGGTCAGCATCATGCCCGGGAAAACGTGCAGTCCGCGCAGTGGCAGCATTGGCAGGGCAACATAGCCTTGTGCAAGTAATTCTTGATCTGTCATGTTTTTCTCCTTTCCGGAGTTCTGTATGTGCTTATTTTTCGCTGTGGATGACCTCGGGGCTCGTGCCGTCCTTGACGCACTTTTCGGTGATGAGTACCTTCTTTGCCGACTTATCCGAAGGGACGGAGTACATGATATCGGTCATGACTCCCTCCATGACGCTGCGCAGGCCGCGCGCGCCGATCTTCATCTCTATCGCCTTATCGGCGATTGCCTCAAGCGCAGCGGGCTCATACTCAAGGTCGACCCCATCATAGGACATGAGCGCCTTGTACTGGCGGGTCATGGCGTTCTTCGGCTCGGTGAGAATGCGAACGAGGTCATCGCGCTTAAGGCTTTGGAGAGTTGCAACGACAGGCAGACGGCCGATAAGCTCCGGGATGATGCCGAACTGGAGCAGATCGTGCTGCTGCACCTGCGCCATGATCTCACCGACGTCACGCTCGGTGCTGCTGGTGATATCCGCGCCGAATCCCATAGTCTTTTTATTGGTGCGCTTCTCGATGATCTTATCGAGCCCGTCGAACGCGCCGCCGCAGATAAAGAGGATATTGGTGGTGTCCACCTGTATAAACTCCTGATGCGGATGCTTGCGTCCGCCCTGAGGGGGGACGTTCGCGATCGTGCCTTCAAGCAGCTTGAGCAGCGCCTGCTGCACGCCCTCGCCGGAAACGTCTCTGGTTATGGATGTGTTCTCGCTCTTGCGGGCGATCTTGTCTATCTCATCGATATAGATAATGCCTTTCTCGGCACGCGCAACGTCAAAGTCCGCCGCCTGAAGCAGCTTGAGGATAACGTTCTCAACATCCTCGCCGACATAGCCGGCCTCGGTAAGCGTCGTGGCGTCAGCTATCGCAAAGGGCACGTCGAGCATCTTAGCCATCGTCTGGGCAAAAAGGGTCTTGCCGCTGCCGGTGGGGCCGATGAGCAGGATGTTGCTCTTCTGAAGCTCAACATCGCTCTTCGCGGAATGGAGGATACGCTTATAGTGATTATATACCGCAACGGCCAGAACTATCTTCGCGCGTTCCTGACCGATAACATACTGATCCAAATTTTCCTTGATCTCTTTCGGCTTCGGCAGCTTTTCGAGAGCAAGAGGAAGCCCGTCATAGCCGGGTACAGCTTCGGACTCGTCATATTCGCCGACTATGTTCATGCACATGCGCACGCAGTCATCACAGATATAGCAGTTGTTATTGCCGGCTATCAGGCGATTGACCAGCGACTGCGGCTTGCCGCAAAAGGAGCAGCGGATGCTCCGTCTGTCTTCATTCTTTGCCATAAAAACTCCTGTCCCTGCATCCGTATGCGCAGCATACGGAGCAGTATAAAGTATGGGGGAACAGCTACCCTCGTCGGGCAGGTCCCCCCATAACGGTAAAATCAGCGCTTGTAGATTACCTGATCGATAAGGCCGTATTCCTTTGCTTCCTCGGCGGTCATAAAATGATCACGCTCGCAGTCGGCTTCGATGGTCTCAACGCTCTTGCCGGTGTTCCCGGCAAGGATCTTATTGAGGCGCTTCTTGATCTTCAGTATCTGCTCTGCCTGGATCTGTATATCAGTGCACTGACCCTGGCTGCCGCCGGAGGGCTGGTGGATCATTATCTCCGCATTCGGCAGGGCAATACGCTTGCCCTTTGCACCGGACGAGAGGAGGAACGCGCCCATCGAGGCCGCAAGGCCGACACATATCGTGGACACATCGGGCTTGATATACTGCATAGTGTCATATATCGCGAGGCCCGCGGTAACGCTGCCGCCGGGGCTGTTGATATAAAACTGTATGTCCTTATCGGGATCCTGCGCTTCAAGATACAGAAGCTGTGCTACGATCAAGCTGGCGGTAGTGTCGTTAACTTCCTCGGAAAGCATAATGATGCGGTCATTAAGCAGTCTGGAAAAGATGTCATACGAGCGCTCGCCGCGGCTGGTCTGCTCTACAACATAAGGTACTAAACTCATTGTATTAAACTCTCCTTTAAAATATCAGCATCCAAGAGAGCATATCCTTATTCCCTGAGAATTATTCTGCCTTGGGTTCTTCTGCAGCGGCTTCGGTCTCCTCAGCCTTATCTTCTGCCTTGGGAGCCTTGGGCTTTCTTGCCTTCTTGGGCTTTTCTTCTGCCTCAGCAGCCTTGACCTTGGCGCTGTCGACGATGAGGTTGGTCGCCATTTCCTTGAGCTGCTCAGCCTTTATGAAAGCTTCGCCGAAGTAGTTCTTGAGCTGGTCGGCCGTGGCCTTGACGTCCTCAGCGACCTTGTTGAGATACTCATTGAAGGCTTCCTCGGTGACTTCGAGGTTCTCCTCGTCCTTGATCTTGTCAAGCAACAGGTCGGTCTTGACCTGGAACTCGGCTGCGGGACGGATATTGTTCTCGACGACCTCGTCGGACAGACCCATCATTTCCTTGAGTTTCTCAAGGGGAACGCTGCGGTCGGTCATGCCGAAGTTGGAGGCATAGTCACGGATGGTCTGCTCGACCTTCTCGAGGATCATGCACTCGGGGATCTCAGCCTGGAGGTTGTTGACGGCCTGCTTGAGGACGTTTGCGCGGAAATCGTTCTCAGCCTCGTCCTTCTTGCGCTTCTCGAGATTCTCGCGCAGGCTGGTCTTGTACTCGTCAAGAGTATCGAACTCGGAGACGTCCTTTGCGAACTCATCGTCAAGCTCGGGAAGCTCGGGAGTGGTGATGCCGTTGAGCTTTATCTTGAAAACGACGGCCTTACCGGCAAGCTCAGGCGTGTAGTTCTCGGGGAAGGTGATGTCGATATCCTTCTCCTCGCCGATCTTCATGCCGACGATCTGATCCTCAAAGCCGGGAACAAAAGAGTTGGAGCCGAGCTCGAGAGAGTAGCCCTCGGCCTTGCCGCCGTCGAAACGCTCACCGTCAAGGTAGCCGTCAAAGTCGATATCGACAGTGTCGCCCATCTCGGCAGCGCGGTCGTCAATGTCGATCATGCGGGCGTTGCGCTTGCGGACGGAGTTGAGCTCATTGTCAACATCCTCGTCGGAAACGCTCTCATCCTTGCGCTCTGCTTCGAGACCCTTGTACTGGCCGAGAGTGACCTCGGGGTAAAGGGTAACTTCAAAAGTGTAGGAAGCGGTGCGGTCATCGGTCACGTTCACATCGACGATGGACGGAGTGCCGACCATGCGCAGCTTGGATTCATCAAGGCCGAACTCGAAAGCCTTGGGGGCGAGCTCGTCCATAGCGTCCTGATAGAAGACCTCTGCGCCGTACATGCCCTCAACGACAGCGCGCGGAGCCTTGCCCTTGCGGAAGCCGGGAATATTTATTGAAGCCTTGTTCTTGAGGTATGCGCCGTTGACTGCGGATTCAAACTCGGCAGCGTCGGACTCTACCTGAAAAGTGGCGGTCTTATTTTCTTTGTTTTCTACGTTCTTCAGAATCATGGTTGATTTCCTCCTCTTTATGTGTCTGCACGCACTTGTCTATGATAGCAGAAACTTACAGTAAAATCAATGACAAATTATTTAATAAAGCCTAATATGGCAGCTTCACGGGGGTAAAATCCACAAAATCTGCCGACACAAGCCTGAACTCTGTCCCGTCGCGCCAGCCGTTGAATGCATATGCGCAGCCTTTGCCGTGTATATGGCCGTAGCAGCACAGGCGGACCTCATAGCTTTTGAGCAGTTCAAGGATCTCCTCGCAGCGGTAGCTCTGAAACAGCGGCGGATAATGCAGGAACACGAGCTTCTTCTTATCCCCGGCCGCCTTGAGCGACGCTTCAAGGCGCATTATCTCTCGGCGCATGATCTTCGCGTCATGCTCGCCGCCCTTTTCCTCCTCATAAAACCAGCCGCGGGTGCCGCAGATCGCGTACTCGCCATAGTCAAAGCTGTTATTATAAAGAATGTCTATGGTGGTTATCCCGTTCTGCGCAAAAAACTTCTTCGCCTTTGCAGCGGTGCTCCACCAATAGTCGTGATTGCCTTTAAGGATTATCTTTTTCCCTGGCAGAGCATCGATAAAAAGGAAGTCCTCCTTTGTCTCCTCGATACCCATGCCCCAGCTGATATCGCCGCAGATGACGGTGAGGTCGTCCTCCCCGACTATCGAAAAGCCGTCCTTTAATTTTTGCGCGTGGTTCTTCCACTTTTCGTCAAAGATGTCCATGGGCTTGTCCTTGGCAAGGGAAAGATGCGTGTCTCCTATTGTGTAGAGCGCCATAGGCAGAAAATGTCCTCCGAATAAACAGGGCTTGGGTGCAGATAATAATACCGTTTCCAGCAAGGAACGGAGGTTATGAACATGAGCGATAAGAAAACCAAGAGCGTCATCCCCGGCGTCGGCTGCGACGTCACAGGCTGCAAGTACAACACCGTTGACTGCAGATGCAGCGCAGAACAGATCAGCGTCCAGAACGAGAAAGCAAGCACCAAGGGCGAGACCTACTGCTCCACCTTCTGTCCGCGCGGCTGCTGCTGAGCAGCGTCATGCCTGCGCTCCGCGAACCGGAAAACTCCGGTTCGCGGCATGTCCGCGTACATATTTCTATTGGAAAGCGTCCTCAAGGTGATTTATCTTCGGGAAGAGCGTCCTCTCACCGTAAGGCGCGTATATCTCGATCACGTCAAAGCGCGGCTGAAGCTCCGTCCGGTGCGAGACGAGCCAATATTCGGCGGTCAGGATCACACGCCGCTGCTTTGCCGGGGTCACAAATTCGCGCGCTTCGGCAAATTCCGAGTCCCGGCGCAGCTTCACCTCAACAAAGGCAATGACGCCGCCGCGCAGCGCGATGATGTCTATCTCTCCCGCGCGGCAGCGGAAGTTGCGCTCAAGGATAGTATACCCTTTGCTGCGCAGATATTTCGCCGCGCGCTCCTCGCCCCACGCACCAAGCTCCCGCCTCTCCATCAGTGCATTTTCCTCAGAAAGCTCAGGCGGTGCTCAGGCGACGGGCCGTATTCTCTGAGTGCTTCATAATGCAGCTTTGTGCCGTAGCCCTTGTGCTGCTCGAAATGATACTGCGGGTACTTCTCCGCAAGGTTGAGCATATATCTGTCACGGCTGACCTTTGCGAGGATCGACGCGGCGGCAATGTCCGCGCAGCGCGAGTCTCCCTTTACAATGCAGCGGCTCGGCATGGCTATGCCGGTGTTCCGGTTGCCGTCGATAAGCGCAAGCTCCGGCGCGGGGTCGAGCTTTGCGACAGCACGGTTCATCGCAAGAAAGGTCGCGTTCAGGATGTTGAATTCTTCTATTTCTTCGACCGAGGCCGAGGCAATGCCGTAGGTCAGCGCCCGCTCGGTGATAACGTCAAAGAGCGCGTCGCGCTTCTTCTCGGTCAGCTTCTTGGAATCGTTAAGGCCGTCGATGACAGCATCCCGCGGGAGAATAACGGCAGCGGCGTACACCGGCCCCGCCAGCGGACCGCGCCCGGCCTCGTCAACGCCGCAGATAAGGCTGAAGCCCTCGGCGTAAATTTCATTTTCCAGTTCCCAGAGCTCAGTCATTCGGAGCCTCCAAAGTCAGGCGGCCGAGCTTGCCATCATGGTATTCCTTGAGCAGAGTGTTCGCCATTCTCTCAATGTCATACTCGCCGCGTGAAACGAGAAAGCCGCGCTTCTTTGCCGCCTGCTCAAGCAGCTCATAGCCGTTGAGTTCCGGATCGGGTTCCATTTTATAACGCTCACGCAGAGCATTCGGGTACATATCGCGCAGGCGGAGCATGAAGTTTGCGCCTAGCGTCTCCTTATCGAGAACGTCCGCCTTGATGGCGTTCGTGATGGCCAGCATCTCGCCGACCTCCTGACTGTCAAACTTCGGCCAGAGTATGCCCGGAGTGTCGAGCAGGTCAAGTCCGGTATCGATGCTTATCCACTGGCGGCCGCGCGTGACGCCAGGCTTGTCCCCGGCTATCGCGGCCTTGCGCTTTGCGACCTTATTGATAAACGTCGACTTGCCGACGTTCGGTATGCCAAGGATCATCACTCTCAGCGGGCGGCCGACCTGTCCTTTCGCTTCGTACTCCTTCAACTTATCGCTGAGGAGCTCCCGTATCGCCGGGACAAAGCCGTTCACTCCCCTGCCGCTCTTCGCGTCAGTCTCAAGGATAGCAAGCCCCTGCTTCTGGAAGCTCTTCTTCCAGCGCGCGGTCAATTCCGGATCCGCAAGGTCGCTGCGGTTGAGTATGACAAGGCGCGGCTTGCCTGCGGCGAGCCGGTCTATATCAGGGTTCCGGCTGGAGAACGGGATGCGCGCGTCAAGTATCTCGCACACGGCGTCAACAAGCTTGACGTTGTCCTCGATCATCCGCTGCGCTTTCGTCATATGGCCGGGAAACCACTGGATATTCATTTTTTCGTAGCCGTTTTCCATCATTCTATAACTCTGAACTCGGAGAGCGGGTATATGACCATATACGCTTTCCCGAGGATCAACCGTGTATCTACCATGCCTATCTCGGTTTTTCTGCTGTCGGTGGACATATTGCGGTTATCGCCCATCACGAACACGCAGCCCTCCGGGACCGTCTTGGGGCCGATGAAGTCTTCCTTAGTCTTGGTGAGTTCTGCGATATAGTCCTCCTGGATAGGCTGACCGTCAATGTAGACGATGCCCCTGTCGAAATCTATATTGATCTCCTGCCCCTCTACAGCGATCACACGCTTCACCAGAGCCTTATTGGGGTTATATTCGTCCTTTTTGAACACGACCACATCCCCGACTTTCGGCTTATAGAACAGCCCGGAGACGAGCATTTTGTCGCTGTTATTGAGCGTCGGGTTCATCGACGTGCCAACGACGTCGATAATACGAACAAAGAACGCAAAAAAAACAACGCATATTATAAGCGCCACTATGAGGCACTGCACCCAGTCATACATATCCTTGCCGGAGGCTTCGATATCCGGCACCTCGGCGGCCTGTGCTTTTCTTTTATTTCTGCTCATGGTGATCTCCATTTCCATAAAGATTCATTATATTATACACCAGAAAGCACAATCGGGCAACAGTTTTTATCCGCTGCCGTATATCGGCGCAAACAAGCCGTGTATCAAAATCCTGTCTGATACACGGCTCTGTGCTATTTCCCGCTCTCGTCCCCCAATGCCTCACGCAGCTTTTCAAGCGCTTTCTTTTCTATGCGCGATACGTACGAGCGGGATATCCCGCATAGCTGCGCCGTCTCGCGCTGGGTCTTGGGCGTCCCTCCGCCTATGCCGTAGCGCAGGCGAATGATCTCTGCCTCGCGCTCGTCGAGCACCTTATCTATATATTCCCTGAGGCTACGGCACAACTCCATACTCCCGACGCGCTCGGCCATGTCGTCATCCTGCGCCACAACGTCCATGAGGTACAGGCCGTTGCCCTCCCCGTCAACGTCCAACGCTTCCGATAGGCTGACATCCGCCGCGGTTTTCTTTTGGCTGCGAAAGTGCATCAGGATCTCATTCGCTATCCTCTCCCAACGGATAC
>ERZ779840.214-NODE-214-length-74096-cov-6.641874_pt1 | contig 74096 bp, 86 predicted proteins | sample MGYA00511561_ERZ779840 | MGnify/ENA primary metagenome ERZ779840 (study PRJEB29588, sample SAMEA2162036) | human gut metagenome | biome: human gut; feature: human-associated habitat; material: faeces | place: Denmark | collected 2008/2010 ...
GGCGGGAGCCCTGTTGGGGGAGGTGATAAAAACTCCTGTTTTGCATTTTTTCGGCGTTCCTGCAAGGGGGCGGTATCACTACCCTCGGGCCGCTGTGGCTGTGTCGAAATAACCCCGCGCGGGGTTGTTTCAGCAGAAAAAACGGCTTTCTCAGAGTGGGTGCTCTGCGCCGATGGATGCGTGCTGTTCCCTCCTGCACACAGCGCTTTTTCGGCGTTCCTGCATGGGGGTGGGATCACTACCCTCGGTGCGCGATTCATGCTGTTGAAACGCTGGACGCCCGCGGGTCACGGCGGCGTATTCGCCGTTTTTGTGCCGCTCCAGAATTCGCCCTGTGCGGGCTGAATCTCCCCTCGTCGGGCACACACGCCACCCCATCCCCCAAACGCGCACACAGCGGCTCACGGGGCGAAACACGGGGCGTTTTCACCGCCCGAGACATCGGCAGGGTCGATAGGGTCAACAGCTTGGGTACCCTGTGCATCGTCACTTTCGGCACGGCGCAGTTCAATGAGCCGCTTGCCGTTGCTGCGGCGTACCACGGCGGAAATACCGATTTTGCTTAGTGCGGCAACGCTTTGCAGGATCAGACGGGATACCTTTTTCGGCGTGATGCCCTCGCTGCCCACAGGGTCGATCTGCGCGGACAGCTCCGTGGGAGTGCCGATAAATTCCGTGCGGTCACTCATCAGCTCAGAGAGAAGAATGACGATTTGACCGCCCAGCAGCTCCGGCTGCGTCCGGCTGTCCGACACCAGCTCCCACACGTTTTCCGCGTTGCGTTCCAGCGTCAGCTCACGATATTCAATGTCACGCCCGATGCAGGAGAGCGTCGCTTTGCCGCTGCCGCGCTTGTCCTCCACCAGTGTGAAGCTGGAATCCACCGCGCCGCTGATAGCCGTTGTGCCGGAGATCCGGCTGAACACATCGTCGGCAAGCTCCTTCCGCAGATGGTGGATCAGCAGAATGGCAATGCCGTGGGCGTCCGCAATACGCTTCAGTGCGGAGAGGTCACGGTAGTCATTTGCGTAGGTGTTGTCATAACCGGTGCCGCGGATCATTTGCAACGTGTCGATGATAACCAGCACCGTGTCGGGGTGCTCAGAGAGGAACGAACAGAGCTGTTCCTCCAGACCCTTGCCAAGGGTATCGCTGTTGGTGGTGAAGTGGACGCTGGCAGGAGCGTCCTCCGTGATCTCGAACAGGCGGTTCTGGATGCGGAGGGTGGAGTCCTCCAAGCAGAGGTAGAGCGTGGTGCCCTGCTTCACACCCATGCCCCAGACGGCTTCGCCCTTCGCCACCGTGACGGCCAGCCACAGCGCCAGCCAAGATTTGCCCACCTTGGGAGAGCCCGCGAGGATGTGCAGGCCCTGGGACAGCAACGTATCCACTACGAAGTTCAGCGGCGTGAGCGGCTGGCTCATCAGCGTTTCACCGTCGATGGTCAGCAATCTGTTTTCTTTTTTCAATTTTGAATCCTCCTTAAAAAAATTGCTCCCATCGGAACGGTGAGAGCGGAAAAAGCAGAGGGGAGTTACCACGGAACGGCACGTGGTTTCTTCCCTCTGCTTGTATTGTGGAGGAATTCATGCTATGCTGAGAAAAAGAGCGGACAAATTAAAAATCAGGTAGGACAATTTTTGCAAGGGAGGATACACATGGGAGGCAGCGTTATTTTCTACACCTATGGCAGCACCTTGGAGCTGAACGGCCAGCAGTTGACCGCCGGTATGCTGACCGCCGACCTGTTGAATCTGTCTCCGGACGAATACATGCGCCTGAAAAAGCGTATGACACAGATCACCGATCTTGCGGAAGAATATGAGCGGAAACGGGACATAGCGCTTTGGTGGAAGCTGAATGAGAAGATGGACGCGCTCTGCCAGAAGCTGCGCCGGTATCAGGTGTTCCGCCTGCTGCTGGACGAAGACGAGGACGCTTTCTTCTCTGCCATACGGGAGATCACGGAGCAGTTCAGCGTATTTCCCACAGAGGATCAAGCGCCGACAGCGGAAGCGCAAAAGAGACAGTTTGAGCGCGTGGCAAACCAATTCTCCCAGCGCGGCGAGTATGCTCCGCTCGACCTGTTCCATCCGAGTGAGGCGGATTTGGAAAAGGGGAAGACTTTTTATTATGAGCTGCTCCGCGCCTTCGGTCCCACCAAGGGTGCATGGCGTGACTACCAGAAGCGCCTTGACCGCTATGCGCTGTACCTCCATGACATCCGCGCTTTCAACGAGACCATTCAGAATTTTATCCGGTTCGGCTTATCCAAGCTGGAACACAACAGTCCGGAGGAGTATGCGAAGGCGCTCTACGGTTTCTACAATGATGATCGTATCGCGGAAAAGCTCATCGTCAATCCCATCCGCAACAATGGCGACTGCTATACGACCCACGATGCCTACGAGCTTTCCTATGTGCCGCGGCCGCTGCCGGACGGCTCTGTCGCTATCTGTCAGGAGCATGTGACCGACAGCTTGCAGGCGCTGATGAAAGCGGATTATATGCTGGCGCTGAACAGCGGACACAACGTCCGCCGCTGCATCATCTGCGGACGGTATTTTCTGCTCAAGAGCGGCGTCCACGCGCTATACTGCGAAGGGGCGTGTCCCCACGCGCCCGGCTACACCTGCCGGCAGTTTGGTTCTGTGGAGGTGCAGAAGGAGCTGGCGAAGGACATTCCCAAGGTCAAAGTTAAGGTGACCGCCTTTGCCCGCATCACGAAGGATCTGTCTCGGAACGCGATCTCACAGAAGGACGCAAGAAAAGCCAAGGACTATGTGCGGGACCTGCTCTATGACGCCTTGCGCGACGCAAGTATTTCTGTAGAAGCCTTTGAAGAGAGCGTTTCGTCTGAGAATGTCTACCAGCGCTGCGGGATCACCAGAACGGCCAATCCGAGGGGCCGTCCGCCGAAGAAAAAGGCGGGTGAGCAAGCATGACCAACGAGGAACTGGTTCGCCAATATTATGACGGCGATGAGGCCGCGCTGGAAAAGCTGTACCATAAAAATATCGGGCTGATCCGCGGCATCGCCAAGGAAACCGCGGAGGCGTTCAACTGCCTGACAACAGATTCTCATCATCCAAACCAGTTTTCCGCGTATACGAAAACGATTCTGGATGACCTCTGCGGCGAGGGCGCGTTGGAGCTTCTGACACGGATTCAGAGCAAAGAATATGACGAGAGCCGCGCCGTGCTCACCACCTATCTCTACCCGCATTTGAAGGGGCGCATGACCCGCTGGCTGGAGCAGAATATTGGCTGCATGGCGTTGAGCAAGGACGAGATGGCCGCCGTCCGGCAGGCGCAGAGGCTGTATCATGTTGCATGGAAGGATACCGGTGAAATCGCGGAAGAGCTGGGTATCCCTGAGGCTCGTGTCAGTCGATATGTTCGCTACAACACCCATTTCCTCGGTGTGCATGATCTTGTCCCGGAGGGCTATGACGGCGATCCCTACGAGCGGCTGATGCCGGGGATGCTCTCCGTTTCGGCGGAGCAAGCCGTGTACCGCAAAGTCTGCATCGAGTTCCTTCGGGAGCTGTTCGATACCCTGCCGAAGAAGGACAGGGACATTCTCGGCAAGACCTGCGGCGTGTTCGGATACTCGGAGGCGTCCTTGAAAGAGATTGGGATGTATCACATGATGAAGGAGTCCGCCGTGGAGAAGGCGAAGAACCGCGCGGTCGAGAAGCTGAGAGAAGCCTATCCCGGTAGCAGGCTTCAGGTATGGAGGGCTGTTCATCGTATGATGCGGAGGCCGGTCCTGCCGGATAAGTAATTTTTCTGCGTGACCTAAACAGTAATTAATCCCCCTAAAAATTCATCTCTTTTTGCTTATGTGAAATGTTCTTCGTGAGTAGGGATCAAATATCCTGTTCCACCGGACGGCAGATGTGTTCTTCCTCCTCCCGCTCGAAGGAATAGAGCCCATCTGCCTCCAACTCTTTTACCATGCCCCACGCCAGCTTGAAGCCAGCCGTGAAGCTCATCAGCTTGGATTCAACCAGCAACGCATTCTGCGCATCCAGCAGGCGTAGCAGCTTCTTTCGCCCCGAGACATCCATGTTCCGCCGCAGTTCCTCTTGGGCTCGTTCGACCTGCTTATCCAATTCGCCGTGTTCCTGACGGTCGAAGCGTTTTTGCAAAGCCTTCATGTAGTCATACATTGCGACACCTCCTTTTGGGTAACCACAACACATACCACAACTCGGTACACAAAGCTACTGCTTTTTGAAATGATTTTTGTTGCTCATCATCGTTAAACCCATAAGTTAAGTGTTTCCCGGTTTCACTGCTCGATAACGATACGCAATTGTTGCAAATGGTTTTTTGAACATATCAATGGTTAAAACTCTTCAGGGCGGGCGTTCTACTTCATTTCCATTTTTAGGCAAATAGGGGCACGGTGTTCAAAAACGAACACCGCGCCTCTATTTGTCCATTGTTTCCTTCTGCTTTTTTCCGTAGGATGAAAGCAGTCCAAGTGGCAAAAACGCACAAACAGGAGGTGAAAAAGCTGTGAAAAAGCTAAAGGTAGCTCGTTATGGATATTTATTGATCTCACTGCTGTTTTGTCTGTCGGCATTTGCGTACTGGCTTACTCCGGTAGCGTCACCTTCGGTCACCTGCTGGATCAGCGGTGGTATTCTATTAGCCTATGGCATCATCCGGGTCTTGGGCTTTTTTTCCGAAGATCTGTACTGCCTTGCCTTTCGCTATGATCTGGCCTGCGGCTTGTTGCTGATTGCTCTGGGCGTAGTGGTCTGGCTCAAAGGGGTCAGCAGTTATCCCTATCTGACACCGGGGCTTGGTTGGATCGCCCTACTGGATAGTTTTCTTAAGGTCCAGATGTCAAAAGAGGCAAAGGACTTCGGCCTGCGTCAGTGGAATATCCTGCTTTTGTTGGCTGTTTTAACAGCATTCAGCAGCTTCCTTCTTGTCATCAATGGTTTTCCCGGTCCGCAGGCTACAAAGGCACTGACGGGATGCACTCTGCTGCTGGAAGGCATCATGAACTGGCTCACGGTCATATTTACCGTAAAACAATACAGAAAAAATGACTCCGTCAAGGATGAAGAAATCTGAAAATGGGGCAAAAAGGAGAGCATAACAATGAGCGTTGCAAACACAATCAAGAAATTGGGACTGGAGCAGGCGTTTGACTACCTGTACAAAGACCCGGAAAACAATCTGAAAAAGCTGATGGACTGGGCCGACAAATTTTCCGGCGGCGAGTTTGAACCCCAGCGCAAGGCGATCCGGGAAGCTATCGAAGATCCAAATCACCCCTACCACGCTTACATCCTACACATGGTTCGTGACATCGACCCGGAAGTCATGAAAGCGCTGGCTGTCAACTTCTTCATCAATGCGAACCTTGTGGGCTGGCCGAAGCAAGAGGAGAACCGTGCGAAATACAACTGCAATATTCCGTGGACGATCCTGCTGGACCCCACCTCCGCCTGCAACTTACATTGTACCGGCTGTTGGGCTGCGGAATACGGAAACAAGCTGAATCTGACCTTTGACGAAATCGACAGCATCATCCGACAGGGCAAGGAACTGGGCATTTACATGTACATCTACACTGGCGGCGAACCGCTGGTGCGGAAGAAGGATCTGATCCGTCTGTGTGAAAAACACGATGACTGCGTGTTCCTCTGCTTTACCAACGCCACTCTGATCGACGAAAATTTTGCCAATGAAATGCTTCGGGTCAAGAATTTTATCCCTGCCATCTCTCTGGAGGGTGATGAGGCATCCACGGACAGCCGCCGTGGAAAAGGCACCTATCAGAAGGTGGTCAAGGCAATGGAACTGCTGCACGAGAAAAAACTGCCCTACGGCATTTCCTCCTGCTATACCAGTGCCAACTACGAAGCCATCACCTCGGACGCCTATTACAACAGTCTGATCGACATGGGCGCATACTTCATCTGGTATTTCCACTATATGCCGGTTGGCAATGATGCCGCGCCGGAGCTGCTGCCAAATCCTCAGCAGCGGGAAGCCGTTTATCACCGCATCCGTCATCTTCGTGCAACGAAGCCCCTGTTCGCTATGGACTTCCAGAATGACGCCGAATATGTGGGTGGCTGCATTGCCGGCGGAAAGCGGTATCTGCATATCAATGCCAATGGCGACGTGGACCCCTGTGTGTTCATTCATTACTCCAATGCCAACATCCGGGACTGTACGCTGCTGGAAGCATTGCAAAGCCCAATCTTCATGGCCTACCATGACAATATGCCCTTCAACGAGAACATGCTCCAACCCTGCCCCATGCTGGAAAACCCGGAGCGCCTGCGGAAAATGGTGAAAGAGAGCGGCGCGCACTCCACCGATCCCCAGTCTCCGGAAACGGCGGAGCATCTGTGCGGCAAGTGCGATTCCTACGCTAAATGTTGGGCGCCGGAAGCTGAACGCCTCTGGAAAGAGAGACAGGACGAGAAGCACGCATAAGGAAAGAACGCCGCAGGAATCTGCGGCGTTCTTTTATCCTTTTGCGGCCTGTTGTTCAACAGCTTTCTGAATAGCGTGTTCTCCTGCGCCGTCCAATAGGAAGCAGAGCCGCTCCATATTGGCCTCCAGATCGTACTGCATAGAAGTATCTAACCAGTCAAGCAGGCAGCCGGTTACTGTGCATTTATAGTAGCGATTCAAAATAGCCGCATCTTCAGGCGGAATAGAAACGGTCTTGGAAATATTGTCGAAATACTCATTGACCATGTGCTGAGCAAACCGATTGATATAAAGCAGGAAGTTTTCCTTAGAAACCGCATGGTAAACATGCAGCACCGCTTGTTTATGGGTTTTTCCGTATTGCAGAGCGGGTCTGATGCAGTCCAAGGGATGCCCGAAGGTACAATGGGTTGAAATCAGAGCATTTACTTTTTCTTCCATCATTGTTTGAAGTAACGTGGGAATGTCAGGAAAGTGATAGTAAAATGTGTTTCGATTGATGCCGCAGCGTTCCACGATATCCTTCACTATAATTTTATTCATGGGGCGCTCGTCCAAGAGCTGTGCAAACGCCGCCATAATGGAATCTCTTGTTCGCCGCATATCCGACCTCCATACTTTCCGCCAAGCGCATTGGGTTTGGGTCATTATAACAAAATTTAATGCGGAACGCAAGGAATCATGGCTCGGAGGCTGAGTGCTGCCAGCACCGAAAAGCGCACCTCGCGATTTGAAAGAATCTTTCAACATAAGGAGCAAGACAATGAAAACAGCAATTGTAACTGACAGCAACAGCGAAATTTCACAAAGCGAAGCAAATCGGCTCGGAGTCTTTGTGTTGCCGATGCCGGTTATCATAGACGGACACGCTTATTATGAAGGACTCGATTTGCTGTCTGATCAGTTCTTTCTTGCGCTGACACAGCATCGGGCAGTATCCACCTCGCAGCCCTCACCCGGTGACGTGACAGCACTTTGGGATCGAGTGCTGTCCGAGTATGATGAGTTGGTCTATATTCCCATGTCAAGTGGCCTTTCATCCTCTTGCGCCACCGCTAAAATATTGGCAAAGGATTATGCGGGAAAGGTTTTTGTTGTAGATAACCATCGCATTTCCGTAACGCAAAAGGCTTCCGTGCTGGACGCGCTTGCTCTGCGGGAGGAAGGGGTCGGTGCATGGGAGATCCAGCAGGAACTTGAGGACAGCGCGTTTGATTCCATTATTTATATTGGCGTAGAGACTCTGGAATATCTCCGCAAAGGTGGGCGTGTGACCGCCCGCACTGCAGCGATCAGTACGGTTTTGCAGATCAAGCCCCTCTTGAAGGTGGAGGGAGAGCTGCTGGATGTCTATGCCAAAGTCCGCGGTACAATCGGATGCAAGAAGCGGCTAATGGAAGCAATACGGCAGGATGCGGAACAGTATGCCGCAAAATGGGATATTGATGTCGGAGCTGCCAGCAGTTATGCGGATATCTGTGCAGCTGAAAATTGGCATGAAACGGTATCCGAGTCCTTTTCACAATATCATATATCCTGTGCTCCGCTGACCTTCAGCATCAGCAGTCATGTGGGGCCGGACGCATTTGGTATGGCCGTAACTCGCAGACTGGCCCGTGCAAAAGAGGAGGTCTGAAATGAACCGCTCAATAACGGCCCCTGCGGTTCGTAAGCTCACATTAGCACCACTGCTGGCGGCAGTCATGCTGCTCTATCTGTACACTGTGCAGCCCGGAATTTTTGGCTCTGTTAGGGTACTGTTCCAGCAGCTGCTCTTTTTGTCGCTGTTCCCATTGCTGGCCTATCCGGTTCAACCGTTGATCCCGGTTTTCCGCGATAAAGGCAGAGACGGTCAGCGGCACTTGGCTATGATTTTTGCGTTTATCGGCTATCTGCTGACCTGTATCCTGAACATCTATACCGGTGCGTCAAAAGAACTCTGCCTGATTGGGTGGGTCTACCTTCTGTCAGGCATTACGATCCTGCTCCTGAATTGTTTGTGCAAATTGCGTGTCAGCGGTCATACGGCAGGTGTCGGAGCAGTTATGTCTCTGTCTATTGCTTTGGGACACCCAAATGCTTTGATTGTCAGCTTTCCCTTGTTGTATTTGGTTTGCTGGGCCAGCATTACAACAAAACGGCATACCCTCCCGCAGCTTATCGGGGGCACATTGGTTCCAACAGCATTGACTGTGTTACTGACAAGCATACGGTAATGGTGGGTGGTGGGGATCATGCTTCGCGTATCATACAATTGATATACCGTGCTGTTCCCTGTCGGCATTAAGACTGAATCGCAAAAAGGTAAAGACATGGTGCGTCAATCGGAATGAGGTGAAAAATAATGCAAGCAAAGTTTGTCCTATCCTGTGAATCTACAGTTGATCTGCCATTTTCTTATGTAAGTGAAAGAAATATTCCGGTCATTTTTTACTCCTACACAATAGATGGAAAAGAATATGTAGATGATATGCTCCGCAATCCGGAAGCGCTTCCGCAATTTTATCAGTTTCTTGAGGAAGATAAGCTTCCTTCGACTTCACAGATCAACGAGTTCAATTATTTGAACTTTTTTGAACAGCAACTACAGCATGGGGATCTACTCCACATTGCGTTCGGAAGTGGTATGACGCAATCGGTCCGCAATGCAGAGCTTGCGGCGGATGAGCTGCGCGAAAAATACCCGGAGAGAAAGATCATTGTCATTGATTCCCTGTGCAGTTCCTCTGGGTATGGAATGTTGGTCGATTACGCCGCTGATATGCGGGACAAAGGCTGTACAATGGAAGAAATTGAAAGGTGGGTCATAGATAACCGCCAAAATATCCACCATCAGTTTTTCTCGACAGAGTTAAAGCACTACCGCCGCAGCGGGAGAATGTCCGGCGCAACAGCAATGGTCGCAACCGTTCTTGGAATCTGTCCAATTATGCGGCTGGATGACAAGGGTCGCATTATCGCTTACGGAAAGGTCCGCGGAAAAAACAACGCAATCAAAGCAACCGTGGACGCAATGGAAGCGCATGCGCAAGGCGGCAGAAATTACACAGGAAAGTGCTTTATTTGTCACTCTCAATGCATACAGGACGCCGAAAAAACGAAGGCTGCTATATTGGAACGGTTTCCCCACATCCAAGGTGATGTTCGTATTGTTGATATTGGAACGATCATTGCGTCTCATTGCGGACCAGGTACAGTTGCAATTTTCTTCCTGGGCGACGAGAGAGCACCTGAATAAAAGGGCACACCTGTATGGGAGGGATTATCCAAGCGGATTATGAGTAAAAAACACAATCAATTTTCGGATCAGCGGAAGCTACTGCTGGCCAAATGTCTGCTGGGGCTGCTCTGGCTCACAATCATTACATTTTGCCTGTTGCATAAGGATGCGTTCACGCTGGAGCAGATCCTGACCTATTCGCCGCGTCAGCCTGTTTTGGCAGCGTTGGTGCTATTGGTCCTGTTTGCGGTAAAAAGCCTAAGTATTTTTTTGTACTGCGGTTTCCTGTATGCAGCCAGCGGTATTCTGTTCCCCTTGCCGATTGCAATTCTATTGAGCATCGCAGGCAGTACAATTATGTCCAGCATTCCATATTGGCTGGGGAAAAAGCTGGGGAGCCAAGCAGCGCAGCACATACTGGCGCGTTATCCAAAAGCTGCTTATCTCCACGATTTGCGGAGCGGAAATGACTTCTTTTTTGTCTTGATCGTCCGGCTGCTGGGGATTCTCCCCGCAGATGTGGTCAGTGCGTATATGGGTGCGGTCAGTGTGAGATACCGGGATTATCTTCCTGCATGCTTATTGGGCTTTTTGCCCACCTGTATTTTGTTTCCCATCATGGGCATGAGCATTTCAGATGTGCGCTCCCCACAATTTCTTATCTCCCTAAGCATTGAACTGGCCGCTATGCTCAGTTCTTGTGTTGTTTTCCATATTTACCGCAAAAAGCGCAGTCTGGCGAAAACTCCAAGGGAGGACGATCATGATTGAAACCCCAAATTTATATCCTATGAACCTGCTTGTCACGTTGGATCGGAATTACGTTCCTCAGCTGAATGTCATGTTGTTTTCCGCGCTTCAAAGCGACCCCGCCGCATTTTTTGACGTATATATCCTGCACGACGAGGGGCTGTCAGCCTCCGATTTAACGGCGACCCGGGCACTGCTGGGACAGCGGGGCACGCTGCGCCTGATCCATGTGGATGAAAGCGGACTGACGGACGCGCCAACATCGGACCGGTATCCGAAGGCGATCTACTACCGGATCTTTGCTGCGAAATATCTGCCTCATACGCTGGACCGGGTACTATATCTCGACCCGGATCTCGTTGTGCGGAAAAGTCTGCGGACGTTATATGAACTGCCTATGGGCACGGCCTTCTTTGCCGCGGCCTCCCACATCAGAGCTTTTCTGCACCGTTTCAACGAGCTGCGTCTCGGCATGGGAGAGGATGATCCCTATATCAACTCCGGCGTCATGCTGATGAATCTGGAAGCCTTGCGGGTGAAACAGGACACACAGGCGGTATTTGACTATATGGAACGCCACAAGGGACGGCTCATGCTGCCGGATCAGGACATCATCAGCGCCTTGTACGGGCAAAGCATCATCCCGCTGGACCCGATCCAATATAACATGACGGAAAAGCTCTTCACCTTTCACCGGTTCAACGGGGATGGCATGACGCTGGACGATGTGCGGCAGCGCTCGGCCGTCATCCACTACTGCGGGCGGAATAAGCCGTGGAAGCCCGGATACGTCGGTGAATTGGACGTGTTCTACAACGAAATCGTTTCTCAAATGGAAAAGGACTTGCCATAAAAGGATCAACAGCCTTGCCGGTATCTTTTTTGATCCATATAGTCACTACGCTGACAATGCTATTGATATAGCCAGGGAGAAAACGGACCTGCCGGTTCTACTCCTGGGTATTAAGAGATAAAAAAATTTTTGTTGCGTCTTGAAGGAGGTTGGCGATTATGCAATCGTTGAAACAGTATAAGACTGGAGCAATCATTCTATCTGCGTGCATGATGATTCTCGGAATCGTTATGATAATCTGGCCGAATGTATCGGCGTTGGTTGTCTGCTATCTGATGGGAGCGATTTGTATTGCGACAGGCGTCTATGAATTGATTCGATATTTTGACCTTGGGGTTGTAGGGATTCTGTTTCGGTACGATCTCCTGGTCAGCATTTTAAGTATACTTGTCGGAATCATTCTGCTGTTCCACCCTCTTGGGGCACTGACGATTCTGCCGATCATTCTTGGCCTTTACATCATCATTGCAGGCGTATTTTCCATTCAGATATCCACCGAATCAAGACACTTTGGGATGAATGACTGGTGGATGTCCCTTGTGTTCGGAATTGTTGGTATTATTTTTGGCCTGTTGATGGTCATCAATCCGTTTGCTGGGGCGAGTACTCTGATGGAATTTATCGGAATTTCCCTTCTGCTGACCGGAATTGAAAGCCTGTATATTTTCCACTGTATATCCAAAACATTCAAGAGTGATGAACACCAAAAGATGATTGACGCTGTATGGCATGAGGTGAAATAAAATTTCTTGCTTGATGAGATTTTCGCCACAAAAGGCAGGAATCTCCCTGCGAAATAATCCCGGTACAGAGATATCATCAAAAGAGCATTTATTATCGGAAAGCGCACGGTCTTTTGGGGGAGAGTGATGCAGCTTTACCACATTTGCAGGAGGACGATTAAATGAAGGCTGATTTAAAAAGAGCGGCAAGGATTGGCGGTATTACCGCCTTGAGCGCTGCGGCTGCTTCTGCAACTGCATTTGCAACAACCAAGTTCCTGATGAGAACCGCTTTAAATCGGGATATGCCGAAGGTGGCAGAAAAGGCCGGAGAACAGATTGCTGGGGCAAGTGTGGACGAGGCATTCCTGAAGCATATTGAAGAAATGGCTATCAAACTGGAAAACGCCCCTACCGAAGAAGTAGAAACAGTTGCATCTGATGGAACAAGACTGGTTGGACACTGGTATAACAATCCGAATGCAAAGCGTGTCATATTAGCAATGCATGGATGGAGATCCAGTTGGAGTCATGACTTTGGATCTGTTTTCGAGTTTTGGCATCAGCATGACTGTAGCGTCTTATATGTAGAACAAAGAGGACAGAATAACAGCGGCGGAGACTATATGGGATTTGGACTCACTGAGCGATTTGACTGTCTGGATTGGGCAAATTGGATCGTAGAACAGTGTGGAGACAGCATCCCTGTTTATCTGGCTGGAGTTTCTATGGGTGCAACCACCGTGCTGATGGCATCAGAACTTCCCCTCCCTGCATCTGTTCACGGAATCTTTTCTGATTGCGGTTTTACTTCTCCTGATGCCATTTGGAAACACATAGCAAATGACAATCTGCACATTCCTTATGGCATCAAAAGCGTGGTGGTGGATAACCTCTATCGTAGAAAGACATCCTTTGATCCCTGTTATTCCACAACGGACGCGCTCAGAAAGAGTAATATCCCGGTGCTGTTTGTACATGGTTCAGATGACCATTTTGTTCCGGTATCTATGACCTATGAAAACTATAAGGCATGTGCCGGTCCAAAGAGATTGATCATCGTACCGGGTGCGGATCACGGAATGAGCTATTATGTTGAACCTCAAAGATATGAAGATGCCGCCTTGCAATTTTGGAAGGATTTTGATTCTTACGAAGAAAAAACAGCGCATAATGATCTGACAGGTCAGTAATTCGACCATAAAGTGGTTCGCTGTGTGTCCGTCAAGTGAAAATATGCGCAAAAAGGACACAGCGTTTGATCCTGTCCTCGACCTCATACGAACGCTGTCAAGCGGCGCAAATCAAGCAAAACTAATAATGTAAGGCGGAAGCAACGCAAGCTGCTTCCGCCTTGTGTTCAAAATAGCAATAGATGTCAGGGAGGATAGCCTTTTCTGAGAGTTAGCGGCTCGTACTGCATGGCTCAGGCTTCGTGCCCTTCCTCCGCCCAGAGTTTGTCGGCCTCCGGCTTCCAGCATGCGGCGTATGCTTGGCACTTCTCGCACAGGTGCTCGGCGCTCTCTGGCGCTTCAAGATCCGTGGAGTGAGCGCCGGACCGCTTAACCAGTTCGGGCAGGAACTCCGGATTTTCCAGCATTGGGCAGGGGCGAAGATGATTACCGTTAAAGGGCTGACCCTTGCGGTACTCCAGAAAGAGTGGCTGTTGGAGACACTCCAAAAAGCTCTTTTCGCGGATATTTGCACCGGAGTAGTGAATGAACACGCAAGGCTCCACGTCACCTGCGGCGTTGATGTGACAGTAAAGTTTGCCGCCTGCGATACATCCGTCGGTAAACTCACCGTCATTCTGGAAGTCGATAGCGAAGATCTCCTTGCCACCGGTGAGACCACGGATCTCGCGTACACGGTCCTTCATATAGGCACGCTGGTCGGGAGTGAGCAGCAGCTCCGTCGATGCCCCCATGCCCACAGGCATATAATGGAAGTACCACGCGAAGTAGCAGCCCTTGGAGATGAGCAGGTCGAGGAATTCATCGCTGGTGACAACCTTGTAGTTCTTACTGGTATAGCAGATGGAAACGCCGAATGGGATGTGGTTTTTATGCATCAGATCCATGGCCGCCAGTGCCTTTTCAAAGTGTCCTGCGCCACGGCGTCCGTCATTGGCATCCTCAAAGCCTTCGATACTGACAGAGACGATGAAATTGCCCACGCGCTTGAGTTCGTCGCAGAAGGCTTGGTCAATGAGGGTACCGTTTGTGAAAGCGTGGAAGGCGATGTCTCGGTGTTTTTCACAAAGGCGGAAAATGTCAGCCTTTCGCATCAGCGGCTCTCCGCCGGTGAAAAGACATGCGTGAGTCCCCAATTCCGCACCTTCGGTAAGCACACGATCCATCTCCTCAAAGGTAAGGTTCTGTCTATGACCGTACTCCGCCGCCCAACAGCCCGTGCAGTGCATATTGCAGGCGCTGGTCGGGTCCATAAGGACGATCCACGGAATATTGCAGCCATACTTCTCAGAGTTCTTCTGCGCCTGCTGGAAGCCCCGGAAACCGCCCTCGTAGGCTGCGGCGGTCAGAAACGTCTTGAGCAGGTAAGGGTCACACTCCCGCATCAGGCGTTCGGCGTAATGCGCCCATTTGCCGTTGGGATCACTGGCAACTTGGTGTAGCATCTCGAAAGTCTCCGGCGTCCAAACGCTGGAGTGGATCTTCTGAACCATGTTGACAAAATTGTTGGCAACCTCACAGACATCTTTTGTCTGGCTTTTTTTGATGAGTGCGTCGAGCATGGCTTCAAACGCCTTGCGCTCAGCGGCATGAGAGATTTTATCCATTACAGTCATGATTGTTCCGTCCTTTCTGTGTATTCAATTTGACATTTAAGATTTTTCTATTTTCCTGAAAGACGGTTGACGCCGCCTTTCAGGAAAGCTGTTCGCAGATCTTTGCCAGCGCTGTCTTTTCGTCCGCTCCTTTTGCGGTAACGGTCAGATTCATGCCGGGTCTGATTTGAAGAGCGATCATGCCTAACAAGCTCTTCGCATTGACTTCCACCTCTGATGACCGGACCGTGACTGTGCTTTGAAGTTCACAGGCAGTTCGAACAAGGTCCGTGATCGCTCTGCGATCCAACTGCTCCGCTGGCTTGCGGACGGTGATCTCACACTGCTCCATAGGGAACAACCTCCTGATCTTATTTTAATTATATTATAGAAAGCCCCCGCCGTTCCCACAATGGATAAAGCACCTGAAATGCCCAAATTCGGACATTTTGCCGGAAAAGCACAAGATTTGGCTGCCTTATTGTTGAGCATTGTGAATACCGGCCTTTATTTTGTAACTTTTACGTTGCAAATATTACAAAAAGTACCTGTTATTAAAAAATAACAGGTACTTTTTGGAGCTGATGGCCGGATTTGAACCGGCGACCTACTGATTACGAATTATGATAGTTTTGTTTCGCCAATTTCCGTGAATACCCGCAAAGTGCTGTGCCGTAAGGCTTCCGGGGTTTTTGTGTTTCGTGGCATTTCGCCAATTTGGGCCGGTTTCGGTTGAAATAAACCCCAAATAAACCCCAAGCAAACCCCAGCGTCCACACCGTTTTTCCCCGATGTGGACGCTGGGCCTGAGCCATCAAATACCCGGGCTGTTTTCACTTTCGGCCGGCTGCTCGAAGTTGGCTGCCTTTGCGCTCTCGAAGGTCACGCCGCCGGCGCGGTGGTCCGACTTGGCCATATTCAGATAGAACGAGCACACAACGCCGTGCGCTGTCCAGGGTAGGCCCACCATGGCAGACAGCCAGGGGAGGGAGCCGGTGTAGCCCTTGTGGATGCAGTAGGCAGCCAGCAGCAGACCGCCCACGGTGACCACCCACAGCAGCGACCGGATGTCAGACACCAGCCGCTTGGAGTATTCCGGCTTTTTTTCTTTCGTTACCTTGATGGTCATGCCTTGCCGATAATCTTCGCAAAGCGATAGAGCACCGTGGCAAACTGCTCACGGGTCAGGACGTCCTCCCACATACAGTTCGGCTCGCCGTCAATCTCTGTGCCGTTGCCGGTGATCAGGCCGACCTCCTGCGCCCACTTCCGGGCCTCCTCGCTGTATGCGCTGCTGTCGTTGTCCTGCAGGCTCTTGCGAAGCTCATACCAATGCTGCATCCATTCTTCGTGCGTCACGTCCTCCTCAGCCTCCTTCTGCTGGTTATATGCGCGGGCATCCACCCACCAATAATATTTGACCTGACTCCGGAAAGTCCCCGGATCGCCCTCAGTCCTGACCTTCCTGGTGCTGGCCGGATCATTGATGTGGATCTTGTTGTCTGCCCACCACACCACCACGAAATGCCCGCTGGAAGTCCACAGTCCCTTGTTCATCAGAGCGATGAGGTAATAGCCCGCCTGCAGCATGGCCAACGCCTTCGCATGGTTGGTGTGATCCGGCTTTCCGTAGGTATTTGTCCAGTTCAGCATATCGCATTTGATGCCGAATGCCTCAAACTGGGGCTTGAAGTAGGAGTAATAGGTTCCCTGCTTCAGAGCCTTGTAGCCGTGCTCAATAGACCACTTGCAGGCATCCGCCGGCGTGAAGGTTTTGCCCGTGAGCGTCTCAATCAGCATGGCCGCGGCGGTGGGGCCACAGCCGGAGCTGCCGATTGTAGAATTCTCACCAGGTACACGGTAGGGTTCGGCCTTCCAGCGGCCATCTGTCTGGAGGTACAGGATTGGCTGCTTATTCATGGGAACGCTCCGTGTCCTGGTTCATTCCCGAGATACCCTCTTGGGTCTTCGTGGCCAGCCATGCGCCCGTCTTGTTCAGCGTGGCCACGATCACATCAATCTGGTGATCCAGCCAGGATGTAACCTTGATGCCGGCAGCCTGCAGCTGGGCGATGACCAGAGCCTTCTTGTCCGCGCCCATGCCGGAACCTTGGATGGTGCTCTCAGCCTTGTTGATGAGGTCTGTGGCGAGCTGGAGTACCGCCTGACGATTGCCCTTGATCAGAATGGCCAGGATGAAGCAGCCCAGCGCCGCCACACCGTAGATCAGAATTTCATGCAGTTCCATGTTAACGTCTCCTTTCAGTCTCCATGTGCTTTTTTGTTCAGGTACTTTTCAATCTTATTGATTGCTTCGGACACAGGCCCGTTGCACCCCTGCTCCTTCAGGCCCTTCAGGCAGGCCAGGACGCCATATGTAAGAAGTGTCTGCTCCTCGTTGATACCGTGCATATCCTCGGCCAGAATCTGCTTCATGGCTTTCATATCGGCTTCGTGCTTTGCCTTCAATGCCGCGATGTCTGTGGTCTGCTTCTCCTGCTGGTCGAACCAGCGCACACCCTTTGCAAAGCGCTGGATCAGCAGCACCGCTGCAGTAATAACAGCTCCGGTCGTGATGATCGTCTGCGGCGTCAGTTCAAACGTCATCAACCTGCCTCCATTACCTCTTCAATCTCGCCGAGGTCATTCCACTTCGCGCCGGCGGTGCCGGGTGCCCACACATTGTTATCCTGCCCAGAACGCCATACATGGCCGTCATGGGTGCAGCAGTCATCCTTGGCGTAAGGAGACGTGCTCAGAGCGATGAAAGGCAGCGCCTTTTTCGGATCCGTGGACCACTGGAAGCCCCACTGCGCCGGCAGATCCTCCGGCTCCTGGGGGTAGACGGTGGAATCGTAGTTCTGCAGGAGCTTCACCACACGGCCGGCCGTAGATCGGCAGACAAAGCCCACCTTGCGCTCCAGCATATTCTTCCGAGCTACGGCAGCTGCGAAGCTGGGGATCTTGCCATCCTCCGCATACAGCTCCGTTCCGGTCATGCCGGCAGAACGCGTCTGAAGGTCGGTCGCATCCAGCTTGCCCTTTTCCTTCATGGCGTCAAAATAGATCTGCTTACTCAACGCTGTTCACTCCTTCCTCGTAGGCCGCATCCAGACCGGTCTCTAATTCAGCAGCAGTGCCGGCTTCACGCAGCTCCTGAATGGTGGTTGCCTGCTCCTGAATCGTGGCGGTCTGGCTCTCAATCTGGCTTTCCTGCGACTGGATGGTGGAGGCCTGCGCCGTGATCGTGCTGTCCTTCTCAGCGGCAGCGCTCTCCAGCTCTGCGATCTGTTCCTGATACTGTGTCACATCGCCGAGATACTGGCTGGCCGTCTGCAACTCCACCGTGTAGTGACGGCCGCTGTTGTCGTACTTGATATCAACGACCTTAAAGCCGTAACCCTCCGGCAGTCCCTGTTCATTGGCGTCCTCGCTGAGACGCTGGATCGTGGGCTTGGCCCAGTTGATCTTCTCAATCTGCTCCAGAAAGGCGTCATCCCGCTCGAAGATCACCGAATAGCGGCCGTTGGCCGGATAGTGACGACTGATTGGCCCTGCCGTCACGCCGTCGATCTTCCAGCGTTTTCCGAAAAATCTGCCCATAAAAATTCCCTCCTCTTACTCTTTTGCATGGATGCAGAACATGGATTCCAGCTGCGCCCACGTTGTCGGGTTATCCTCAAAATACTTCCAGGTCATATTTACGCTTTCCAGATCGGCCCATGTGATGCCGCTGATCACAAAGCGCAGGTGTGCCGGCTTGATCTGCTCTACAACGGTCTTCAGTTCTGCCACGTCGATGGTCGCCAGCTGATTTTTCTCGCCCCAGAAGCTGAGCGAAAAGCTGTAGTCATCGTTGACCTCTACCTTCGCCTCATAGCCGGTGAGCGCCTCTGCCAGCCCGCGGATCATCTCTGAGGTGGTATTGCCGCTGGCCACGAGCTTCTGCCGGATGGCCGCGCGGCGGGTCGCCAGCGGCAGTGAGTTGTCGGTTTCAATGCCCACCTGTTGCTCCCAGAGGGTGAGCCCCCAGGTGGCTGTGTCTACGAAAAACTGCGCCATCACGTCCTCCAGCGCGGCCTTGGCCTCGAGACTGGCGTCCTCCAGCATGTCGATCAGGGCTTTGCTCTGCTCAGACGCATAATGGTATTCGGGTACCCGTTCCCGGTTCGGTAGTGTACTCATGTGGTTTTCCTCCCTCAGCTGATGGCAACTGTTCCAACCACCGCGGCATCTTCCGCATTGATGGTGATGGCCGACATGCCGCCGTCCACCGTCAGAGCGCTGTAATCTGCCACGCCGGGGCATTGCAGCAGGCAGGCCAGAAAGCGGCTGAACGGAACACGCACCTCCTCACCGAAGGTCTGGCTAGCCAGCAGTTCACCCACCGCCGCCGTCAGCTGATTCTTCACGTCCTCCGTGGTGTATCCGTCCAGTAGCGTCACGGTTGCCGTCAGCGGGATCTCCCGCGTGACCACGCTGACCACGGTGACCGTGGCACCGATGGGACGTTCCTCCTCGATGTGGTCATAGCAGTTCTGCCGAATCGTTTCATCCACCGGCCCCCGATCCGCTCCGGCAATAATGACCCGGACAGTCCCGTTCCCGTTCCACAGGGGTTCGCAGTTGGCATAGGCCACACCGGTAGTTTCCAGCGCCCAGGTGATATAGTGGTTCTTATTTCCGGATGTGATGGGCAGCGTCCGGCGTTGATGATACCGGGCAAAAAAGTCGATGTCACTCTCCACGTCTACGCCGCCGACCGCTGCCTCGGTATTGGTCACGCTGAGAACGCCGGCAACGTTGACATACATGGCCGTGATGCTGTCGGGTGGGAGGTTATAATCCGCACCCACCTCAGCGGCCTCTGCGGGCGCTGTTGCGGAGCCATCCGTGATGATGGCCTCCTCGGTCGTCAGGAACTGCAAACCGCTCTCAGGCGCATAGAGCGCCGTCCCGGCGGCAATATATGTACCCTCAGTCCCCGTGAAGGCGATTTCCACGGTGGCTTTCTTGCCGGCGGCGCGAACCATGCCGATCTGCGCCGCATTTTTATCGATGTACTCGCCGGAGGTCTCATCCGGAAAGGCCATGTGAAGCAAGCTCGGGAACTGCTGGTACATCTTGAACAGCTGATAAGCCGCTACGCTTACCAGCGTATTTGCGTAGGACCCTTCTCTGATGCTGACGTCAACTCCTTTGGCCGTCAGGTCAGAGAGCATGCTCGCTTTGATGCTTTCCGGCGTCAGCTCGTCATAAGGCGATGTCGCAGTCATCGATGGTCACCTCCCCATAGATCGTTGTCAATTTGAAACTCAGATGCAGGACTGAGCCCTCGAAGCTCACGCTTACCTGCGTGACGTTCGTGATATACGGATTGACCTGCAGCGTTTCCCGTACAATGCGGATGGCCTCAGATTCCCGCACCTCTCCGGAATATGCCTGCCCCAGCAAGGTATTTCCGTCAAGGCCGTAGTCGGTGCTGAACACGTCGTGGTTGAAGCGCATGGTGTGCAGCGCATTCCACGCCCACACCAGAACGGCGCGCCCCCCCGTCACGTATACGGGGTTTCCACCTTTCCAGACGGGTTTGTTCGTCCGGAAGTCCCAGTCCACCTCGCGGTAGAGCGGAAGGCCGTCAGAGCCGGTCAGTTCCCCGGTATCCGGCTCTGAGATCAAAGGGAACAGGCTCACGGCAGCTCCACCATCCTCTCGAGAAGGTAGTAGGTCTGCCCGTCGCTGGATCGCATGAGCAGAACCTCGTCATCAACCTGGAGAATTGTCGCACCGTAGACGTACTCCTCCGGCCGGGTGGCCACGCCGATGGACAGCGCACACTTGCACACAAATTCCTTCATAGGAAGCCGCGTCCGGACGCCGCGTCCTTCAACAGGCTTCTCCTGGATGAAATTCGAATACATTGACTCCGGCACACGCAGGTCATCCCTGTCAAGGTCGAGCCCGTCGGCGCGGATCTTCAGCGGCCGCAGGGAGAGGATCTTTCCGATGGCGTAATACGTCGGTGCCTGCTCCCGGGCCTGCTGCCGGATGTGGTTATTCAGCCCCAGATAGGGGTCTCTGGCGTCGCTCATTTGACCTCACTTCCTGCGTCGGCCGTTGCCATCACATTCCGGCAATTCAGCGTCAGCTTCGTGTAGTAATTCTTGTTCTTCCAGGTGTGGACATCGGCGTCGATCCAGAAAATGCCGGTCAACCCGGTCTTACCCTCTCTGACCACCACGGTTTCTCCGGTCAGCAGGCTCATGTCTCCCAGAACGTTGACCGTCACGGTCTTCTGCAGCTTGCCGTCTGCAAGGATCTTCTTGGCAGACGCATCAGCCCTCGCTGCTCCGTCATTTCCCTGGGTGACATGCTGCTCCATCACGCCGCAGAGCTTCTGTGCCTCGCTGTCACCCATTCTCCGCAGAAAGTTACCGTTCTGGTCGTAGATGGCCACGCTGTTGACCATTTGGGTCGCATCTTCCTTCGTGGTGGCGTTCATCAGGTTGGATGCAGCCTTCAGGACCAGACTGGACGTGCTGACGGTGCGCTCCTTCACCAGCAGGCCGGCAGGGGTATAACGGATCGCATAGACCTTCCCGTTCTTCTCGCTGGCCAGTGTCCATGCGGTGGTGATCAGCTGGTTCAGCTTCACGCCGGTAAATTTTCTCCGGAGCGGAATGCCTGTGTGTGGCATCTGCGCAATGGGGATCCCTCGGTCGGCGCAGGCCAAACGAGTCATCTCCTCCGGCGTTGCGCCGGTGAATTTGTAGGTGCCGTCATTGCGCTGCAGATAATAGCCGTAGTCAAAGGCGGTGAAGGCCATGGTACTGTCTTCCGAGCCGAGGCTTCTCTGCAGCACAATGCCTACAAACTTCTTCTCGCCACCGTCGGTCATCGTGACCAGGTCACCGATCTCCGGTACCGGAAGCTGGCTGTTTTCGATGTAAGCTACCTCGCCGGTCAGCTGTCGGCTGATGGTAGACTTATCGCCCGACCATGTCCAATACGTCAGGATATCCGTGATGTCCCGGGTACCGGACTTGGATTTGGTCAGATAGATCATCATGCGGATCCCCCCAGCAAAACCGTCTCGGACGGAACCTGTATCGTCACACCGGGATAGATCAGATGTGGATTTTTGATCCCGTTATATTTGGCCAGAGCGTTGTAGTACTTTGCGGAAGATTTGCCGTAATACCGGCGGCAGATCACCGAGAGGGTGTCTCCGGAGACGATTGTATATGACTGCGTTTTTCTGGAGGAGGAGGCATCGTTTGCCCGACCGTTGTTCTGGGTGCCGCCAGCCGCGGCCACTTCCTTTGCCTCCAGGTCGCAGTATTCACGGATAGCCACGGTAACATAGCGGTCACCAGTACCATCTTTCTCGCTCTGCGTGACGTCCTCGATGTAGATCAGGGTGTTGATCTCTGTCCCGGTGATCACCATACGGATGACCTTCCCGTCGGCAGCCCAGGCGTTGAGGTAGTCCAGATAATACTGAGGCTCTGCGTGGGAGCCCGCCTCCATCCACGGATAATCCTGCGCCGGGAGTAGGAAGTCCAGGTTGCCGGAGAATCGCGTCATGCCGCCGGGGCGATAGACGTCCCCCAGCGCATTGATGTTGATGGTCTCGATGCGTTTGCCCACCGTCCATTGGTAGGTGTCCGGCGTTACCGGCATGACCAGAGAGACGCTGTCACGAATAAAACAGATCTGCACCGGCTCACCCCCTCATTCCGGCCAGCTCCATCTTCTGGAGCAGTGCCGCAGCCACGCGGTCAATGTCGGCGTCCTCCCGGATGGTCACGCCATTCATAATGATCTGCACGCCGCCGGAGCCGCCATTCCCGCTTCGCGCCTCCTCGGCAGTCAGCACCTGCTCGCCCTGGTGGAGCAGCGCAGGGAAATTGTCATAGGGTACATAGTCAATGCCCACAGCGTAGCCGATGGCATTGCGCGGGACAACATTGGCGTAACCGTAGCCATTGGCAATCATCGTATTTGTACCCGAAGACGTGCCCGTGGTCTGTGTGGTGGCCGTCCATGTTGCCGCACGGCCCTTCGTAAGATTCTGCGACAGGTCATACTGCGCTTTCCAGCCGCCCAGTGCTGCGGTGTTCTCCCGAATCGCAGTAATCATGTCGTTTTCTGCGTCGGTCTGGGCGCGGACTGCCTCGCTGGAATCATACTGCGCCTCAGCCAAGGCGCGTGCTTCCTCCAGATAGGTCTCCACCAGCGTGCCCGCCTGCGTGTTCCCGTTGTTATAGTCTTCCATAGCCTGCTGGTACAGCCCGGCCAGCTCCTGAAGGCGTTCTGCGTTACCGTCGCTCCAATCCAGCGCGGTTTCCTTGCCAGTGAGCACCGCTGAAAGAGCTTCCTCGGTATATTGATCCGCAAGGTTTTCCAAAGCGGCTCGGCCTGCGCCGATTGCCTTATTGGCCTCCTGAAGAGCATCACCCAGCTCGCCGCCATAGCTCTCGATCTGGGCAGCTATGCTCTTTGACCTCTCTTCGTTGTAGCCCTCGCCCATAGCCGAATCGATGTCGGCCTGGACGTCGCTCAGGTTATCCGTCAAGGCGTCATAGCTGGTGGCCAGCTTATCCGACAGGCCGCCATAGGTCTCGTTGATGTATGTCAGGATAGCCTCAGCGGCATCTGCGCCGCTGATCTTTCCCTTGGTCACCATCTCGGGGATCTTTGACTTATCCTTGCCCGTGGAATTGGCCAGAGCCTGATAGACGTCTACGCCGCGCTCGGAGAAGTAATTCAGATACTCCGTCGTTGCCTTTCCCGAGGTTCGCATGCGGCTCAGGCCGGAGATGAACATCTTGACGTCAGAGGAACCCAGATTCAGGCCGGCAGAGGCATCCGACAGCGTCTGGAGCACACCCAGCGTTTTCTCCGCGTCGTAGGTATTCAGCAGAAGCTTGGAATACCCTGTGATCTCGTCGTAAGAATAGTTGGTGGACGTTGCCATGGCTTTGACACGGTCCAGATAGGCGTTTGCGGCCTCGTCACCACCCAGCTTCTGAGCGAAGGCCATCTGCGTCTGCTCACGGGAGCCTGCGATCGTGCTGCCGGAGGAAAGGCCTGTATCGGTAGTTGCGCCAGCATTTTCGTACAGCCCTGCGTACCAGTCTTTGTAAGCATCGTCGCGCTTTTCAAAAATCTGGATCCCGCCAGATACCAGACCAACGCCCGTCCCGATAGCCGCACCGATCGCCGCTCCGGCCGGCCCACCAACCATGAAGCCGGCAGAAGCACCTGTCGCAGCCGTAGACAGCGCGCTGGAAAACATGGAGCCCCCATCATCGCCGAGGGCACTTCCTGCAATAGCATTTGCCCCCTGGGACAGGATCTGCTTGGCGGCGTCGCCTATGCCGCTGACTGCGAGAGCATTGATCACGCTTTTGCCGAAGCTCGTGCCCCCGCCACCGCTGTCTGCAGAGTTTTCGGCCTTGGAGATGGCCTTTTCTGTCTCCCTAGCCGCGCTGGTCACGGCTTTCAGATTGCGAACCATGTTGTCGTAGTTGGCCTGCGCCAGTTCCAGCTTCAGGCCATCTGCAGCCGAGTGCGTCAGATCGAACTGTTTCTCGGCAGCCTTCAGCTCTGATTTGGCTTTGCTGAGATCCATCTTCATGGTGATCTTATTTTTATTCAGCGCATACAGCGTATCCTCCAACTTGTCTACGTCCTTGCTGAAGGACTTCGTCACGCTGGACATTTTCTTGATCGCATCCGAATAACGATCCGTAGACTTGACAACAATAGATGTCTCAGGCATATTTCCTCCCCCTTTCTTGACATTTTTGAGGCTTTTGCTATAATGAAAACGAGGTGAATTGTATGCTCGTGTTTGGTTTACTTCTTTTTATCCCCGGGTGCGTTTTTGGTATCCGCTGGTTTTCCGAGCATAAATTTGAATATATCGACGGCGTCAGGCCCTCTCGCCAGCTGGATCGGAACTTCTGGTTGTGCATGGGTTGCCTGTGTCCCTCGTTGCTCCTGATGTTGGCAGGGGCGATTTCTTGGCTGTAAACCGAATTTATACCGCTTCCTTCGGGAAGCGGTTTTATTTTTTCTTCCGCTTCGTAGACCGCACCGTGTGCTGTTTCTTGCCAACAGGCTGTGGCCGGCGCTGATTTGCCTCATAGGACGACATCGCCAGGATCAGGTCATGCCAACCTGTGCCGCCTTCCCAGAGTGCCCGAAGATCTCCGAGGCCCCAATGGTGAGCAGAAAACAGGTAGTATAGCAAGCCTAATTCCGGGTCGCTGCCGTCCGTCAGACGTTTTTTACTTCGGTGATGGTCAGGCGGCGGTATCCGCTCAACCGTTCGATGACCTGGGCAAGATCGGTGATCTCACCGGCCAACAGCATCTTCTTGACCGCATCTGCCGGCGTGGCGCCGCCGAACTTCTCCAGCAGCCGCTCGTCCTTCAGATTGGGCTCCACGCAGCCAGCCAACAGGATATGGACCTCCGTATCCTGGGTAAACCGTTCAATGTCGTGCACCTTACCGTAAGGCAGCGCCTTCAACTTGAACACCACATCGTGCCCGGCAAGATCGCTCAGTCGGTCGATCTTGTAGGCGGCGGTGGGAAGTTCCTTTTCCACGTTGGGGATATCGCCGCTCAGCAGCAGATCCAGCACGGAAGGCTGTGCGGCGGTCTTTGTCATCTCAGTTGCCATAGTGTAACCTCCATAATTGAGAACGGCCCCGCCCTCATCTCTGAGGACGAGGCCGCTTTTTCAGGAATCCATCACGGTATAATCCTCGGCGGTGAAGGGTGCTTCGATCTGGCCCAGCTGGGCGGCCTGCCAGTCAGCCAGCGTCAGGTCATCGAAGGAAACACCCTTGACGGCAATGCGCTGGTTATCGGCATTGTCAGGATCATCCAGGTTGCTGATGATGGTGTGGCGCAGATCCTTGCCCTGCTTCAGGGCCTCCGCTTCCAGCTTGATCAGACGGCTGGTTGCGTTATAGATGCGAATGGTGCCGGTGATGGACACGGCGGTCATCTTCTTGCCGGCCACCAGCGTGCGGCAGCGTGTCACGTCATCCTTGGTCTTGTTGACCTTGATCTGGCAGCCGTAGCACTCGGCAACCTGCTCGCCGTCCAGCCAGAGCTCACCCCAGGTACCGCTGCGTACTTCCGCAGCATTCAGAATATCAGACATCGTTCTCCCTCCTTACTGTGCTTCCAGCGTGATATGGAAGTCCTCCATCGCATCCAGCACATGGCCGTACAGATAGAGGAATACGTGGCTGCCGGTATCCTCCTTGCGGAGGGCTTCGTCGGTCAGAGCTTTGATGCGAGCAATTTCCTCGGTGTCTCCGGCCTCTTCTGCGATCCCCAGCAGATAAGTGCGGATCGCATCGGCGTCCAGCTCAGCGCCGGAGCTGCCCTCCTGGATGACGTTTTGCGCCTCCAGAGAGGCGAAGAAGTCAGAGAAGGCCACCAGCAGGATGCACTTGTTGTCATAGGTGTTGGCGCACTTGCCCAGATATTCGTCCTCAACGGTGGTGATGGCATAATAGCGGATCAGATCCAGCGCAGCCACGAGCTTAATCTTCTTCAGCATGTCAGGATCATCCTCGGCCAGAGTGGTCTTACTCGTTACCGCACGGCTCAGCTTCACCTGTCGGCCATCGTCGATCAGAAACAGTTTGCCGGCGTCCACAGCACTGTCGGGATCTGCCAACGTATCCACACCGGTCACCTCCGGCAGAGCCGCATAGGTGGCGCTGCAATAAGCAGGCGTGCCTGCCAGAACGCCGGCGATGCGGCCGGCGTACTGGGCGGCCGTGAATGTCCCCTCGCCGACCTTGATGCCGCTCGAAACAAAGTTGATCACGCCTTCATCATCGGCGGCCACGTTAGGAAGGATCACCTTGCCCACATAGCGCTTTGTCCGCTGCGCCTTGACCTGTGCGGCCAGAGCGGTCGCGTCAGCAGAGGCAATGTCCACGGGGCCGACCAGATAATCGTAACTGTGAACGGCCAGAGCCTGAAAGCCAGTTTTGATGTCGGCATCTGCACCGATCACGCTAACATAGAGCGTGGTCGGCTTGGTAATGTAGCCCAGCATCGCGCGCTTGATGGCGGCAATGTTGGCAGCACCCAGCTCGCTGGGGATGTCGCTTTCGCGGTTGATGGTATGAAGGCCGTTGGCCTTGGCATCACGCAGAATCATGGCAACGATGCCGGAGGACACGCGCGTGGCCACATTGTCAGCAGCCTTTTTCAGAGAAAAAGTAAGTTCGGGAAGTCCCATTGTATCGCTCCTCTCAGTTGATGTCTCCCCGAACCGTGACGGAATAAGCGTCTGCGGCGGGGGTGGATGCTCCGGTATCGAGCCCGGGGCGGTTGTCCATCCAGGACAGATTGATTTGCACATACGCCCGGTCTGGGTCCCGGGGCAGCACCTTCAAAAGCGGCTTCAGATGCCGGTGGCCTACCATCCAGCCCCGAATGAGCAGCTCCGTGACTGCGTCCGTCTCCTGGGAAAGCCGGTACCAGGACGCATCGTAGTGCTCGTCCAGCTCATCATAAAGCGTCAGGCGGATCTGCAGGTCATGACGGATCAGAAAGCGATTGCCGTCAGTCAGATCGTATTTCTCCACCGTAAGCCAGAAGGAAGGGCGGTTGAAGTCTAATGGGCATACGTCCACATAAACCGTGCGGTCAGGCCATTTAGACACCAACAGCAGATTGATGGCGTCCAGGATCTCGGTTTTGGTCATACGCTTCTTCCCTCCATGTGGGCAAGTATCTTGGCCTCGATGATACGAGCACCCTCTTCGGCGGCACGTTTCGCTTCCTGCTGGCCGGTGTTGCGGTACATATATTTACCCTGGACACGGTTCGCCTTTGCCCGGGATTGCCGTTTCTTTTTGGCTTTTCCGGAGGCAGGTCTTACAGCATGGCCGTTTTCCAGCGCATTGGTAATATAACCCGCTGCGTAGCCATCCAGATTAGTCTTTGCCATAGGCCGGACGGCCACATAGCCTTTCCCGCTACCAACGTGTGACTCCTGTACGCCGGCAACACGGCCGCTACCACCGATGTGCCGCTGAACGGCTTCCAGCAGCACCTCGCCAGCCTCATCAAAGAACTCTGCCCGAGCCTGCCGGATGACTTCCGGCGTGGTTTCCAGCGTCTGGATGACTTCCTTCAGACCGTCTATTTCCAGAGACTGCATCAGACATCCTCCCGGCGTTCAAGCACGTATTCATTCTTGTAGAATTCCAGATCCATGCGCTGTAGGACGGTGTACGGTGCGGTATCTCCCAGCTGAACAAGGTCTCCGACACGCAGCACAACGGCTTTGGGGGCCACGAGGACACGTTCCAGAGTGCTCCTGCGGAAGACTTCGTCCTCTTCGCTGTTGAAATACCGTTCTGTCAGGATTCCTGGGAAGGAGAATGTTGCCTGCTGCACCACAGTCGGTCGATTCATCGTGTCCCTGCCGGTCCGGGCCTGCGGCTTTGCCGTCAGAGTCACCGGATGGCAGATGGCTGCTTTGATCTCCTGCCGGTCCCGTTCCGGAGCCAGCGTGATAGACGTTAGATGCAGGAACTCACCGTTCCATCGGATGGCCTGGTGCAGCGTCAGCAGCGGATCCGGTCGGATTATGATCGTCGCCCCCTGGGAACCGACGCCCGCGATGGAAAAAAGGTTCCTCTGCCGGTCGATCTCAACTGAGCCCCAGCGCTTTCGGCTGGGTGCCCAGGCCATATTACCGGTCTCATCATCCTGAATCAGCGTCAGGATCTCGATTTTATCCCGCAGAGCGGAAGAAAGGTGGTCCTGCATCCGATCACTCCTCTACGCTGGGCAGCAGGTTGGTGCTGTGCAGATCCATGATTTGCATGGCAACCGGATTTTTGCCGGTGTACTGCGTTGTGATCTGGTGGTTGTCGATCATTTCTGCCGCCAGGACCTTCACCGCATAAGCGAGATCTTCCTGCTCTGTGGCCTCGATGTCGAGTCCGGTATAAGCGGCTGCTGCCGCTTTCGCAGCAGCGAGCGCATCCTCGCATTCCTGCTGCTCCAGAACAGAGAGCTCGTCAAACTCGGCCGTGTTGAGGATCTTTCTGGAGAACAAAGCAATGTCCACAGCCATCAAATCACAAGGTCTCATACATCAGCCCTCCGTTTTGGCCTTGGCCCGCTTAGTTTTCTTCGTCTCCGTTTCCGGCTCCTGCGTGGTTTCCGCCTCGGAATCGTGCTCATCCTTCTGCCCTGAAGTCTGAACAGGCTCCAGAGCTTCCAGATAGCCGCACTCCAAGAGGGGAGCCGCGACGCTCTCCGGAACGTCGCGGACATCACCCCTCGCCATGCAGATCTCACCGGCAAAATTCGTAGTTGCTTTTACCTTCATGGCCGCTTCCTCCTTAACCGCCGGGAGACACGGCTGCCTTCATATCCAGCACGGCAATCTTCTGCTTGTTCTCCACCTTGGAGTCAACCTCCATCCAGCAGATCACACCCACAGCGTGCTCATCGGCGAACTTTTCGCGCAGAACCTGCACGCTGGGGTTTTCGGCAACCTTCACGGCAAGGCCGGTGGGGTCAAGGTACAGCACCGCGCGCTTCCCCGCGGCCATGTCCGGCATGCTCTGAGAGACATACACATCGTGGCCGAACAGGCTGTAGCCCCATTTGGCAGTAGCGTCCTTGTTCAGCAGGTAGTTGCCCTCGCCATCCTTCAGCTTGCGGATGGCGGTGCGGGTCGCGCGGCTCATCACCCAGATGCAGCCGGGCTGCAGCTTGTCGGGGATGCTCTCCTGCAGGTCGATCAGTTCGTCGGCGGTAATGGCGGTAGCAGCAGCGGCCGTCACGGCGGCAGTGACCTTGGACACGCCCTCGATCTTGCCGTCCGTACCGTTGATCAGCTCGTTCTCAAGCCACTCGGACACAGCCTCGGCCATCTTGCGGATGACATAGGACACGATGTCGAACTTGCTGTTGTTGATCAGGGACATGGAGATCTTGGTCAGAGCACCGGCCAGGAAACCGCCCAGAGAGATGCTGGTGAACTTGCCAGAGCTGGAAGTCAGCGCCGTGAACTCGGTGGCGTAAGCCATCGTGATCTTCTGGGTGGATTCGTCATAGCTGGGAATGGTCAGGGTGCCGCCCACGTCGTAATGGGTAGAGAGGTGGTACAGGGGAGAGATCTCCTTGACCATCTCGATGATCTTGTTGGCGATGGAGGTAGGAATGACTGCGCCATTGTCCCCGACGGTCATGTTGGTTGCCGCACGGGTCTCCACATCGGGGGCGATACCGCGGATATAGCACTCAAAGGCGCGGGTTTCCAGCTCCTCCTGGGAACGGGGCTCCTCCTGGCCGCCGGCGGCGCGGCGTTCCATCTGCTGCAGAGCGGCGCCCTGGTCAGCAGCGTCCAGAGTGGTGTCAATGGAACGAACCTCGGCCAGGATTTCGTTGTACCGGGTCTGCTCCTCCTCATTGAAGGCGCGGGTTTCGGTCTCGCAGTTCTTCACCATGTTTTCCAGCTGAGTCATCAGCTCGACACGGCGTTCGGTCAGCTTTTTCAGGTTGAAAGGCATAATCACATTCTCCTTCTCATTTTGTAGATTTCTACGGTCTTCTGGGCGCAGAACATAACGCTCTCATCCCCAGGCGTCAGGGTAGTGGTTTTGGTTTCTGTGGTGCTTTCGGTCTGACGGATGTAATCCACGCCGTCCTCCAGCGGCTGATCGGCGCGGAACTCGACAAGGATCTCATCATCGTCGCGGGTCTCAATGCTGGTGGCAATGTAGGCCGGCGTCTTATCCAGGATGGAGACTTCCCTCAGTTCCAGTTCGTCCACGAAGCGGCGGCGGGTACCTTCTTCATCGGTTTTCCAATGATCCTTCTGCTTCACAAAACCGAAAGACCAGCCTCGCAGTTCTTTCTGCTCGGCGGCGGCAATGACCTCGCTGTCAGTTACGACAGCGTGGGCCCTCAGCCCGATGTTATCCTCCCGGAGCTCCAAGTCTTCGCTGTCGAGGATCTTCTTGTGGTTGAAGCGCAGTTCTACCTTGCTGTCTGCGGCCAGAGCTTTCTTGAATGCCCCGGGCATGATCTGTTCAACATACGGCCCCGTTTTATCGTGCAGCACACGGGAATCGCGGCCCACCACATTGACATAGCCGCCAACAGTCATGCTTTTCTTATCCGCTCGGATCTCTACCTGCAATCGGCTCACCTCCTCCTTTCTGGTCGATTGATGCCCATTCCTTGGTGTTGGGCGTATAGATCATTCTGGATTCCGGATCGTAAATGACCGTATCCAGACCAAGGCGAATAAATTTCAGGCCCAGCGGGTTGCGACCCTCGTCATAGCGGACCTCATCCAGCTGCATCCAGCCGTTCCGGATGGCCACTTCGTAGGCCTGATACCGGGCGAGCATATCCGTGCCGTCCAGCGCATCCATGTCGATCTCGAAGGCCAGAACGCCCTTCTCAGCCTCCAGCAGGCAGAAGCGGTTGATGGCCAGCTGCAGCGCCTTCACCACCGGCGCAATGGCGAACCGTACCGTGTTCTTCAGATCTTCTGCCGTCGCATCCCCTTCCAGGATCGTCGGAGCGATGTTGAAAATACGGTAGATCTCGTGGGCGTTGGTCTGCTTGTTCTCGTTGAGCTGGGTCTCAACGGCGGTTTGGCCAGCATCCTTGAAGTCCACACCGTCATTCAGGATGACCGTGGTTTCCTCCGAATCAGGCCCGTACATCTTCCGCCAGCTATTCCGGAGCTGATCCAGCACCGTCTGCGAGACTTTCTTGTCCTTTTCGACCTTCAGGAAGCCCTTCTTTGCGCCGGTCTTTACCATGCGGTTCTCATACTTGAGTGCGTTCAGCATGGTTTCCAGCTGGATTGGGCTCTCTGCCACGAGGCCAGAGCCGGTGACGCCGTCCCGGGTGTTCCGCAGTATGCGCATGATCTCATAGTCACGATAGCTGCGGCCGCCGATGAAAAAACGTGCTGTCTTGAAGATGGGGTCGGCGCCGATCTCTGCGCTGACCTGCATCGGATCCACATAATACAGGCCGTCAATGCGGTTGCTGACCCAGTCCACATAGGTGTAGCCGTTGCCGGGGAGCAGATAGTCTCGCACGAGGGTGCATTTCCATTGGAAGGCGTCCAGCAGATCGCCGGTTTCCTCATTCAGGAGCCGCAGACGGTAATCGTCTGTGACCTCCTCGGACTGCCCATTCTTATTCCGGTAAAGCCTGATGGGCAGGGAGGCCACCGTGCCGGCGATAAAGCCGACGCTGCCGCTTACAGCAGGGATATTCAAAACGGACCGCACCGTCACCGCGCTGCCGCCCAGCGCCGCACGGAGAGCTGTGTCCAGCTGGGAACCGTCCAGCGTCTGCTCCTGTGAGCGGTGTTCTGTTCTAAACCAATCTAAGAGTCCGATCGTTCTCACCTCGCCTCAAATTACCTGGATGCCCCAGTCCAGCTCGCTGTTGTCCAGCATGGCCTGCTGCATCAGATATACGGCAATGATGGTGGAAACGACCATATCCACCTTGCCGGCAGACCTCTTCTTGTTCACGTATTTATTCAGGTTCGTGTCCTCCGTGCACCGCGCATTCTGGAAGTTGATTTCCAGCAGCCGGTTCTCGTCGTAGGCAAATTCCTTCTTCAGGATTGCCTCACGGAGCAGCTTGGTGGGTGGGTGCAGCACAGAGGAGTGCTGCTTGACCTCTACGCATTCCATGCTGTTCGCCTCCAGCTTCTGCACGGTGGAGATGGCATTGTAGCGGTCATAGCCCACCTGCATGACCTCGACGCCGTATTTCTCCTCAAGGCCGAGGATCCAGCGTTCCACAAAGCCGTAGTCGATGACCTCCTCGCCCTCAGCAAAGCAGCTGCCGGCGGCGATCAGCTTCCGGTAGTCCACATTTTCCTTCTTGGTTTTGATCTCGACGCGATCCTTCGGCAGGATGCCCCACACCTTGGCGTGGATCATGCCGTCCGCTTCCGTCACCATAGCCACGGACGTGTTATCGTCTGACTGGGAGAGGTCGAGCCCCACCCACACCCGGCGGCCGCGCCAGAAGTCCAGATCCTCTGCCACCCTGCACCGCCTGACCTTCTGCACGTCGATATAGCCCTCGACGCCCAGGCCCTTATACATGATGTTGCAGTGCTTGCAGAGGAAGTTCTCCCGCTTGTTCTCATAGAGAATGGCCATGGTTCGGAGATCCTTGATGGAGTCAAAGACCTCTTTGTTGTTCACGGCCACGGGATTGGCCTGGTAGATCACCAGATCATCCGTCTCCCACCGCTTCCGGAGCGCATCGTCCGGCTCGTAGAGCAATGCGAAGACATTTTCCTTCTCCAGCACTCCATCCAGGACCTTTTTCGCAATGTCGACCTCGTCGATCATCACGTTGTTGTCGTTGGGGTACTGGGTAGAAATGATGATGCCCAGCTTATTGACCAGCGTGATCTGGGAGGAGCGCATGGCCTCTACAGGGTAGCTGTCCAGCGCGCCGGCCTCATCGGCCAGGAAGATATTTGCCAGACGGCCGTCCATGCCGTCATTGGAGTACGCCAGAGGCGTATATTCTATCTCGTTGATCAGACAGGTGATCATATCCCTGTTGATCTTGAAATACTTTGTCAGTGCCGGCGAGACCTTGATGATCTTCCGCACGGCCAACCGCAGCTCCGAGGACAGCTTGAAGTCCGGCGCCACGGAGAAGAAACGGGAAAAGCGAGGCTCCGTCAGCATCCCCAGAATGAAGATGACTGCGGAGTTGAAGGTCTTGAAGTTCTTACGGGCGATTTCGAGAATGGCGGTCTGATAGAAGCGCCGGTCATCTTCCCGACGGCGGGTGCAGAACACGGCCGCAATGAGGAACCAGGCGTAATCCTCCAGTCCATCGTACATGGAGCAATGCAGGTCTGGGTGGATCATCAGCTTCAGCAGCTTGCAGATCTTCCGGTACGCCTTTTCGCTGACATAGGCATTCTTGTGCCTGCCATCGGCGATCCTCAGCCACTTCCTCGCCTGGAGCTTCACATATTTGCCGACCTTCCGGTTTCCGCGCTGCGTACACCACTTGGCATACTGATAGGCGCGGCTCTGGTCAATCATCGTCGCTCAGGGCCGCCAGCAGCGGGTCCTTTTCCTTCTTCTGTTTCTGCGCAGCCAGAGAGCCAATCTTGGCCCTGGCCTGGGGCGAGAGGCACAGCTCATTACAGCCTCGCCACAGGTCGCTCTGATATTTCGCCCGGGCATTCTGCAAGCCGGTGTGCATCACGAGCCCCGGATCAGCGTCGATCAGGCCGTTGATATAGCGCAGGCGGTCAATGGCCACGGCCGTGCTCTCCAGAACGAAGACGTCAAGCTGGCCGAGGATGTCGCTTGCCACCAGACCGCTCACGATAAATTGAAAAATCTCGCGCTGTCCATCCGTCAGATCTGCCGGCGGCTCGGGTGGAACGTTCTCGCCGCGCAGTTTGTCCTCCACGTCCTGCCGGACTGCTTCGACATCGCTGGCGATCGCGCCGGTCTTCACACGAACCGACTTGCTCGGTCTTGCCATTTTCCACCCTCCTCTCGCCCCGCGGGCAATTTCCCATTTCTAAACTTCATCCTGTTCAGGGGGCTGCTGTTGGTCTTGACACGGATCCACCGAGAGATCTCAATCCCACCGGGGGGATGCCTCCGCAAGCTCGTGGAGGTAGTCTCTCGGGATGTCCCCGTCATCAGCCATGCGATGATGCCTGCTGCAGCAGGTCAGAAGGTTCCCATCATCAAGCCGCAGGTCGAATCTCTCTTCCAGCGGTTCAATGTGATGCACCGACAGCTCCTGATCCAGCCCTGGCACTCCGAAGACACCGTAGCTTCCCTCATTGCAAACCCTGCAAAGATGGAAGTCACGCCGTACGATCTGTTCCCGCTTTTTCTGCCAGGTATGCGTCTTGCGGAACCCAGACGTCTTACTGTTGCGGTGCTTCGCCTGCTTCGGCTTCTTAGGGCAGATGTATCCTCTCGGATGGATTCGCCCGCAATACTTACACGATTTCAGCATTTAACCATCTCCTAACAGGCATCAAGGCCAGACCCTTCCCCCGAAGGTCTGGCCTCATGTCTGATGCGCTGATACTCTGCCCGCCTCAGCGCGTCGGCGGGTTAGAAAGGAGGCATCCTATGGATCTCATACATCGGCCCAATAAAACCATAACACAGTTTTTGAGCCTCAGTCACACCGTGGGTGTTCACTTGAAAAATTTTTTCTGCCGAGAAGATAGTCGGTTGACACCCCAAAATAATCAGCCAGACGAACCAAAGCATCAACAGATGGAGCCTTTTCCCCACGCTCATACATGCCAATCATATTTCCGCTCAGGCCGCACAGCTCGGCCAACGTGCGCCGGCTCAGACGCCGCTTTTCTCGTAGCATCTGCAGCCTTCTGGGAAAGCCGTTTTCCTGCACCACAGCTATTTCACTCCTCGGCCCCAGTATTTGAACGGCCACGACAAAGTCTGGAACACCTTCACCAGCAACCGTGCAATAGGATGCGACCATTTACCGGCGCGCTGTTCTGAGACGTTTCGGTACTGCTCATACAGCTCTTGATACAGATAGCCGTGCTGATCCAACTCTACCGATCCGCGCCGTGTACCAGGATTCCCACGGATCTGGAACTCCGGCACTACGGACTGGCACCGCTCCTTGTTGCTCTGGCCAGGGTGTGCTCCGAGTGATTTCCTCGGCAGAATGTCGCGGATCGCAGGCGGCAGCTCATCGTCTTTTTCGCTTAAACCGCAATAGATGACGAACAGCACGTCGTCCATGCCCTCGATGTTGTCGAGGATATCTACGACCCCGCCCAGAACATCATTGAGCCGTGCGACGGCCCGCTTAATTGTCCTGCAGATGGTAGAGTGATCTACGTTCAGCAGGCCCCCAATCTGACGGATTGTCAGCCATTCCGCATAGTACAGGTAAAAACATGTGGCCTGGTGTGTGGTCAGCGCGCCCATTAGCAGCTTGACAACACCCGGATCTGTCATGTCCAGTCGGTTCCCATCCCGCAGCGCTTCAACTTTCTGCTGGGTTTCAACGACGCTGGCAACATTCTTCTTCGCCCGTTTCAACGTCCGGCAGACGGTGGATTTATGTACGCCCAGCTTAGCACCGATGGCTGTCTCCGTAAGCCCATCGGCGTACAGAAGAAGGATCTCCCGCTGACGGCCGGTGACGGACTTCATCCCACCGTGCAGCATCTTCCTGAGTTCGGCTCTGGCCTCTTCAGCAGCGTCATCCACATCGGCCCTAGCCCATTTGATGAATTGCTGCCGGTCACCGGAGTTTTGCGCATAAGCGTCCAGGCTGGACGAAGCACGTCCTTTGCGACCGAAGTGCACTCTCTTCCCGGCCGGAACTATGGCACGCAGTTGGGCGTTGACGTCAAGCAGCTCCTCATTCACCATGAACAAGGCGAAGTTGTCACCCTCGCCGCGTTCCTGCAGCTCCAGCTCGTACTTCTTCCGGGCCATCAGTTCCCGCTTCCTGGCTTTCAGTTCATCAATGGTCATCGCGCGTCCTCCTTGCGGTCATGCCCAGCAGCGTAAGGCCGTCATCCTGGCGAGGTGTATCGTAATAGCCGGACAGAAGATGTGCTGTGGCACGGGTATCCCTTAATGCCGCCCGAAGCGAATTCAATTCATCCGGCGTCAGATTGCCCTCTTTCTTATGCCGCTCAATGGCCATAGCCAGCTTGGCGGCGGCGACCTTGTATTCGTGGGCCATCTCCTTCAGCGTGCTCATACATACCTCCATGGCAAAAATGATGGGAAAAAGGGATACCAGAATCTCATAAAAACCGCGCCTGAAAAATGGTATCAATTTGAGGGCGTCTGAAAACCAGGCACAGGGGCCACATATTCCGGTATGGATCCGGCGGCTTCCTAAAGCAGGGTCTTTTTGAGTCGGAGCAGACTACCAAAAAGTGTTTCGGCGGGGGTACAGAAATCGGTAGTGATTTTACAGCGGCCGACTGCCCCGGCAATGGGGTGGCAGATTCAGGTAGTGATCCGGTAGCGCAAAACTGTCTGGGTGTTTTGTGCATGGTCAGTCTACAGCCGTGTGGCGCCGAAAAAGTGCTTCCGCCGTGGCCGGCGTAAGACACTATTTCGGCGCCCGTCTGTTGGGTATACATAGTAGACAGGTCATGTATCCGGCTCAGAGCCTGGGGCCTTACTGCCGCAAGGGCCTGGCCCAACAGAGAAACAAATTAGCTGCTGAACGTTTTTTCACTCAAAAAGTTATGAAATCTGTTGGGTGTCAAAAAAGTTTTACCGTAGGTTTCTATAACTTAGGTAAAAAACTGGTGATTCAGCAGCTTGGAAATATAGTCCCTGCAATGGTTTGATGGTCATTCCGGCATATTCGGTTTTTGAACATAAAAATGGGGGCGAAAACGGATATTATAAAACGGGTGAAAAAGTTGCGTATTTGCCCGGAAGCTGCCTCGGTTCAAAGCGCCACTTTCGCGCATCATCGCCGATCTTCTGGTGCAGTCTCGCCTCTGCCAGCATGGGCGTATCCTCACAGATGCTGAACTGGAAGCACTTCCTCTGGCAATTCCAGATGCCCCACTTGACGCCGGGCAGCCCCCGCTGGTAAGTCTCACGCTTCATAACTGTTCCTCCGTCAGCACGATCGTGGAGATCGCGTGCTTATAAACCATTTGCAGCCTCCCATCGCCCTTCAGAGCGATGACAAAACGGTCAGAACCGACGATGACGCCACGCATCTGGAAACCATTCGTGGTGATCACCAGCACCGACTTCCGGCACTCCTGCGCCCTCAAGAGCAGCTGCTCCTGTAAATCTTTCTGTTCACTCATACATTTCGCCTCACTTCTTCTTTCTTGGTTTGGTCTTGCGATGGGTGCTGCCGACGGGGCCGTAGCAGTCCCGCCCCGGGTTATAGGTCACGGTATTCGGTGCGCCGCAGCGGACGCAGGGAATGTCGAAGGCCCAATCCGTGACATTGGTGAGATAGGTTCCTTTCTGGCCACACTCGCATCTGGTGTAGGCACGGTACGCCTTGGGAAGCGGCATCTCATGTCCGCATTCCTTGCAGATGTAGGTGTCGGTCGGCGTCCTCAGACAGGTCGTGGATTCCTTGTGGCAAGCCTCGCAACGGATATGTACGAACCCATTCCACGGTCTGATTTTCTCTGGCTCCAGTACAGGCTCGGGTTCAAAAATGGGCTCGGGCGCCGACTCGGGTTCTGGATCGGCAAAGATCACGGGCTCAGGCTCATCCTCATCCTCGGCCGGCAGCTCCGGAGGATCCTCGGTCAGCGATCCCTCTGTGATCCCCTCCATGACCTCGACGTGCCAGCCGCAGCCACAGGAACGCTTGAAGAAGCCGGCGGCGGTATCACATTCCAGCAAGCCTTTTCCGTTCCCGATGACCTCGCAGCCGCATTTGGGGCAGGCTGCGTACAGCTCCATGAGCTTTGAAGCAATAGTGATATTCATGACTTTCTCCTTCAGCCGCGGCCCTTTGGACACCACGGCGGCGTAGTACCCGTCCAAGATGCAACGGTACCGATCTTCTTGATGCGTGGGGTGGCGAGACAGTAAAAGCAGAAGCGCTGCAGCTTCTTGCCCGAGTTCTGAACAATGTCTCCTTCTTCGGTGCATTTGTAGAAGTCCGGGCAGTCAACACCGTCTTTCCTGCATTCAGCCATGGCTACCCTCACTTTCCACATCCAGTGCAGCCCTGGCCGCTTCATAGACCGCATAGCAGTCAGAGAGCGGAAACACAGCCAGATCAGAGTCGAAGTTCACGGCAGTTTCCCTGATGTGATAGGCAAGTGTGCTGTCCAGGTCATCCCGGTCATCAACGAACGAGGTGACGATGACTGCATTCCCAGCTACCGCAAGGAGCATATAGCCGTCAACGTCATCGGGCACACCATCTTCGTCTCTCGTGAGCACCCACACCGTATCGCCGGCGTGGAACTGCGCGCTCTGGCGAAGCGCTTCAGGCGTGGTCTCCAAGGCCTGTGCCGCCATCTTCAAGGCAGATTCCTCGCTGAAATGCTCCTTCAGCATCGTGATCCGTTCCAGGGCTTCATTGATAATCACGCAGCCGTGAAGAGAGCAGCCGTGCTCATAGCCGCATCCCAGACAGGGCAGGCTCCCAGTCTCTACCTTCAGCCGACGAAGGGCCGTAATCAATTCTTCTATCTTCATGGACTGCACCTCACAATCCGAGATTCAGGACGCGGATCAGATCACAGCTGTCGCAATGCTTATCTTCCAGCTCGTCCTGGTTGGGGCACTCGCGCGGCCAGCGGCAATAGTTATCGCAGAATACCTGTGCGAGCTTCTCTACCTCCTCCTGCCAGCATTCACGGTGGAATACATGGGCTGTAACTACGGCCTTTCCGCAGATTTTACATTTTGCCATCTTGCGTCTCCTTTCGTGGTGGATCAAAGATAAATGGTCAGTACCGGCCCCGAGCGTGGAGCACGGCGTATTTCTTTTGGGCTTGTTTCTTCCGCATGGCCCGGCACTTCGGGCAGTAAGTCTGTTCCTTGCGTTCCAGGAACTCCCCACCGCACATCCGGCAATATTGGGGACGTATTCGCTGAAACTCGGTACAGGAATCGCAGTCGGCGCAATCAGCAGAGCAGCCTTTCACCGGATCCCAATTTGCGCACATGAACCGCTGCCAGTATGGGTCATAGCCGAGATCGTTCATGCGTTTCCGCAGAAGTGCATCGAGGATGGACAGGTTCTTCCGGACCTCTGTTCTTGTCTTGGAAAGGCTGAATCCCTGCCGCACGGTGGGCTCCGGCGCTCCGTGCCCCCACGGGCCATCACCCAGCATGGCGCGAACCTTATCAGCATCCTCCGTCAGATAGGTGAAGTATATCTTGCCGCGCAGGGCCTTCTCTGATTTTCCAATCACACGTCCGATCATGGAGTAGCTGTCTCCGTGGCGGATGCCGTCGGCGAGAATCTGGTGTTGTTCATCGCTCCAGCTGCCACCCTTCCGGTGGGAATCCGCTCTCACCGGCCGCTCCTTCAACCCCAGATCTCTACAGCGCCGCACAATGGCCCCCTCAGAGCGACGAAGGATTTCGGATAGCTCTGCGTATCCGTATTTCTGCTGCTTCAGAAGCCGGATCAGGTTGTTGTCTTCGTCCGGAGACCAGGGATCCTTCCGTTGCAGGGCAAAAGACTGATAATCTTTGCGGCGCTGCTCGGCTACCCAGTCCGGTTCCTTGCCCAGCGCCAGGGGCTCCAGCTTGGAAAAATCAATGAAGCTCCGATGCTGCTCTGCCCATTCCCAGAATTCCTCCAGATAGACCACACGGAAGCTGCACGCATTCACGCGCTTGGTATGGATCGGCATTCCACGGTTTTTCACCCAGCTTTTCATCTGGTAGCTGTACGATTGGCTGTTATCTGTGAGCTCGCGCATCAGCTGGTTGAAGGTCACATAGTCACCGGAATTCAGCATCCCACCCAGCCCCATTCGGGCCACCCGGACTTTTATGGCGTTTACCGTGCGCCCGAGCTTCTTGGCGATTCCAGGAATCGACACGGTACCCAAATGATCTTCCAGGTACTGCAGTTCTTCCGGCGTCCAGGTCTTCTGTGGGGAGCAGCGCAGCTCCCGGCGCTTGGTACGTACAGCACCCTCCGACCGATCCAACGCAGCGGCCATTTCGCCGTCGGTCTGTAATCGCCAATGATCTTGGATGTATTTTTCTTCGTCAGAGGTCCAGTGCCGGTAGTCACTCATGGTGTTAGGCTCCCTTCCGTATCAGGCGATGGAAGGCCGTCCATCGCATTGCAGAGCCGCAGCGCATTTGCCGGCGTCGGATCCTTCCTGAAGGCGTTCTTGGCCGCCTCGGTCTCCCGGATGACTTTCACATGGTAGGTGGTCAGCCTCTGGTCAAACGCTGCTCTGCTGACGGCTCGTTCCCATGCGAGACGGATCTGCTGCTTCTCAGCAGCAGCCGCATCACGGGAAATGGTCTTGTCGTAATAGGCCCGGTAAGTGTTTCGCAGGGCGGTATAGGCCATCTGATCCGGCAGGGACAGGCCATCGGGGAGCTCCTCGCCGCGCATCGCAGCCTTCTCCCAGGGGAATGAGAACCCGGTGCTCATAGCTGCAGATACCATTTCAGGAGTGCTACAGCAGCCTGCCAGCCGTGGCAGACACGCCATGCGTAGCCCTGTGCCTGAAGGCGTTCGCCCCACCATTCCTGCACGGCCGTGGTATGGCCGCTTTCGGTCTTCATCTCGATATACAGGCCGTGGTAGCGGCCACGCGGTACCGGTAGGCACAGATCTGGCACGCCGGACTTCACGCCCTGCTGCTTCAGGTGCTTTGCCTCAACCGGATCGCGGGTGCCTCCGTTGGGTATATGATGGAGCAGGGCCAACTCCGGCCATTGCCGGCGGATAGAGGGTTGCTGGCTCCACTTGATGACGTAAGCCTGATGCTGGGCCTCACTTGCCATTTTCTATCACCTCCACGAAGGTCACGGTCTTGTTGTTCTTTGGATCCTTCTCCTTGCCCTGACGGACGGTGTACCCATTCCGGGCGAGGATCACGATGACCTGATCGCGGTCTTCTGCTTTTGATACATACAGTTTCATGCGCCCCTCCGTTTCTTTGGCTCATTCAGAAGCCTGTTCAGGATCTGGCTTGCGTCACCTTTGCTGAGGTTGGCGGTGTCAAAGCCCTTACAGCGCTTTTTGATGATTTCCAGCTGCCTCGCCGTTGCAGGAGACTTTCCCCATTTCCGCACGGCCTGCAGATCCCACAACATCCGATCATTGGGATGGTCACGGATCAGCGTAAGGTACGCCAGATCAAGCGCTTCCTGCATCCCACAGCGGGCGCCGCTTGCCAGATTCACCATACCAAGCGCATCCGGACAGGGGATCGTGATGCGCTGCCTGTTGGATAGCGAGCACACCAGAGAGCCGTCCGGCATCTTGAACCAGTTGACGTCATGGGTCTGATACTTCTGCTCCTGTGCCCACAGATCTACCAGGTGGATGTTCTTCACCCAGCTCTCTGGAGAGTCTGATGCCGCTGCGATCTTCTCAGGCAGCTCAAAGAGATCTCCCTCGATGTCCGTTTCCTTCCGCTTCGGCACATTCGCCATATCGATGCCGAGCAGAGACGGGGCCGTACAAAGCGACGTCTTCCCGGTAATACCCACGCAGTCGATCAATTCCAGCTGCTGTTTCCCGGGATAGAGCCGAAGGCCGCGGCCTACCATCTGGGCGTAGAGTGTTTCTGATTGGGTAGGGCGGGCGATGATGACCGTCTCGACGCGGGGAATGTCAGTTCCCTCGGTGAATACCATGCAGTTGACGATGCAGGGGATCTCGCCGGCGGTAAAGGCCTGGATGATGGACGCTCGATCCTTAGTTTCACCGGTGACTACCACGGCACCCTTGATCCGCTTGGCGATCTCCTCGGCCTGATGTACGCTGACAGCGAAGATCAGCGTGGCGCCTACCGCCATGCTTCGATACGCCTCGGCGATGGCATCAGCGGTTCCGTCCATGGCCTCGTCCAACTCACCGGGAGCATAGTCACCGCGGCGGGTATGGACTGCAGAGAGGTCAAAGCCTATATCCACCCGGCGGCAATGGATGTTGCAGAGGTATCCGTTCTGCACGCCCCAGCGAAGATCTCTCTGAAAAATGATCTTGCTGAACACCGTGTCCAGACGGACCTTGTCTCCGCGATTCGGGGTAGCGGTGAAACCAATCAGCTTCTCCGGCCGGAAGTGGTCGAAGATCTTCCGGTATGTGCTGGCGGCCGCATGATGGGCTTCGTCGCAGATGATGAGCCGGAAGTCCTCCGGATCGAACTGATCCAGCCGGCGCACCAGCGTCTGAATGCTGGCGCTGACAACCTCCTCACCGTGGCTGTGCTGCTGGGCACGTTCGATACCGTAGGAGCAATCAAAGTATTTACGGGGCTGCTCCACCAGTTCCTCACGGTGGGACAGGATCAGCATTCGGCCTCCATGCCTGGGAAGATTTGCAAAGGTAACGGTCTTTCCGAGACCTGTTGCCATCTGAGCGAGGTACGCGCCAGGCGGCTGCGCCTCGATCGTGTCAATGCACTCAGTTTGATAAGTTCTCAGTTCCATAGATTTCCTCCAAAAACGTGGAACCGTGGAACACCGTGGAACTTGTGTTCCACACCTGAAAGCCTTGCGGCGCAAGGGTTACGGGGCAACCGTGGAACCGTGGAACAAAATTCTCAAAAACTTCCACGAAATTTACACATATATATCACTCGAACAAACGTCCATATATATGCACGTTCTTATATATGCTGTATTTTTTGTTCCACAGTTCCACACCCCACCAAAAAAGTGGTTGAAAGCCTTACGGCGCAAGGATTGTGGGCCGTGGAACCTGTGTTCCACGCACGTTCCTCATGTTCCACACTACAGCGGCAATTCATCCGGATCTTCCTCGTCATCCAGCTCCACGGTGGGTAGCCGCAGGCAGAAGCATTCCGTGGGGATACCATTGATACGCTTCCCCTTGGTGTTGGCACGCCCGCGGGTCTCGATCAGGGATTCTTGCTTCAGGTATGAGATCATGGCCGCTGTCGAGTATCCGGCGTCCTGCAGGATGCGCTCAAAGACAGAGCGGATGATATATGCCCGTCCTGGCTCCAATGCGCCTAGCACGTCTATATTGGGATTCTCAGACCGGCCACACAGCTTGTTCGAGTTCTGCGTGACCCAGTCGCATAGATATTTATAGCCCCGGTCACCGGCGGACACCGCCGCTTTGGATGCCAGGAACTCTGATATCTGCTCGATTGTCAATGGCTGCTGGGTACCGGAGAAGATCCATTGACAGGCCAGCTCGTCCGCCAGAATGATTGAGGCGGCAGCCATAGCCTGTTTCTCGGTGGTGTCACGGTCGCTGAGGATCCGGAACAGCTCACGGTACCGCTCTGATACCTGGTCCGCCACGCCCGGCTGGTAAAGCTGATCTACGAATTTCCGGCCGGCAAAGCCGAAATTGCGTTTGACGGAATTGGAGATGCGCATACCATCCTTGATGACAGCTTGGGATGATTTGCATTCGATGTCGATGACGCGGTTTACAGCGCCGGCGCCGCTGGCCGTTCCGGTCAGAGGTGATTCTCCCGTAGTCAGGATGCAGTTTCTCCACGTGGGCGTCAGATCCACGCCGCCGGCACGGTTGCCGCGGGTGCGGCCGACGCCTTGCGCCAGCTTGTAGACGTCGAACATAGTCCGGCCCTTGTTGTCCTTGGCCAGCTGAAGCTCATCAAGGCAGAATGGGAGATTATTCAAGAACGCGGCTGTTTTTTCCATGCCGACCACAGTACCGTCAAAGGTCTTGACGTAAGCGCCGACAGCCGGATCTCCCCACACGCTGGCAGCCACCATCAGAGCGACCGTCTTGCCGGTACCAGAATCGACACCCCAGAGATGGACAAAGAATGGCAGGCAGTTCAGAGGCTCCAGCAGCACAGAGGCAAAAGAGGCAGCCAGAATGATCCGGGCTGTGATGGACATGCTCCGTACCTCAGCTGCTGTCTCCAGCCACTTAGCTTCAGAGCCTCGGCTCCGGACCGTCTGGAACATCGCCTTAAAATTGGCGTCACCATCGAAGATCAGACCGTCCACGAAAGGAGAAAAACCTGCGTCTGGTATGTAGCCGAAGCGCCCGATACTCTTCTTCTCCGGGATCAGATCGTAGTTCAGGTTTTCCATGTCGGAGATATACTGGATAAATGCCCTGGCGTTCTGGCTGTTTACTGCGATGCCGGAGCCTGCCAGATCCGTCACCTTGTTGGAGCTGGCCAGGACGGTCTTGCTGACGATGAGATGTCTCCAGACAGCGCCCTTCCGATATGCCAGCTGCAGTTTCTCTTCTCCTGTATCAATATTCACCAGTCGCTCCACCGGCATAATGGGGTGTGGGCAGGCTATCTCATCATTGAAACCGTTCTTTTTGTGAATCCCGAGGTCATCGGCTTCCCATTCGCCGGCGTTAAGCTCCAGCGGCTGATTGGTAAACTGGGTAACGTTTTCGATGTAGAGGGTGCCGCTCTGAGCCTTCAGGCTCTCCACGTATTTTTTGTACATGGACTTGAAGCCCCGGAAGCCTTTTGAGGCAGCGTAGGCCGCAAGGGACTCCATCTGCGTGGCATGTACGAATGGCTGCACATGGAATTGATAAAGCTCCTCGTAGGGCTTAGTTGTCATGAAATCTTCTCTTTCATATTCCCAGACCGTAGGCTCTTTCACGTGATCACCCCCTTGCCCAAGTTTTCTTCCAGCCAGTATTCCAGATACGGCTGACGGCGCAGCGCTTCGGCGTAGAGAGGATGAATGAAGCCGGCGGCGGCATCCTCTTTGGTCGGCGCAAAATATTTCAGGACTTCCCACCAGTAACGGTGCTCCACCGTCTTCTCGTGATATTCCCGCTCAAAGACAGCTCTCCTCTCGGCCTCACGCCTGCGGGCCTCCAGGATGGCCGACTGTTCTGCCCTGGAGCGCTGGGGAGCCTGGCTCAATCCCAGGCCGAAGTCCAGATCCAGGCGCAGAACGGCCTGCCGGAAATTGATATCGTAGAGCCGCATCACGAAGTCGATCACCGAGCCGCCGGAATTGCAGCCGAAGCAATGCCAGCCGCGGTCTCCTGCGTAGACCTTCAGCGATGCGGTATGATCTCCCTGATGGAACGGGCAGCGCATAAATCCTGCGCGGTTTGGCTCGAAGCCATAGTGCCGCGCAACTTCGTCCATCGTCAGACGAGCCTTGATCTGGTTCGCTGTGTCATCAGAACGGTAACTCGCCATCGTCATCACCCAGGTCGGTGAAGTCGCTTGCGCTGACATTTACCCCCGAAGATCTACCGGATGAGTGGTATGTGCCGCCGGAGTCTCCGTCGCGCTTGGAATCCCCAAAGTAAATGCTGTCAGCTACGACCTCTGCGCTGCGTCGCTTGTTGCCGTCCTTATCTGTCCAGTCTCGGATCTGCAGGCGGCCTTCCACCACGGCCATCCGGCCCTTGCTGAAATACTTATCCACGAATTCCGCTGTGCTGCGCCAAGCCACGATATCCACAAAATCGGTGACTTTCTCGCCGGACTGCTTATCCTTGAAATCCCGGTCAACTGCGATCGAGAACGAGGCCACAGCGGTACCGTTCTGCGTATGTCGCATTTCCGGATCCCGAGTCAGACGGCCCATCAGGAAGATCTTATTGAGCATTAGAAAAACTCCTTGTAGTTGAGAATCGATGTAAGCCGCTTCGTGGCACGGCAGTAAGCGCAATGCTCACAGCGGGTGGGCTGAATCTTCCCCTCCTTGATGGCCTGGTATCTGGGGGCATTGTCTTCTACAACCGCCAGAGCAGCGGCCAGATCCGTGTCATCAATGTACATGGCAGCGAGATCGGGCTCCGTCTCCTTGGTGCCGACGGCCAGAACAAAGGGTAGCATGTGGCCCTCAATGTGCTGGTAGATGGCTCCCTGGATGTCATAGCCGTAATATTCTACGAAGGGAACCTTGCAATGATCTTCGGCCGACCACACGGATTCCATGCTGGCCATAGCCTTCTGGTCGACAATGGCGCCGTCACACAGGCCCAGCGCAGCGGCCGCATTCGGAAATTCTGCGACGATCTTTGCACAGGTATCCGCATCCAACAGACTGTCAATCTTGATCTTAAAGGGAACGCCGGCAATCGTACCGGTACGGATGACCTGCTTTTTGCCGGACATGAGCAGGGAATAGAGATCATCTGCCTGCAGACGGGCAACGACCTCGGTGGCCTTGACGTACTCGGCCTTCAGCGTTCCATCCCGCTTGAAGATCTCCGGATGCTGCGCCTGGTAGAGCGGCAGCTCACCGGAGAACCATGCGTCAATATAGCCGCCGACCAGCAGAGCCGCGGAGGAAGGGGGACGATATTCCCCCTTCAGTTCTGCCAGCGCCGCCGCTTCGCACCTCTCGAAGGCCTTAAACTGCGTGGAGCCCATATAGGCCATATTCATTTCAGGAGAGTAATAATTCTCCGGAGTGACAACAGGAAGGGCCATTACAGCACCTCCCCGGTGTCAGGATCCACCGTGAAATTCTCAGGCGAGCTGTCCTGCTGCACTTCCGCAGCGTTTTCGGTCTCCTGCTGCATTTCTGCAGCGGCCGCGGCTTCCTTGCGCTTCTGGGCACAGGCTGCGCATAGGGGCACACCGTAGTTCTTGGTCGTATAAGCCGCCAGCCAATGAGCGTTTTTCCCCATAGCCGCTTCGATGGGATTGCCGCAGTCCGTACAGGGCGGCACAGGCTCCTGCTTCTGGACACGAGGTTTGTAGGGCCGGATACGGATGCCATCGGTCATGCCGCCGTCCTGCGGATCCCGGACATTGTGATCTACATACAGCTGGATCTGCTTGCCCACCAGCGTAGAAGCCTTGGCGTCGCCGAACAGCTTACGCAGCGTCTTGCGGTTGGTGGAGTTCACGATCAGCGGGCGTACCTGCAGGATGCCGGGGACACGCTCTTCCTTGAAGGAAAGAACGTCCTTGTTTTCTTTGCCGCGCTGCAGGGTCACAGAGCCGTACCACAGGCCGGCAATGGTGAGCACCGGCTCTGTGCCGTCATCGATGTCCTCGGCACCCAGGTACTCGGATTCGCGCATCTGGCCGAGACGTTCATCGCCGGTCAGCTGGCGCAATTTATCTTTCGTCATCATGTTTACTTTCCTCCGTCTGGTCGGCTGCATTTGGAATAGCAGCATTCACAATTGCCATAATGAACCGGCACTCTTCATAGCAGATGTTGGTGTCCGCCTTAATGACGATATCCATGATTTTGGCCGCAGCCTTCATCAGGTTCGCCATTCTGTAAGGTGGGACATAGAAACCGGTGGTTGCGAGAAGGCGCTCCTTTTCAGCCTGTAAACGTTCCGCAGCAGTCACAGCTCCGTCACCTCCAGCTCCTCGGAATCGGTCACGCGGGTGGCAATCAGCTGAAGGCCCTTAGCCTTGCACTTGGCGTACAACCGTTCACGGCTCTCCTTGTCCAGCCGCTCAGCGCCATCGATGAGGATAATCTCCAGCTGGCCGGGCTTGCAGACAGAGATATCCACGCACAGCTCCAGAAGCTCGCCGTCAGACAGATTGGAAATGGGCAGGCCGTTGATCAACGGGATTCCATTCTCCACGGTCAGACCCTCCACGGGGATATGGGCCTCTGCCAGGATGGTTGCTGGCAGCTCACGAGCAAGTTCAATCTTGCGGGTCAGCTCAGCAGACTGGTCGGTCAGATCCTGCACCTCGGCCTGCATGTCCACCATACGCTGGTACTCGTTCAGATGCTTCCGCATCTCCTCGGCATTGGTAACCTCTGCCGCCAGCGCAGTAGTGTCCACAGGCTCCTGATCAGCATACTGTTCAGCCACGCCGACGTCCTTTTCCAGCTTGGCCTTAGCTGCCTCAAAATTGGCGGTGGCAATATCCACTCGATCCTGCCGGCGGCGGCTCAGCTGAGCCAGTTTCTCCTCGGTAGCCTGAAGCTCGGCCTTCATCCGTTCGATACTGCCCGTCAGAGCGGCGCGTTCGGCCGCAATATCCCGGTCAATGGCACCGATCTCTACGTCCCTGGAACCTTCCAGTCCCCGGAGCTTGGATGTGAAATTGGCGCGGAACGCCTTAGCCCGCTCGATCACGCTGTTCTTCTCGCGCAGCCGTTCCAGCTCCCTGTAACGATCCCCGATGGGATACTGGTTCCAGCGGTCATAGTCGTATCCGGAGGGAATATCCTTGGCGATGTCGCTGATGAAGGCCTGCTTGTTGCGGATGTCTCGGTTGATATTCTGCCGGGATTGGAAGTAGACGCCGTTTTCTGCCTGGATGTCGTTCAGGACCTCCAGAATATGCTTGGAGTAGTCAACCCCCTGCGGGATCTCGCCGAACTGCTCCCGGATCCAGTTCACATCCCAGTCAAACTCGATGAGGGAGAGGATCACACGGTTCTTTTCCTGCCGGGAGAGTTGTGTGAACTCCACAGGATTCAGCTGCAGGGGCGTGAAGATCTGAGAGAGGAACTCGGCCGGCCGTGTCTGAAGGAGGGAACCGTCACGCACTTTGACCGTGCCGGCAGACTTGGCGGGCAGGGCCTTGCGGTCGATGGAGAGGCCGGTGGTGGTCTCGATGATGATCTCACCCTCATCGGCGCCCTGGTGGACGATGCAGTCCCGCTCAGAACGGTTTGTGAGGGCGAAACGGATGGCATCCAGCACGGAGGTCTTGCCGGCTCCCTTGGGGCCGGAGATCTCCACGGACTTCCCGTCGAGGGTGGTCTCACGGATGCCGAACAGATTCTTAATAACGATTTTTGAGGTTTTCATTGACAAAACTCTCTTTCTGCCCTTAAAATAGGGGCGCGTGAAAAGGATTGGCTGGGGCCGCCGATTCGGTCCCCTGCAGGTGTGCGAGACCTGCAGGGGATTTTTTATGCTTACAGAGCGACAACGAGCTTGCCGCTCTCAATCTCGGCAGCGAGCTTCTCCTCCAGGAATGCCTTGATGGTGTTGCGGGCCGTCAGGCGCCACATACCGCCATCGGCCTCGATGAAGGAAATGCCGCGGTCATTGATGCGGATGAGGAAGGTGCTCTCCGGCTGCTCGACCTCCTGGAAGGTGCGGTAGGGACGGAGCTTGACGATGGGGCGGATTGCCTCGTTGGTCTGCAGGGAGACACCGCTCTTCGTGGTGACGGTGGTTGCGACGCCGTTGTCATTGTAAATGACCTTGGCGCCGAGGGAGATATCATTGACCAGTTTCATCGCATAGAGCGAATCGCCAGTCTCCTGAAAGCGTGTACGCAGCGCGATCTGAGCTTCTTCGAAGCCAAGCGTGACCTTTGCATCCCATCCGGGGACATCGGTTGCACCGGCAGAATAGAAGACTGCGCGGACGCAGCGCTGCGTGAAGTCAGGCTGAGAGAAGCAGGTCACATTGGTGGGCGAAGGGATGTTGACAAAGAGCGCGGGGGTATTGGCATCTGCCAGATGGATAGCCTCGGTGCGGATCATCTTCACGATGGAATCCAGGCTGTGGAGCTGAAGAGTGGCTGGCACGATCGGCGTCTCGATGACTTCCTGCGCACCGGAGGGTGTGATGACATATGCACGGCCGCAGAGGTCCTGCGTTTCCGGCCGCATACCATCAAGGATGTACTGAAGTGCTTCTTTAAGCATGGCGATATGGTTCCTTTCTTAAAATTAGGCCGAGTGGATCAGCCTGAGCTTCGGCGGAGCTTCCTGCTCCCCTGCATCTACGGCCAGCTGACCGGGAATCTGGGGAGCCATTTCGACGACCGTGTCTTCGTCCAGCACGTACAGCATGGTGGTGATGGCGTTGGTCGATGCCAGCGTAGACTTGGCCACGCACTCCACCACAATGGTCTGCCGGTCATCTCCGGGCTTGAAGGTGAGCGTGATGTTCAGCTTTCTGGCCGCTTTTGCCGAGGTGTTCGGATCCAGAATGTTCCGGATCATGGCTCGCATCTCATAGTCTGCGCGCTCCATGATCGCGCCACGTCCCATTTCGAGGATCGACTTCTCCTGACGTTCATCCATAGGTTTTGCCTCCTTTCCTGCGTGATAAGGGTTCCAGCCCTCTGCCGGACGCCCCGCGGCAAATTTGAGCGGGGCCGCCCGGCAGGAGAGTAAAATGAGCGAAGGGCATCCGCCCGGCAGAAGGCTGGATGACGGTGCTTCATCCGGCTGCTTCCCGGTAGACCTCTACCTGCTGGATGCCGAATTCGCAGGCAGCCTCATGGCTCTCGAAGAAAATATCCACATGGTTGCCCTTGACGGCGCTGCCGGTGTCCTCGACGATATACGGATGACCGTTGATCACGACCTCGCTGCCTTTGGGCAGCACATCCCAGTCGGCGGCGATGGTGCGGCCCTCTTCGGGGATCGTGCCGGCACGTGTCTTCTGCACATAGTCTTCGCCGCGGCTGGGGTGGTCTTCCGACCAGATCCCGCAGCACTTGACACAGGGACAATAGGCGGTAGCGGTGAACGTTCCAATGAGCTCTAACCGGTCAAGGCTGGAATAGTCCTCTGCCGGCTGCTCTGCAGGCTCCTGCGGCGTATCATCGACAGGGGAGGGCTGGGATACCTCCTGCGGTTTGGGCGGCTCACAGGCGTTCTGAGCGTGTGCGGCGGTGTAGCCGATGCAGACGCCCAGCGCCAGCAGGATCAGCACAAAGGCCAGGAACCGGATGTTTGCGGCACGGCGCTGGATGCGCCGGCGTTCTTCTCGTGTCAGTCGCTTCATAGGTCGATCCTCCTCAGTTTTCCATATCCGACGGCGGGGTCGGTGGTAGTCGGAGCCTCATTGCCGGCGGCAAGGTAAGCGAGCAGCTGGTCCACATCGACCAGCTTTTTTCGCCCAACGTGGATGACAGGGACAGCACCGGAGGCAATCAGATGCCTTATGTAATGAAGCGTGATCTCGCTATCGGGATCCTGCTCCAGGATCAGCCGGTATGCCTTCGACGCAGTACGCATTCTCGGCATGGTTTGTCTCCTTTCGTGGTGGATTGCCCTCTCCGGGCCTGTGTGGTAGACTGGCGGCAGAAAGGGGGTGAGTATATGACGATTAAAGAGTTGGACCAGCGTTTGACGTTGGTGTTAGAGGATTTCTCCAGCGAAATGCGTAGCGAATATGATGACTACAGCAATGAACCTGTTACCGGCGGGGACATTGCTCAGTTATCAAGACAGACCTTCTACGCGCTGGATGAATTCCGGAAAGAGATCATTAAGTACCTTGAATCAAACCGCTGATCAGCAGGAAGCCGTCAGTTGCCGCTGGCGGCTTCTTCCTTGCTGTCCAGCACAATCTGAATATCGGATCCGAACCAGACCATCCTGCGCTGGATATCTTTGATGGCCTGGATGTGCTCGAGAATTTCCTTGGCCGCTTTTTCGGCTTCCGAAATTCCGGTGATGATAATTCTTCCGGTCATGTTGTTCTCCTTTCTTAAATCTCACGCTCATGCGAAAGTTGATAAATCTCAACTTTCAGGAGAAAAAAAGAAAGCGCCAATTTCATCGACGGAAATTTTAAGCGCATCACAGATCTTGTCAATCTCCTTCTGCGTGAATGGATACTTACCAGAGAGTTTCTGGCAGAAATGGCTCTCGCTAATTTCAATGACTTTAGCGAGACTTTTCTGTGTATAGCCACATTCCTTAATACGACCGCACAGTTTTGAATAGTCCATTGTAGGCATCAGTTCATCTTCCTTTCTGAGTTGATAAATCGCAACTAACAGGGTAAGCCCAATATAACCCAATAATTTTCAAATGTCAACACCAAATGTTGATAAAACTAAATTTTTAGAAAACGGTATTGATTTTTCGCAACTGCACGTTTATAATAACGCTAACAAAGAAGTGGAGGATCATATAATGGAGAAACCGTCAACCTTTGCAAATCGTCTAAATATGGCTCTTGAACATAGGCAAATAACAAAAGCTGAGCTTGCTAGACTTTCTGGACTTAGCAAATCCAGCATCACAAGATATGCAAAGGGTGACTGGGAAGCAAAGCAGGATGCAGTCTATGCTATTGCACAGGCACTCAATGTAAACGAGGCCTGGCTTATGGGCTATGACGCCCCCATGGAACGGGTTTATTCTGAACTTTTGGCTTCCATCGCCGAAGACAATAAGAGCGGCCGCACGGCGGCGGTGGAGGAGCTGCGCCGAACCTATGGCACAGAGCACAGTATCCATTCCACTTACGGCTGCGACGATAAAAAGAGGGTCACCCTGCTCTACTATAAAACTCTGGAGCGGGACGTTTCTTTATCCCTGACCGATATCATCTCCACGGTTGACCGACTCGACGGCCGCCAGGCCGAAAAGGTCACTCTTCTCCTCCACGCTTACTTGAAGGCCGAGCAGCCCATTCGCAACATCGTGGATACCGCGCTGGATCCCTATGTGGAAGATTTGGACGATCTTCTGTGCGGCGGCTCTCAGATCGGGTAATTGAGGTCGATTTCCGCAAAAAATAAGCCGCCCGGGGGGCGGCGAAAAACAATAGAAAAGCCGTCCCGGGCTACCACCCCCGAGACGGCCAATGCAAAGTATTTTATCTGCAATCCACCACGAAAGAAGATAAAGCCAAGCCACTTTGTTCCCAACTTAACAAGAAAGAAACAAAATACGAGGCCACTTTGCCTTTCCATTCTACCACAGGAAAAGCAGAGTGGCAAGAATGGAAAGGAGAAATTTAATGGCCACAATTGAAAAGAGAGGCGAGAGCTACCGGATCATCGTGTCCAATGGGTACGACATCAACGGCAAGCAGATCCGCGAGAAGATGACATGGACGCCGGAGCCGGGGATGACGAAGCGGCAGATCGAGAAGGCCCTGAACCGAGAGGCCACACTCTTTGAAGAGCGGGTGCGACACCAGCTGACCCAGAACGGCAACATCCGGCTGGTGGACTTCACGGAGATCTTCCTGGAGCAATACGCCCGGCCGAACCTGAAGAAAAAGACTGCCTTCAGCTACGAGCAGACGATGAAGGTCATCAACCAGGCCCTCGGCCATATCAAGCTGAAGGATCTGAAGCCCGGACACATCGCCGCCTTCTACGCCAACCTGCAGGAGGAAGGCATGCGGAACCGCTGTAAGGCGATGCCGAAGGTGGATTTCGCCGCCTGGATGAAGGAGCGCAAGACCTGCAAGGCAGAGCTGTCCCGGCAGACCGGCGTGTCGATCTGGTGCTTCTCTCAGCTGAAGAATGGCCGTGGGATCGCCCAGAACTGCGCCGAGCAGATCTGCGAGAAGCTGGATGTTCCCTACAACAAGCTCTTTATCCGGCAGCACGACGATACGCCCCTGAAGCCCGGTACCATCCACACCTACCACCGCACGCTTTCCGCTGTCCTATACCGTGCGGTGAAGTGGAAGTACATCGAGAGAAATCCGGCCGAGCGGGCCGATCTACCCAGCATCGCCCACAGGAAGGCAGCTTATCTGGATGAGCCGGACGCCCGCCGTCTGTTGGAGCTGCTTCAGGAGGAGAAGATCCTTTGGAGGACGGTGATCACCTTTGACCTGCTCTCCGGCCTGCGCCGGGCAGAGTTCTTGGGCCTGCGCTGGTCTGACGTGGATCTGGATAAGCAGCTTCTCTACATCCGGCAGACGTGGAACTATCTGCCGACAGAGGGCTGCTATGCCGACACCCCGAAGACGGCCACCAGCGAGCGACCGCTGCGGATCTCGCGCACGGCCATCCTGCTCCTCTTGGAGTATAAGCAATGGCAGGACACCCAGCGGGAGCTGCTGGGGGATGCCTGGCGTGATACCGATGGGCGCATCTTCACCACAGAGGAGGGCAAACCGCTTTTTCCGGACACCGTGACGAACTGGTTCACCGACTTCGTGAAGCGCACCGGCCTGCCGAAGGTGACGATCCATTCCCTGCGGCACACATACGCCAGCCTGATGATTGCAGACGGTACGCCGCTGGTGGTCGTATCCCACAAGCTCGGCCATGCGCAGACCAGCACGACGGCCAATATTTACGCCCACGTCATTGCCGAGGCAGAGGCCAAGGCAGACCAGACCTTTGACCGCTTCGGCGATTTAATCGCTCCTAAAGGGCAGCCCACACCGAAGCAGAAAAAAGCCGCAGGAATTTAGTTCCTGCGGCTTTTCCCTTGGAGCTGGAAATCAGACTCGAACTGACGACCTACGCATTACGAGTGCGTCGCTCTACCAACTGAGCTATTCCAGCTTATATATGATTTTTCGGATTTGATGAAAATAAACCCCAAATAAACCCCATTTGCGTGTTGCTGTGGAAAACTTGGAGCGTTCGGCCCTTGCGGCACAAGGCTTCCGAGGCGCAAAGGCGATTTTGAGCACTTAATTACGAATCAGTTGCTCTACCAGCTGAGCTACACCAGCATATTTACTTTTAGGGGGTTCCTCACTTGCTATCCTTAGCAACAACCAGCGACCTACTGATTACGAATCAGCTGCTCTACCGACTGAGCTACATTAGCATATTCACTTTTGGAGTCGCAGACCTGATTCTTACGAATCAGCTGCTCTACGTCAGCATAGGGAACGATGAGATAATTTAAGCAGAAAATATGATACCATACTTTTACCGGAGCGTCAACCTATTTTCACAGGAAAACGAACTTTTTCTTCTGCTGAACAGGGATAATACGAATTGTATATTATGGATTTTCCGAGGCTTCTAAAAAATGGGCGATTTGCCATCTTTACAAACGCCGGATTCGCGTTCCGCATGTAACTTTCTGTAAAAAGTTCATAATTTGACAAAAACCGCAGCCAGCGTCCGGTTTCGCCGGGAAGCGTTAGTGTTTACATAAAAATGACAATAATTTTCATCTACAAGGAGTTATTCACATTTTCCACAGAGTTATCAACATCGTTTTTCTTTAGTATTATCAACGTATTCAGACAAATATCTCCAAATATCCGCAAAACCGCAAACCCTATTTTCAACCAAATGGAAAAGCAAAAATCACTTTACATAACCGTTCTGTATTTGCCCTTTTCTACGTACACGCAAGGCTTTCTCCCTTGACAGCGGTCGATTTTAGCCGAAAAAACGGGACCGGACAGCTGTCTGATCCCGCTTGTTCAAATTACATAGTCACTTGTCCGCGGCTCGCGCATCAGGTCCGCCAGCGTGATACCGGAAAAGTAGTCCCGGCTCAGCTTATAATAGCCGTCCCACACCGACAGGGTACGGCAGTCCGCAGCCCGGGCGCAGGGGGCCGCGCCACTTTGCAGGCAGGCTACCGGAGCCAGATCCCCTTCCGCCAGCCGCAGAATTTCCCACAGGGTATACTGGTCCGGCTCCCGGGTCAGCCGGTAACCGCCGCCGATTCCGTGGACGCTGTCCACCAGACCGGCCGCCTTCAGGGCCGGCATCAGCCGCTCGATATATTTCAGAGAAATGTTCTGACGGGCAGCAACATCCTTCATGGGAATGTAGCTTCCGTTGCGGTGTTCGGCCAAGTCCAGCAGGATCCGGATAGAATACCGCCCCTTTGTTGAGATCATAGTATATCCTCCTTGCTCCGTATTTTCGCTTTTATTATACCACCAGTTTTGTAGGTAAATCAACCTCTATTTCCACAGAATTCAAAAAACGTTGATATCCCGTTGATTTTCAGAAATCATCGTGCTATGATGGGGCCGAAAAAAGACGGCGCGTGTCCGCGGCGCCCCCAACAGAAAGGAAGTAAACGATTTTGTTGGATTTTTTAGAGCAGGAACAAATCAGCAAGGAGTTATTGGAGGGCATCCAGGAATACCGGAACGCCTACCCCACGCCCCCGGAGCTGCAAAACCGGATCCCCAAGCCCCGCTACCATTACTACGGAAAGGAGGTCTGGGAAGCCTCCATTGCCGCCCTCCTGTGCGGGGAAAATCTGCTGCTGGCCGGCAGCAAGGCTACGGGTAAAAATGTGTTGGCGGAAAATCTGGCCCAAGTCTTTGCACGGCCAAGCTGGGATGTATCCTTTCATGTGAACATGGACGCCGCCAGTCTCATCGGCATGGATACCTTTGAAAACGGACAGGTGACCTTCCGTCCCGGCCCGGTGTATCTCTGCGCGCAGCATGGCGGCTTCGGGATCTTGGACGAGATCAACATGGCGAAAAACGAGGCACTGGCTGTGCTCCACGCCACGCTGGATTTCCGCCGCGCCATCGATGTACCCGGTTATGATCGGGTGGAGGTGGATCCAGCCGCCCGCTTCATTGGCACCATGAACTACGGCTACGCCGGAACACGAGAGCTGAACGAGGCCCTGACCAGCCGGTTCGCGGTGATCCAGATGCCCGCCATTGACGGGGACGGTCTGGACCGGCTTTTGGGAGAGGAATTTCCCTCGCTGGAGAAGAAATACCGGGGACAGTTCGTGCAGCTTTTCCTCGACCTGCAAAAAAAGTGTGAAAGCGCCGAGATCTCCTCTAAGGCGCTGGACCTCCGGGGTATGCTGGACGCTCTGCGGCTGATCCGCCGGGGGATCAGCGCCGGAACGGCGCTGGACATGGGTATCACCAATAAGGCTTTTGACAGCTACGAGCAGGGCCTCATCCGGGATGTTATTGCCGCCCGGATCCCGGCGAAGCTGGACCGCAGCCGACTGTTTACCGACTGATATGGAAACCTCCGGTTACAGCGCCCGCCAGCGGCGGGCCATCAATCAGGTGTGGACTGCCTGCGGGGACTACAAATTTGAACCGCAGTTTCTGGCCATGCAGTCTGACGGCCAGCCTGATCTTTATATGAACTGCGTCATTGGGTTGGTCCACAAATGGTTTGGGGATGAGCTTCCCAAGCAGTTGTTCGCCGCTTGGGCGGGGGACGCACGGCAGGCCGTGTACGATGACCTTGCGTGGCTGGCTCTGGAAAACGCCGTTTATGAGAAGGAATTACCGAAGCGTCCCGCTTTAGCAGCACTGCGGCAGGCCCATGCTTCCGCGTTTTTTGAATCGGAATATCAGCTTTCCCGGCAGGAGTGGATGGAGAAAAACCAGCTGGTGTACGCCATACAGTCCGCCAGATGGAAAACCGTGCTTGGGCAGAGACTGCCTGTGCTGACCCCTTGGGAAAAGGGACTGTCGGAGGCTCTTGCCTGTCCCGGTACCATGAGTGGAGAGGAGGTAGCAGCGGCGATCCGGACTGCCTTCCAAAAATATCTCCGCTTTGACGGCACCGCCCACGCCAAAACGCCCCTTACCCTCCATTTCGGAGAGCGGTGGGCGCCGCTGCTGACGAAGCTGTTCTCCACGGAGATGGTCCGCACCGACGATCTGGCCATCGGCCGATCTGCGGCGGTGGGAGAAAACGGCATGGTGCGGGCGTCCAATGCCCTGCGCTCCCATTTACGTTCCAATGAGCGGGAAACCGAGGATCGGGACTATGTGGAACGCTGCTTCGGCCGCAGTCTGTACGCTCCCAAAGAACTGGCACTGATGGAGCAGCGGGACTGCACCGGAAACCATCTGGGCTGCCACCTCTGGTTCACCCGTGGGGAGCCGTCGCCCGACAAACCGGTCAGCGCCGATGCCCAGCGGCTTTTTCAACAGGCAGAGGAGCAGGCCAAGCGAAACCGGGCCACCTATGTCAAAAACAGCGACCTCTATCAGAGCGCCCTCCTGCGGCTGACGGAGCAGATCCGCAACTGCATGCTGATCCACCAGCAGCCGGACGCCGTCTCCGCCCGGCAGGGCCATCTGGACAGCCGGCGGGTCTGGCGGCTGCCAGTGCTGGGAGACGATAAGGTGTTTTTGCGCAGCGACGAGGAAAGCACCCCCGGCTTTACGGTGGACCTGCTGCTGGACGGCTCTGCCTCCCGGCTTCACTGTCAGGAAACTATCGCCGCCCAAGGGTATATTCTGGCAAAAAGCCTTGCGGACTGCGGCATCCCCGTCCGCGTCAGCAGCTTTTGCAGTCTCCGGGGCTATACGGTGCTGCGGGTGCTGAAGGATTTCGGTGAGAAAAACGGAGAACGGAAGATTTTTGACTACTTCGCTGCCGGCTGGAATCGGGACGGACTGGCGCTGCGGATGGCAGCGGAGCTGCTGAACACCGCCCCGGCAGACAAGCACCTGCTGATCCTGTTGACGGATGCCAGCCCCGACGACAGCCACAAGATCCTCCCTACCGGCAAGGTCCCCCTCAGCCGGGACTATGACGGTCAGGTAGGCGTGGAGGACACGGCGGACGAGGTCCGGGCCTTGCGGCGGAAGGGTATCCGGGTGGCCGCCGTCTTTATGGGGGAGAACGCCAACGTTCCCAACGCCCGTGCTATCTACGGGCAAGATCTGGCTCCCATTCGCCGGATGGATCAGCTCTCCGCCGCGGCGGGACGGCTGATCCAAACGGAGATCCGGGAGCTGTCCGGCTAAACAGCAAAGGCGCGTTCAAAAGAACGCGCCCTTTGGCTTTATGTATACCTCTCTGCTCAGCAGCATTCCATCGGATAGGCGAGCTGCCCGACCGGCCCGTGCCGGAGAGCGAATGGCCCGATGAAGATTGATACGGTAAAAAATGAGGAGTACCCTTTTGAGGTACTCCTCTCCATATCGCTGTTCATTTGGGCGGATCCTTTTTGTTTGTGTTGTAATCCAACAGATCGCGAATCCCCTGCATGAGAACCAGAATTCCGATCAGCCAGCAAAGGCCTCCCATTGCGAAAGCGAAGGTCCTGTCTCCGGACCGGGGACACATCATAGCGTAGAAGACCAAGATGTAGGCCGGGATCTGTAAAAGGGCAAAATAAAGGATCAGCTCGAGCGGCTTTTTTTGCGGAGAATGGCCCCGCCAATGCAGCAGATACGCCACAGTCAATATGACCGCCCCGGCAAATACGGTATGAAAAAGCAGGGGAGCTTCCTGTTCCATCAACATAGTGGGACCCTCCTTATGTCATAAATTTGCAAATGCTTTTATTTTTCAGCCGCATCTGCTTGATTCGCTCCATTGACGATCATTAAACTCCTTATGCCTATCATGCAGCTGTTTTGGAACTACGAGGCAATGAAAAATTGTGTCCCCCATTGAAATTACTCTCTTTGATAATATATGCATCTTATACCAAAAACAGAAAAATGTCAATAAAACATTGTCCAATATTGCCATAAACACAGGTGCAACAAAAGTGCAACAGTTTGCTCCATTTTTTCGCTCAAAACCTGTCAGAAAGTTGTTTCAAACTTGTTTCGGACTTGATAAAAGGTTGTTTCTGAAAAACTACATATTTGTTGGAAAAGCGACGGAAACACGCGAATATAGCAGAAAATCCGGTCTAAAATGTGCATAGAAAACGACCGGAAATCTTTCGATTTCCGGTCGTTTCTGGTGCGGACTACTGGACTCGAACCAGTGACCTCATGCGTGTGAAGCATGCGCTCTAACCAGCTGAGCTAAGCCCGCAAATGGTGACCCGTACGGGATTCGAACCCATGTTACAGCCGTGAAAGGGCCGTGTCTTAACCACTTGACCAACGGGCCGGGAAGATCCGGGAGACGTCACGTGACGTCTCCGGATCATGGTAGCGGCGACTGGACTTGAACCAGTGACACTCCGGGTATGAACCGAATGCTCTAGCCAGCTGAGCTACGCCGCCATATCTGCCTCAAATAGGCACGAATTACTATAACAGATGGGCAGAAAATTGTCAAGCCATTTTTCTGATTTTCTTTTTCTTTTTTTGCGGTCTCGCTTTTTCAACGCCGCTCTGCCTGGATCGCGTTCACCGGACAGCCGTTTGCGGCATCCAATACCCGGAAGAACCGTTCCTTCGCAGGCTGGGAGAGCACCGTGGACACCCGCCCAATGACCTGAAACACCTCTGGTACGGCGGCGGCGCACATACCACAGCCGATGCAGCGCTTATCATCAACCGTTACTGTCATATTGCCGCCTCCTTTTCGCATGAATATTATAACGGAAACCTTCCTTTTTTGCAACAGCTTTCCGCCGTCAAAGGCTGCGGACTTACTGGAAGATCCCACCGATTTTGTAACACTTTTTCATTTACTTCATCCTGCATCTATGCTATGCTATGGGTATTATGTAGACCACCCTGTCCGGGGTTTCCCGGACCTATACCGATAGGAGGTTCCTATGAAGCACCGCATCCGTAAACTCACATCCCTGCTGCTGTCCCTCAGTCTCATCAGCGCGCTGACTCTGCCCGCCGCCGCGTCAAACGCGCTGGGGGAGGACCTGTCCGCCAAGGACACACTTCTCCACCAGGAGACACAGCTTTCCACCAATGTATTCTGGAGTACAACTTACTCCGATCTCCGGACGGAAAATCTCATCACCTACACGCCTAACAAGGCTGTGACCCCCATTGTCACCTACGGCGACGCGCTGACAGACCGTTCCAGCGTGGCGGACACGGCCGCGCTGCTGGAAGATGACGGCTACCGGGTAGTGGCCGGCATCAACGGCGATTTCTACAATGTCTCCACCGGCCTGCCCATTGGCATGGTGGTTACGGAGGGACTGCTCCGCAGCAGTGACGCCGGATATTACGCCATCGGCTTCCGGGCGGACGGCTCTGCCATTTTGGGCAAACCCGGCGTCAAGGTCTCCGCAAATCTGGGTTATGCCGTGGATGACGGCTTCGGAAACTCCACAGAGCTGGTCCGGCCGGTGGCGGCGGTAAACAAGGCTCGCACCAACAGCGGCCTTTACCTCTATACATACGATTTTAACGCCAAGCACACCACCGGCACCACAGAACCCGGCATCAATGTAGTCTGCACCGTGGAGCAGGGGAAGCTGGCCATCGGCTCCACTGTCACCCTCCGGGTGAATCGGGTAGAGGAGACCACCGTCACCGCCATCCAGCCGGACCAGATCGTTCTCTCCGCCAACGCCAACGCGGACGCCTACTACACCAACGCCCTGCGGAACATGCCCGTGGGCAGCGAGGTGACCCTCACCGTCTCCGCCAACGATGGCTGGGAGGATGTAGAGTATGCCATCGGCGCGCTCTACTGTCTGGCGGAAAACGGAGCTGTGGTCCCCAACCTGGCCGCCGGGAGCAATCCCCGCACCGCCGTTGGCCAGAAGGCGGACGGCACTCTGGTCTTTTACACCATCGACGGTCGCAAGGCCGGCCACTCCATCGGTGCCTCCCTGACTCAGGTAGGGGAGCGGCTGCTGGAACTGGGCTGCCAGACCGTGCTATGCCTGGATGGCGGCGGCTCAACCAATCTGGCGGTGACAACGCCGGATTCCACAACGGCCACCATCATCAACCGTCCCTCCGAGACCGGGCGCAAGGTCACAAATCAGGTGTTTTTAGTGGCCTCCGACCGCGCCAGCGGCGATCTTGACCACTTCTATGTCCACGCCGCCGGTGACTATGTGCTGGCCGGCAGTGCCGTGTCCGTCACAGCCTCCGGTGTGGACAGCAATTACATCCCCATGGATGCCAGCTATACACTGTCCGCCAACGCCGGCAGCATTGCGGAGCAAGAGGACGGCCGCTATCTGCTGACTACCCCCGCCTCCGGCGGCGATATCACCGTGACGGCCTCTGGCCGGGGGGCCAAGGGCAGCACCGTGGTCCACGCCATCCGCAACCCGGACAATCTGACCCTGAAAAACGGTGCCTCCAACCTGACGGAGCTTACCGTGACCCCCGGCAGCAAGACCGCTCTCACCGCTGGGGCCGTCTGGAACCATCTGCCTCTGGCTGCAGCCAACGAAGCCTTTACCTGGTCCGTTTCCGGTGACATCGGCACCGTGGATCAAAACGGCGTATTTACCGCCTCCGCCCCCGGCACAGGGAACCTGACGGTCTCCGCCGGGGACAAGAGCCTGACCGTTCCCGTCACGGTGGCTCAGGTGGCCCTGCGAACCGTTGAGGACTTTGAAACTCCGGATACGCGCTTCTTCAGCGGCTACTATCTGACGGTTTCCCGCACCAACGTCAGCGATCATGTCCAGAGAGGCCATTACGCCGGAAAGCTGGACTATGTGCTCCCGGAGGACACCGGCTACTATTCTCAGGCCATGGCAGGCTCTTTCTCCAATCTGAACAGCCCCTACACCGCCCTGAACCTGTGGATCTACGGCGACGGCTCCGGCAACCAGCTCTCTTTCCTCTACACCGGTGACGTCAAGAGCGACCTGGAGTTGCCCGTCACCACGCTGGACTTCACCGGCTGGAAGCAGATCAACGTGCCGCTGCCCCAGTACTTCACCCTCAGCGGCGTGGTCATTTATGCCCCCTCCACTACGGACGCCACTTGGGACCATATTCAGGTGACCTACGCCGACACCCCCCGCAGCGGCACAGTCTATATCGACCAAATCACCGCCGCCTTCCCCGGCACGGTGGACAACACCCCGCCGACGGTGACAGCCGCACTGGACGAGCAGACCCAGACAATCAGCGTGAAGGTCTCCGATCTGGTGGACGGCGTTCTGCCCGCTTCCTCCATTACGGTGACGAGAAACGGTGTCGCGGAGCCTCTGGAAAACTATGATGCCAAGACCGGTTCCTTCCAGTACACGCTCCCCGCCCCCGGCGAGAGCGGGGAGGCCCTGCGGATCACCGTTACCGCTGTGGATGCCTCCGGCAATATCGGCCGGGCCAGCGTGGACATCGATTCCTACAACGTGGACCACAAGTTCAGTGACATCAACGATTACTGGGCCGCCACCTATGTGGACTTCCTCTATAACGCCAACATCACCACAGGATACAACGACGGCACCTTCCGCCCCAACCAGAATATCAGCCGGGCCCAGTTCGCCGTCATGCTCTACCGCTATCTGAAGCTGGACGAGAGCAAATACGCCGATGTGTCTCTGCCCTTCGCGGATCTGGACACCATCCCGGAATACGCCATTCCCGCAGTCAAGGCACTTTATACCGAGGGCGTCATCTCCGGCGCGGAGAAAAACGGCCGCCTGTATTTCAATCCCAACAACGCTCTGACCCGTGCCCAGGCTGCCGCCATGATCGGCCGCACCCAGGCTAAGGGCTATGCGCTGGCGGACCTGACCTTCACCGACAGCGGCAAGATCCCCGGCTATGCCGACTACTACATCCGCACCATGGCGGCTCAAGGGGTCATCAGCGGCTACAGCGACGGCTCCTTCCGCCCCAACAACAATATCACCCGGGGCCAGATGGCCAAGATTCTCTACAACCTGATGTGATTTCACAAAAACAGCCCCCGTCCGGTAATCCGGACGGGGGCTGTTTTGTTTTACAGGATCGAAAGGCGTCCATGCGTCGGCAAGGCAAAAAGCCGTTACTCGTCCAGCTTGAGGACAGCCAGGAAGGCTTCTGTGGGCATTTGGACAGTGCCCAGGGCCCGCATCTTCTTTTTGCCGCTTGGAAACGCCTTGCGTTTCAATCGTTTATTCCAATCACGGCGCACAGCGCCGGTTCGCCGTTTTGCGGCTCACAGGAAGTCAAAAAGCCGTTACTCGTCCAGCTTGAGGACAGCCAGGAACGCTTCGGTAGGCATCTGGACCGTGCCCAGGGCTCGCATCTTCTTTTTGCCTTCCTTCTGCTTTTCCAGCAGCTTTTTCTTACGGGTAACGTCGCCGCCGTAGCACTTGGCCAGCACGTCCTTCCGCATGGCCTTGACGGTTTCCCGGGCGATGACCCGGCCGCCGATGGCCGCCTGAATGGGGATCTCAAAGAGCTGGCGGGGAATGTTTTCCTTCAGTTTTTCGCACAGCCGCCGGGCACGGGGGTAGGCCTTGTCCCGGTGGGCGATGAAGCTGAGGGCGTCCACCTGGTCGCCGTTGAGCAGCAGGTCCACCTTCACCAAATCGCTGGGACGGTAGCCGGAAAGCTCATAGTCCAAAGAGGCGTAGCCCTTGGTATTGGCTTTCAGGGCATCGAAAAAGTCGTAAATGATCTCGTTCAGGGGCATCTGGTAATGCAGCTCCACCAGATGAGTGTCCAGATACTGCATATCCTTGAACTCGCCCCGGCGGTCCTGACACATGGGCATGATGTTGCCCACATACTCGTTGGGGGCGATGATGTTCACCTTTACATAGGGTTCCTCCGCCCGGTCGATAACAGAGGGATCCGGGTAGTTGTGGGGATTGTCCACCGTTACCATATCGCCGTTGGTCTTATAAACGTGGTAGATGACGGAGGGCAGGGTGGTCACCAAATCCAGGTCAAATTCCCGTTCCAGCCGCTCCTGAATGACCTCCATGTGGAGCATTCCCAGGAAGCCGCAGCGAAAACCGAAGCCCAGGGCCGCAGAGGACTCCGGCTCGAAGCTCAGGGATGCGTCATTCAGCTGCAATTTTTCCAGTGCGTCCCGCAGGTCGGGGTACTTGGAGCCATCCTCGGTGTAAATGCCGCAGTAGACCATGGACTGCACCGGCCGGTAGCCCGGTAGGGGCTCCGCCGTGGGGTTCGCCGCGTCGGTGATGGTGTCACCGATCCGGGTATCGCTGACAGTCTTGATAGAAGCTGTAAAATAGCCCACCTCACCGGCAGACAGGGAATCGCAGGGCTCCAGACCCAAGGGCAGCAGATGACCGCACTCCACGATCTGATAGGACGCTCCGGTGGCCATCATTTTGATGGTCTGACCGGTGCGCATGGTGCCCTCCATGATGCGGAAATACACCACCACGCCCCGATAGCTGTCATACTGGCTGTCAAAGACCAGCGCCTTCAGCGGGGCCTTGGGATCACCCTTGGGAGCCGGAACATTGTGGACAACATCCTCCAGCACCGCCTCGATGTTGATGCCCATCTTGGCGGAGATTTCCGGGGCGTCCATGGCGGGCAGGCCGATGATGTCCTCTACCTCCTGCTTGGACTTCAGAGGGTCCGCGGCAGGCAGGTCGATCTTGTTGAACACGGGGAGGATCTCCAGATCGTGCTCCATAGCCAGATAAGTGTTGGCCAAGGTCTGGGCCTCCACGCCCTGTGTGGAGTCCACCACCAGAACAGCGCCCTCACAGGCGGCCAGCGACCGGGAAACCTCGTAGTTGAAGTCCACATGGCCCGGCGTGTCGATCAGGTTCAGTTCATAGGTCTCGCCGTCCTGAGCCTTGTAGTTCAGCTTCACGGCACGGGCCTTGATGGTGATGCCCCGCTCCCGCTCCAGATCCATGTTGTCTAAAAGCTGATTTTCCATCTGGCGCTGGGAAACGGCGCCGCAGATCTCCAGCAGCCGGTCCGCCAAAGTGGACTTGCCGTGGTCGATGTGAGCAATGATGGAGAAATTTCGGATATTGGATTGCTTGGTCATAGAAAAAACCTCCGTAGGCAAACGTCCCAAGGGACGGATTCTCAGGTTTCATGTGAAACGGTCAGGTCTTTGCGCCTGCCGGTGTATGGAACTGATACCAGTAGTAATCGTCCCAGAATTTATCGTAGTCGTAGTTTACCACAAAGTCATGCCAGTTGGCGAGAGTTTCCCGATAATTTTTCTCGGTCAGCCGATCGGTACCGGAATGGATCTTTTCCAGCGCCAGCGCGCCCGCCTCGTCGGAGTGGTGAACGTAGTCGCAGTAGTAGTCCAGGTGCTCGATGATATCCCGGTCAAACAGCAGTCCGTGGAGGGTAACGTTCTCATAGGGCAGCAGCGTTTCACAGGCCAGCTCCAGCGCCGCAAACACGGCGTCCGTCTCTCCCATGCGGCCGATCTTGTCCCAATAGAGGATGCTGTAAGGGGAAAAGTAAAAATCAAATTCCACCTCCGGGTACCGCTCCGCCCAGCTTGCCGCAACCGCCAGATTTTTGGCGGCGTCCGCCAGCAGGCCGTCCCGGGGCATCGGCTCCGGCGCGATGTCCGGCCGGGTATATTCCTCCAAGGCGGTCATGTGGTTCCACCAGACGGTATCCATCCACGAAAATCCCTTGTCCAGCGGTTCGCCCTCGTCCCAGCGCTGGGCCATCAGGGCGTAGAGGCTGTAATAGAGCACGTCCTTATTCAACAGGTATTTCACGTCATTGATGGTACTGGCGTCATAGAGATAATCGGGCATTGCACCGGTAACACCGTCAGGAGACCGGGTGAAAATATTGGTATCCATGGCGAACAGCACCCGCTTGGGCGGGTGGGTCCGCATCAGCAGGCCCATCACCTGATCGAATTCACTGAAATAGCCGTCAGGAATGGTGAGCCGCAGGCCCGTGCCGCCGAAAACGGTCTCAAGCTGACTGCCGTAGCAGTTGGCGGTCATGGAGGAGCCAAGCAGCACCACGTCCGCCGGGTTGTTGCGGACGATACCCGCCGTCTGGTAGCGTTCACTGAAGAAGACAGGCTCCCGGTCCGTAGGCATCCGGTAGTAAAAGCAGGGGTCCACCCTGTATACAATGGCGGCGCAGGCCGTCAGCACAAGCACAAGCCCCAAAAGCAGGCCCCGGGTCCATTTTTGATAGGCGCGCTGTTCCATGGCGGGGCCTCCTTTCTTTAGAAGTTGGAATAGATGAATGTCACCACGCCGGTGAAGGACAAAATGGCCCATACCGTCCACGCCAGCACATGCAGGCCGCTGCGCCAGTTGGGACGGAACGTATCCATCTGACGGATGACGTTCCGGGGCCACAAAGCCGCCAGCAGCCCGATCCCCAAGATCAGCGCCACCCGCAGGTAGGCTGTATAGGGGCCGATGACCGGGAGCAGCAGCTCCAGCGCGCTGATCTCCCGGCGGAACAAGCCGTTCACCAGCCACAGGCGGATCCCGCCCATCCCGTCGGTAACGGCGGTTTTCAGCAAAAGCAGGGCAGAGGACACATCCGGCGCCCGGAAAAAGACCCACGCAAGGTTGATAAAGAGGAAGGTCATGGCCCACCGGACCCAGCGGGGCAGAGCGTCCCGCCGTTTTCCCCACAGGCGTTCCAGAACCTGCGCCAGCCCGTGAAGCAGGCCCCATAGGATGAAGGTCCACCCCGCGCCGTGCCAGATGCCGCTGACGAGGTACACCACCAGAATGTTCAGGTATGTACGCCCCCGGCCCTTTCGGCTGCCGCCCAGGGGAAAGTAGACGTTTTCCCGGAGGAAGGCCGTCAGGGTCATGTGCCAGCGTTTCCAGAACTCCGTAACGGAAAGGCTCCGGTAAGGAGAGTCGAAGTTGATGGGCAGCCGCAGTCCCAGCAGCCGGGCGCAGCCAGCAGCAAGGTCGCAATATCCGGAAAAGTCGAAGTAAAGCTGAAGCGTGTAGCCCAGGATCACGCACCACGCGGTCAGGGCCGTCAGCTCAGAGAGGCTGCCCCAGCCGTTGTTCACCAGCACGCCCAGATTGTCCGCCAGCAGCACCTTTTTGGCAAGGCCGAGGCCGATGGCGTACAAACCGGCTGCGGTATCCTGGGGCAGGGGAGAGGCCTCCCGCAGCTGGGGGAAGAAATTCTCCGGCTTCAAGATGGGACCAGAGGACACCGTGGGGAAAAAGAAGCTGTAGGTCAGGTATTCTGCCGGAGTGGGGACCTGTGAAAAGGTCCCGGCATAGACCTCCCGAAGATACCAGATCTGCTGGAAGGTGAAAAAGCTGATACCCAAGGGGACAAAGGGCGTCTGCACCGCGCCGCCGGTGAAAAAACCGGTGTACTTGAAAATCCCCAATACCGCGATGTGATAGCAGACGACGGCAAGAAGGACGCTTTTTCGGCGGTGATTTCGCAGTGCGCTGGCCGCGAGATAGCTGACAAGAGAGGACACCGCCAGCAGTCCGCACCCCCACAGAGCCGCTGGAGCGCCGCCCCAGAGGTAAAATACCAGACTGGCCGCCAAAAGCACCCAGATTCGTTCCTTGGGCAGCAAACGGCAGACGCAGACGGTGACGGTCAAAAAGGCCAGAAAGGCCAGAGACTGCACATTCATTTCAGGCCGGACTGATTCAGGCGGTTGAGCTGGCCATCCGCCGTGCTGAGGACTTGGATCATACCCTGGCTCCGGCCAGGAAAGGCGCTGTTAAGCGTCTCATGGGACATATCCGGGAAGGCGGCTTTTTCACGGGACAGTTTCGCCAGCGCACGGGCATAGTCCGTCCGGGCCAGAGAGGCCCCGGCGGAGGCGGCGCCTGCAGCGCAGTCCTCCTCGGGCAAAGCAAAATAGGCGGTGCTGCCTCCGGCAGCCCGGTGGAGCAGCCGGTAAAGCAGGTAGATGTGGCAGCCCAGACTGTCCGCCGCGGCGTTGATGGCATCCTTGTCTCCCAGCTTGCCCAGCAGGCCGAACAGCACACCGCTGGCGCTGGTGATGAGCTTGCCCCGCAGGGTGGCCAGCACGCTGCCCTGAAGCACGTTGCCCGGCTCGGCGGCGTTCAAAATTTCCTCGGCGGTGAGCATACTGCCGTCCCGTGCCAGTGTCCGGCCCAGCATATAGTCTGCGGAGACATGATAGTAGTCGCAGACCTTGGACACAAAGGCAAGGCCCGGCTCCCGGATGCCGTTTTCATAATGGCTCAAAAGGGCCTGAGACACCCCCAGATCCGCAGCGGCCACCCGCTGAGAAACCCCCCGCTCTTTCCGCAGCAGGGACAGCGTTCTGGAAAATTCTGTTGCCATGGATACCCTCCGTGAAACAGCCGGGGCGCTGCCCCGGCTGAATTGATTCAATACACAGCGTATAGTTTAACAGAAACGATACTGTAAGTAAAGAGATTTTCCCGGAAAAAACAGAAAAAACCGGCGCATTTTCTGCGCCGGTTTTCCGATCATTCAGATATTCCGTGTTCAGAACAGCCCCACCTGATTGGGAAGTACATCGCCGCCGATGCTGCGGAGCTGGCGGTTGTTGACCTCCAGCAGCCGGTCGGTGATGGTCATTTTCCGGAGGATGTCCCGGACGGTGCGGTCCAGCTCCATGCCCTCCCGGTAGTCTGCCGGGAAAATGAAATCCACCCGTCCGTCCGCCAGTAACTTTTCCACACCCTGCCGGTTGCTGGCCTGATAGACGGCGATGGCCTGTCCGCCGTAGGCCCGCATCATTTTCATACAAGGCACGTCGGAAAGACCGTCTCCCATATAGATCATGTTGGTAAAGGGGACCCGCTTGGAATCGTCCGGCATGGAGTCGTTCAGTTCCTTATCCCGGGACACATCCAGAATCCCCTTATTGATCCTGTAGACAAACTGGGTCTTATTGGTAAAGTTGACGTCCAGCTTTGGCCAGCAGGCGTCGCCATTTTCGTTGTAGTAGAACTCGCAGGCATAGATCTCCCGGAATTCCTGAGCGATTCCGCTGCCCTCGATGATCTCCCGGAGGCCGGAGGAAATGACATAGTGCTCCACCTGAACGCCCAGACTCTCCCCAAAGGCGTTGATCCGGGCAAACCACTCCCGGACGCCGGGAAACAGTTGGATGGACTCACCGCAGTGGTTCAGGAAGGCCCGGTCCAGCTTGATATTCTGCGCGGCGCACTCCTGGATCATGGTGTACATATAGGCCAGCAGGCCGTCCATCCGGTTTTCCCAGCCAAAGGCGTTGGCCTTGCCCCAGAATTCTGCTGGGGTATACCCAAGGGAGGGGATGAAGGCGTAGTCCTCCATGTCCGTGGTGCACAGAGTCTTGTCGAAGTCATACAGGAAGGCGATGATCGGCGCTTGCGTTTCCATATAGCTACCTCCTGAAAGAGCAAAAAGCGGCCTTACAGGCCGCTTTTTGTCAAGTATTGTAATTACGGCCGAATTTCAGTTCGTCCAGATTGATCTGGCGTGTGCTGGAAAGGTCGGGAAAATCCCCAAAGGGATCGCTGGTGTCAGCGGCGGGATCCGTCGCTTCGGCAACAGGCTCAGACACTTCCGTCTGGGGCTCCGCCGTGTCGCCGTCCTCCTCCGGCGCTGCTTCGCTGAACGCGGCCATGACGCTGTCCTCGATCTCCTGAACGGAGTCCTCCGGTTTGGCTTCCTCCTGAGGCAGCTCCACCGGGGCCTGAGGCAGCTCATTCAAAAGCTGGATCTCCTTATCGCACACAGCCCGGACGGCAGCAGAAAACTTCTCCAGTTCCTCCTTGCCTTTCCGCAGACGTTCCTCCGCGGCGGCAGCCTCATTTTTCAGGCAGTTGATCCTCAGCTTGGCGTCGATCTCCGCCTGCGTCATCATCTGATCCCGCTTCTGTTCGGCTTCCTTCACAATGGAATCCGCCATCCGCTGAGCGGTGAGCAGGGTAGCCCGCATGGAATCCTCGGTGGCGCGGTATTCCTCCACCTTCTCCACCAGAACCTTCAATTTGGCTTTCAGCGCCGCGTTTTCTTTGTAGAGAGCGGTATAATCGTCAGTCAGCTCATCCAGAAATTCGTCCACCATGGCCATGTTGTAGCCGCCAAAGGACGCCTTGGCAAAGGAATGGGTCGAAACCTCCTGAGGTGTCAGCATATCCAATATCCTCCCTGCTTAGAAATATAAGCCGTTGCTTTCCAGCTCGTCGATGAGATCGCCCTCCAGCTCCACGTGGTAAGGCGTGATGATGTAGGTGTTTGCGGCAACCTTTTTGATCTTGCCCTCGCCGGCATAAGCCACGCCGGAAAGGAAGTCGATGAGCCGCCGGGCCACATCCTTGTTGGTGGATTCCAGATTCAGCACCACCGTCCGCTTGTCCTTCAATTGATCGGCGATCTCCGAGGCGTTCTCAAAGCGGTCCGGCTTCACCAGCACCACCTTCAGCTGCGTGGTGGCATGGATGTTTACCACCTTATTCCGGCGATCCTCCGCTTTGTTGCGGCGGTCATCGAAGGAGCGCTCACGGGGTTCCTCAAAATCCTCATATTCCTCATCCTCGTCATCATAGGGATGGGTCAGCTTCTTCAGCTCGTCCAAAATACCCATAAGCCAAAACCTCCTGCAATCAAGTGGGATAATACCGGGCACCGAAAATCGCGGTGCCCACACGGACCATGGTGGCGCCATTTCGGATAGCATCCTCAAAATCGCCGCTCATGCCCATAGAAAGGCACTTTAATTCATTATGGAACAATTTCTCGTTGATGTCAACATAAAGTGCCCGGACTTCCTGAAAATAGCGAATATTGGTGTCCCGGTCGCTGTCTGCGGGGGGGATCGTCATCAATCCTCGGACCCGGACATGAGACATGGCCTGAGCTGCTCTGGCGGCGTCTTCCAACTGAGCAGGGGCAAAGCCGCTCTTGGCCTCCTCGCCGCCGATGTTCACCTCCAGAAGAATGTCCTGAACGATGTCCTGCTTTTCCGCCTCTTTTTCAACGGCTTCCAGCAGGGGGAGAGACCCCACGGATTGGATCAGGGCCACCTTGCCCACCACTTGCTTGACCTTGTTTCGCTGAAGATGACCGATGAAGTGGAGCGGCGCACCGTCATAGGCGTTCTGGCTCAGCTTCTCCGTCATCTCCTGGACCCGGTTTTCGCCCAGCACGTCGATCCCGGCGGCGATGGCCTCCCGGCAGGCGGCGGCGTCATTCATCTTGCTGGCGCCTACCAGCGTGATCTCCTTGGGGTCCCGGCCGCATTCTCCGCAGGCGGCGGCGATCCGCTGACGGACCTCCTGAATATTTGTCTGAATGGACATAGAACATCCCTCTCTTTCTTTATGAAACAACTTTTCCGTCATACAGATCCCGTGCGGCAACGATGATCTCGTCACCGGGCCGCAGCCGCAGCTTCTCCGTGGAGCCGGCAGACCGGACCACAGCGTAATCGTCACCGGTGAGCAGCACCTCTACCGGCTTGAACCGGGCCTTTGCGCCGGAGACGCAGTAAACACCGGTGACATTGACCTCCTTGCTGGCAGTCTCCTCGGTTTCCGGGGCCTTTTCCGTAACGGTCTGGGTGGCCACACGCAGCGCAGCCAGAGGGACCCGCAGTCCATCGGTGGTATCCAGAATGATCTCGGCGCTCTGGCGGCGCAGGAGCGTCAGCTCCTGCAAATATGTATTCCCCTGGAAAGTCACCACACAGCGGCCGTTTTCCTCCGCGCCCACGGACAACAGCGTGACCGACAGGTCCCGGTCTACATTCTTGGTAAACCGGAGGGACAGGCTCTCTCCGGTTCCCAGACGGTTCTGGCGGGTCTGAAGGGTCTGGGCCTCCTGTGCGGAGACCACGCCCACATAATACCAGTTGTCCCCCAAGATCAGCTTTCCGGTGTTGGTGGGGAGCTCGGCAGGGGACAGCTTATTCAGAGCACTGGGAGTCAGCGCGGACAAACTGTCCGGCGTCAGAACGGATTCGTAGCCGTCCACCACGGCGGAAAACAAACCGGACCGGGGAGACCGGATGGTCTTTACGGAGTTAGCAGCCTGAGACCGCAGGGTTTTCAACTGATTTTTCAATTCCTGCAGCTGCCCACTGAGATCCTCGGTGCCGGAATAGGTATAATCACGCTTGAGGACCAGAGACCGCAGCTCCTGCCCCCGGCTCTCCGCTGCGTCCAGCCGTCCCGCCGCCACGACGGTCCGGTAATCCAGCAGGGACCGGGCGATCTGGCTGTCCAGCTTCAGCGTGACCTCCGCGCCCAGCATGGATTCCTGAGCGTATTCCAGCTGCTCGATGCGGTTATTCAGGGTTTCGATCTCGTTCTGCCGGTCCAAGGACGCCTGATCGGCGTAGACGGTGGCCACGGCCCCGCCGGTGCCGACCCGCTCGCCCTCGCTTTTCCGCAGCCGCATAAGGCCGCCGGCATCGCCGGTGAGCACCTGCTCCTGCCGGACCACATAGCCGCTGATGTCCACCGTATCCTCCACCTGATAGGTGTAGGCCAGGGTGGTGGAAAAGGGGTCGCTTACATAGCCGTAGATCTGATAGCCGAAATAGGCCAGCACCAGAAGGGTGATGACCGGCGTGAACAGCTTGCTTACAAAGGATGATCGATTCATGTACGCCTCGTATCGTTACAGGGCGGCTTCCTCCTCACTTTCCCGCAGGGCCACCGGACGAAGGGGGACCACCGTGGAAATGGCGTGTTTGTAAATCACCTGCTGCCTGCCGTCGCTTTCCAGCACCACCACGAAGGGATCGTAGCCGGTAACGGTGCCCCGCATCTGGAATCCGTTCATCAAAAACACGGTGACGGGCAGCCGCTCCTGCCGAAGACGCAGGAGGAAGAGATCCTGTAAATTGATTTTTTTCTGCATAGTATTCCGCTCCTTCTTTATTTGGGAGCGGCTGTGCCAGCGGTACGCTGTCTCTGTCGATCGATGACCGCCGCCCCTGGTCTTATCCTAAGCCAGAAGCGGTCAAAATTTCTGTCGAAATCTGGAGGGCCCGGGCAAAATCACGGTCTTTTTCCCAATAGATCCAGTGAATAGCCGGATTCCGCCGCAGCCAGGTGAGCTGGCGCTTGGCATACTGCCGGGAGCGGAGCTTGACCAGCTCCAGTGCCTCCTGCTCCGTAAGGGTCCCGTCCAGCACGCCCAAAAACTCCTTATAGCCGATGGCCTGCATGGCGGTGGCATTCCGGGGCAGCCCCATGGCCAGCAGAGCTTGGACTTCCTCTAAAAGCCCCTCCTCCGCCATCTTGTCCACACGGCGGTCGATGAGCGCCTTCATGTCGGCCCGGTCCGCGAATTGCAGGCCGATCCACACCGCGTCATACCGGGGAGGCAGTTGGCGGGTGGCGGCATTGTGGGCGGAGATGGTCTCGCCCGTTTCCAGATAGACCTCCAGCGCTCGGAGAATGCGCTTGGTGTCGGCGGGATGGAGCCGCGCGGCGCTTTCCGGGTCCACCTG
>ERZ779840.219-NODE-219-length-73573-cov-20.254251_pt1 | contig 73573 bp, 49 predicted proteins | sample MGYA00511561_ERZ779840 | MGnify/ENA primary metagenome ERZ779840 (study PRJEB29588, sample SAMEA2162036) | human gut metagenome | biome: human gut; feature: human-associated habitat; material: faeces | place: Denmark | collected 2008/2010 ...
GGCTACGCCTGCCGGTATCTTGGAATTATTGAAGCGTTATCATATCGAGACGCAAGGAAAGCATTGCGTGGTTTTGGGACGCAGCAATATTGTCGGCAAGCCGATGGCTACCTTGATGATGCAGAAATCTTATCCGGGCGATTGTACGGTGACCGTATGCCATAGCCGTTCTAAGAACTTGAAGGAGATGTGCCTGTCTGCTGATATTATTATCGTGGCTTTAGGTGTTCCTGAATTCTTGAAAGGGGATATGGTGAAGGAAGGCGCCGTGATCGTAGACGTGGGAACAACCCGTATGCCAAGCAGCGTAATCAAGAGCGGATTTAAGTTAACGGGAGATGTCTTGTTTAACGAGGTGGCTCCTAAATGTTCCTATATCACTCCGGTTCCGGGTGGCGTAGGGCCTATGACAATCATTTCTTTGATGCGTAACACATTGTTAGCGGGAAAGAAAGCGATCTATAAGTAAGTGGATGGATAAAAAAGTTCGCAAAAGGTTTGTGTAATCAGAATTTATACCTATCTTTGCGCCGTCTTAAAGGGGGAATCCTTTGAAAGGCGGATATGGTGAGAGTAGCTCAGTTGGTTAGAGCATCGGATTGTGGTTCCGAGGGTCGTGGGTTCGAGCCCCATCTTTCACCCTAGAATGAGAAAAGGATATGTCTATTAGGGCATATCCTTTTTCTATTTCTTATAATGGGCATTGTAAGTCTTTTATGATGCCCATCATAAGGAGCTTACAATAGGCATTGTAAACTCCTTATAATAGCGATCGTGCTGACCTACTCTTCGGTATATAAACCTTCTCTTGATAATTGCTTATCCAGATTCGCTACACCGAGGGCTATGATAGCGGTAACCGTAGCCGTATGTTCTTGGTATTCGGGGATGTTCTTTGTGTATAAATCCCGTTCCGTATGCCAGATTTCGCCGTAATCAAAATCATATCCTTTGAAATCTTCTGTGGTGAAACCTAATGTGGGGACACCTTCGATGGCGAAAACTGATGCGTCTGTTCCCCCCATGCGTGTCGGGCGTTTACGGGGTTCACGAACTTTTACCTCGAAAGGATAGTCCGGACGGATTTTTTGGATGGGTTCGCTGATCTTCACGAAATCATCATACATGGCTTGAGGGACGGAGATACCGACAGGAGGTTCCGGGCCACCGTCACGATTGAACAAATTAGCGATTTTGGGTAATTTATCCTTATGCGCTTTCACCCAAGCTTGTGCTCCTAATAAGCCAAATTCCTCACCGGCGAATCCGATAAATAAGATCGTGCGCTTAGGCTTGGCTCCGGATTTGGCGATCATGCGAGCGGCTTCCATCATCGGTCCGATTCCAGTACCGCAATCGATGCCTCCGGTAGCCACGTCGAAAGCATCTAAGTGACCGCTGATAATAACATATTCGTCCGGGTATTTGCTGCCTTTGATAGATGCTACGACATTATGGTATTTAACCGGGCCTAATTTAAAATGATTACGAATATCGAACTCTAGTTCGAATGTACGTCTCTCTTTCACCATTTGTTCGATGATCGCGAATTGATGCTCGTCTAATTTGATATCCGGAAGTTCCGGCAGATTGTCGAAGTTCGTATTCGGGTCGTTCATCATTTTCCGGTCGTATAACGCACGGATAGGTACGGTGGAGGATTGGATAAAACCTAAAGCTCCGGCCTCGCACATTTCCTTATAATATAATCCGGGGAATTCTTTATAAGGCAACATCTCGTTTTTCTCCCCGTTTTCCCAGTTGCGGCGTCTTAGATCATTGTTTTTCTTCATGATCTCGCTGTTCTCTTTCTTGATCTCCGCACGGATGGAATCTCCCGAGGCGGAGCGGTCGATAGGCCAACCTGCGTTTTTCCCTGAGATAAGAACCCAAGCACCATTCAACCTTCCTTTGATTTGCTGGAACTCCTCGTCGTTACGAGGCTCCATCACCGCATGCCCACGTTGCACGCCTTTCGTTCCGGAAGTGTAGGAAGGGGTGGCGAAATGCAGGATCATTCCGTTGTCGCTCAACAAGCGTCCGAACCAAGGTCCTCGATTAAAGCCGACAGGGACGGTACCGGCCTCTTCTAATTGGACATCGAGTCCCCAACTCTTAAACTCACGCACCATCCACTCGGCGGCGTTCTCATAAGCGTCGGAACCGATTAAACGTCCGCCAAAGCGGTTCGTAAGGATATCCAGCTGATGCATCACTTGATTGTCATTCTGACCCATCTCGATAATTTTCTTTACGGCCGCATCCTGCGCTGGTACAGGAGAAGTCGCCATGCAGGCTAGCGCCGCACAAACGAGTAAAATCTTTTTCATAAAGTAGTGTTTATTTCATTACTGCAAATAAAAAGATAAAATCAGGTTACACCAAATAATTTGTCTGTTTAAGTCGGGGTTTCTTTTAAATTTTATAATTTAAGTACTGGATATGTAAAGCTTAATGTTATTCTTTTATATAACTTTGCGGCGTAAACAGGATTGGCGAATGAAAACACTGCGTAGCTTACAATGGTTAAGGCCCCTTTTGGTGGTACTCTTCATGAGTTACTACGTAGGTGGTACGACCTTTACCCATACGCACTATTTCCTGACATACAGTATCACTCACTCTCACCCTTATTTGCCGGGTACCGATGGCTTGCCCCATCATGATCATAGTGCGGCCGGTTTTAATACGATCGAGGAGCTGACAGGGTTATGTATGGAATTGATACCAGACTTGTCGGTGGTTATGGCTTTGGTATTTTTGATGAGGGTGGTTTCCTGGCCAGGAAAAGGGATAACATTACACCCTGTTTGGCGTGCCATACTGCGTGCTCCCCCTTGTTTAGTATGAAATATGGATCAAGCAATTAGAATCACTTTTTATACTAAACATTTTACGCATCTTATATGAAATCTATATTTTTACTATTGCTTCCAGCGATAGTACTATGCTCTTGCCATACCCAAAAGCAAGAGGATGAGTCTGCGAATGCCGTAACACTCAAAGGGGATATTATACATATCGGTTCCGAATCTCCTGTTTTATCCAAATTGACAAAGGAAACGGTTAAACGGGAACCTTATCGTATGGAGTTTACCACCTCGGGGGTCGTACAGGCGATTCCTTCTAATTATGCGGAGGTGGCTTCACCGGTAAGCGGGCGAATTACGAAATCGTTCGTTCGCTTAGGGCAGAAAGTGGCCCCCGGTAGTCCGATCTTCGAGATTAGCGCTCCCGCTGTTTATGAGGCGGGGAAATCTTATTACCAAGCTCGCCAAGAGATGGAACTGGCTTTGAAAAGTTTGAATCGGGAGAAAGACTTGATGAAAAACAAGGTTGGTGTCCAAAAGGAATTGGAAGAGGCCGAGGTGAATTACGAGTTAAAGAAAAAAGACTATGAGAATATGGTAGCCGCATTAAAAGTCTTTCAGATTAATCCGGATGAAATGGCTTTGGGGCAACCATTGATCGTTCGCTCGCCTATATCCGGTGAGGTCGTGAAAGATCGGATCGTAATCGGGCAATATATGAAAGAGGATGCCGAGCCTGTAGCTGTCATCGCCGATTTGAGCAAGGTATGGGTGGTCGCCCATGTAAAAGAGAAGGATTTGAGTTTAATACAGACTTTGGATGAGGTGGAAATCCGGTTGGTAGCCATGCCGGATAAACCGATATCGGGAAAGATTTATCACATCAGCGAGATGCTGGACCCCGATACCCGTTCGGTGGAGGTCTTGATCGAGTGCGATAACACTACCCGTTTGATGAAGCCGGAGATGTACGGCACGGTCAAGCTGAGCGACCGTGAGGCGGAGGTGATCCGTATACCTACTTCCGCTATCTTGCAGGAAGAGGAGAATATGTACGTATTGGTGGAATTGGGGAATAACGATTACCGGAAACAAAAGATCGAGACCGGCCTTACTGAAGATGGCAAGACGGTGGTTTTATCCGGCTTGAACGTAGGTGACGAGATCGTAGCTACGGGAGCGTTTTATTTACTTGATGCACGCTAACGGATTATGAAAAGGATTATTTACTTGGCGATACATCGGCGAGGACTGATGTTCGTGTTATTTCTGTTCTTAGCGATCGTTGGTTATTATTCTTGGATGCGGTTGGCGATAGATGCTTATCCGGATATCGCCGATACCACCGTGCAAGTCGTGACGCAGGTTCCCGGATTGGCCGCCGAGGAGATCGAGCAACAAATCAGTATTCCGATCGAGCGGGCTATGAATGGTCTGCCGGGACTAAACGTAATGCGTAGCAAGAATACGTTTGGTTTGTCTACGGTCGTATTGGTTTTTGATGATGGTATTGAGGATTATTGGGCCCGGCAACGTGTACAAGAGCGGTTGGTAGACGTGGAGCTTCCTTATAATGCGGTTCCCGGCTTAAATCCTTTGACTTCGCCGACGGGAGAGATCTTTCGTTATGTGGTGGAAAGTGACCGTTTAGACTTGAGGGAGTTGACCGATTTGCATAAATGGGTAATTATTCCGAGACTGAAACAGGTTACGGGTGTAGCGGATGTAAGTAATTACGGCGGTATCACTACCCAATATCAGATCGAGGTGAACCCTTATAAGATGGAGCAATACGACATTACCTTAGGGGATATTACGGAAAAGATAGAGAAGAATAACGTGAACGCCGGTGGTAGTATGTTAAGCCGGGGGGATTTGAGTTATGTGATCCGTGGAATCGGTCTGGTTAAGGACTTGGAAGACTTGGGGCATATCGTGATCAAGACAGTGAATGGTGTCCCGGTCTACTTGAATGATATCGGTAAACTGAAATACGGAAACTTGGAGCGTAAGGGCGTTTTAGGTTTTACGGACGATACCCGTGATTACTCCGATGGCGTGGAAGGTATCGTACAAATGCTCAGGGGGGAGAATCCGTCCCGGGTGTTGGATGATGTGCATAAGGCGGTAGACGAACTAAATAACGAGACACTTCCTGAGGGAACCCGTATCCATCCGTTTATGGATCGTACGGATTTGGTTAATACGACCTTGCATACCGTATCGCATACGTTGTTCGAGGGTATGGTATTGGTTGTCTTAGTACTGATCTTATTCTTGGGGAGTTGGCGTGGCGCTTTGTTGGTGGCCTTAACCATTCCCTTGTCTCTATTGATTGCCTTTATCTTGATGCATGTTACGAATATTCCTGCGAACCTACTTTCCTTAGGCGCTATAGACTTCGGTATTTTGGTAGACGGAGCGATCGTGATGATGGAGACGGTCTTGAAGAAAAGGGAACGGCATCCGGATGAGGTATTGACGGAAGATTCGATCTTGCGCCGTACGACTGAGGTGGCTCGCCCGATCTTTTTCTCTACATTAATTATTATAACCGCCTATCTTCCTTTGTTCGCTTTTGAGCATATTGAGAAGAAATTGTTTACGCCGATGGCTTATACCGTAGGGTATGCTTTGCTGGGCGCTTTGTGCGTGGCCTTGTTCTTGATTCCGGGATTGGCCTTTTATGCGTATCGTAAGCCGGGAAAGATTTACCATAATCGTTGGTTGGAGAAACTTTCCACGGCTTATCATTCACAAATTGTCCGATTGATGGAGAAGCCAAGACGGGTTATTGTACCGTTACTGGCGATATTGCTGGGAGCGGGGATTTTAAGTTATACCGTAGGAAAAGACTTCTTGCCTCCGTTGGATGAGGGGGCGATCTGGATACAGGTACAGCTTCCTCCGGGTATTTCCATTGAGAAATCGAAGGAGATGGGGGCGGAGCTTCGGAAGACTTTGAAAGAGTTTAAGGAAGTCTCATATGTAATGACCCAAGTAGGTCGCGATGATGAGGGGGCGGAAGCGTTCTCACTCTCCCATGTGGAGTGTGGCGTGGGATTGAAGCCCTATAGTACATGGGAGTTCGGTAAGACGAAAGCGGATTTGATCGAGGAGATGGCAGCTAAGTTGGAGACTATGCCCGGCTACTCGGTCGGTTTCTCCCAGCCGATCATCGATATGGTGATGGATCAGATCGCCGGGGCTCATAGTGATTTGGCGTTGAAGATCTATAGCGATGATATTACGGAAAGTCGCCATATTGCGGATCAAGTCGCTAATGTGTTGAAGGAAATACCGGGTGCTGCCGACGTAGCGGTAGATCAAGAGCCTCCGTTGCCGCAATTGCAGATTATCGCGGATCGTGCCCGTATCGCCCAGTATGGCTTGAACGTGTCGGATGTGGCTGATTTGATTGAGTTAGCGATCGGTGGAGCCTCTATTTCCCAGATATTTGTCGGAAGTAAAAGTTATGACGTGATTTGTCGTTTCGATGACGCTAGCCGCAATTCTCCCGAACGTATCGGTAATCTATTGCTGACTACCGGTTCCGGAACGAAGATTCCTCTTTCGCAAGTAGCGGAGATTAAGATGACAACCGGTGCCAGTACGATTACCCGTGAGATGAATAAGCGGCACTTGACGGTACGGGTTAATTTACGTGGCGTGGACTTGACGGCGTTCTTGAATAAGGCGAATGCGTTGATTGATAAAGAGGTGAAATACGATCATGATTCCGTGCATTTGAAATGGGCCGGACAGTTCGAGAACCAGCATCGTGCGTATGCCCGTTTGGGGGCTGTGGTTCCTTTGGCGTTGGGACTGATGCTGCTTCTGTTGTTTGCGGCTTGCGGTAAATTCCGGCAGGCGGCTTTGATGATGAGTGTCGTTCCCTTGGCTTTGTTTGGTGGTATGTTGGCGTTGAATGTGCGGGGAATGACATTGAATGTTTCCTCGGCGGTTGGTTTTATTGCCTTGGTTGGTGTCGCTATCCAAAATGGCGTGATCATGATTTCCCATATCAATAACTTACGTACAAGGGAACGAGATTTGAAAGATGCGGTGATAACGGGAACTAAGCACCGTTTCCGTCCGATCTTGATGACGGCTACGGTTGCGGTCTTGGGATTGCTTCCTGCCTCTGTTAGTACAGGTATCGGTTCGGACGTGCAGCGTCCCTTGGCTACGGTAATCGTTTACGGGCTTTTATTTGCTACGGTAATCACGCTTTATGTACTTCCCGCTTTATACTACATGATCGAGAAACATTATGAGGGGAAGGATTTGACGCCGGTATCGGAGGAAAAAGAGCTGCACGCTTAATCCGGAGGTGGAATTAAAAAGATATACTATGTTTAGATTAGAAGATATGAAGAAATATATAATCCTGTCGTTACTCTGCGGATGCTTATCCGTGAATGCCCAGACCATGGTTCCGCTTACGTATCGGCAATATATGGAGCGGGTTGCGGAAGGCAACTTTGAGTATGCGTCGGAGAAATTGAATGTGCCGACCGCTAAGGCTGAGGTAACGGCGGCAAAAGTGTTTAACGATCCGAACCTTTCCGTGTCTTATTTCAATAATGAGAATAATTCCTTGCAGATGGGAGAAGGTGTTGAAGTAGAACTGAGCAAAACTTTCTCTTTTGGAAAACGGGGTGCGAATATCTCATTGGCACGTAGCGAGAGTGAGTTGACCGAGGCTTTGTTGGCCGATTATTTCCGGAACCTTCGGGCAGACGCTACGATTGCCTATATGGAAGCCTTGAAGCAACATGAGTTGTATAAGGTAAAGGAGAATGCCTATGAGAATATCCGGACATTGGCGGAGAGCGACAGCATCCGTTTCTCTTTAGGGCAAATTCGTGAGGTGGATGCTACGCAGAGCCGGGTAGAGGCCGGGGTCTTACGAAACGAGTTGCTGCAAGCCGGAGCGGAATTAAAGAATGCTTTCTCGAACTTAAACCTCTTGACGGGGACTTTCAGTATGGATACTTTATTTCACCCAGAGGCCGAGTTACGTATGGAGCCTCGGAATTTTATCCTTGTTGACTTAATAACGGCGGCAAGCGAGGGGCGTACGGATTTGGTAGCTGCCTTAAAAAACAAGGAAGTGGCCGCGAGAGCCTTGAAAGTAGCTTGCCGGGAGCGGAATACGGATGTGGATTTGTCTATCGCCGTAAGCCGTAATGCCCGGGTTTATAATGAGGAAGCCCCGGCACCTCCTTTTACCGGAGTGACGGCAGGTATCGCTGTTCCTTTGAAATTCTCTAATTTCAATAAGGGGACGGTTCGTGCCGCTCGTTATCGGGAGCAACAAGCGGAAGCGCAATATAAGCAGGCTCTTTTGCAAGTTCAGACGGAGGTGATGCAGGCATATCGTAATTATCAATCTTTCGCCGAGCAAGTTAATCATTATGAGGATGGGCTTTTAAGGCAAGCCCGTGAGGTGATGGATGGCAAGATTTACAGTTATAATAGGGGGGAAGTCTCTTTGTTGGAAGTCTTGGACGCTCAGCGTACTTACGATGAGGTACAAGCTCAGTATATCGAGACGCTGTTTAATTACAGCTCAGCCTTGGTCGAATTAGAACGTTCGGCGGGTATTTGGGATATTGAGATTTGATTCTAAAATTAGATGAAGATAGCGTATATATTTGGATATTATGTATTTTTGCGTCTAAATAAAATGAGCGCATGATATTCTACTTTACAGGAACAGGAAACTCCCGTTGGGTTGCGGAAGCATTGAGAAAGGCTTTAGAGGAGCCTTTGGTTTCTATAGTCGAAGTGTTGACAGAAGAAAAGAGTGAATATGTTTATCCGTTGGGAGAGAGGGAAAAGGTTATTTTTGTATTTCCTGTTCATTCTTGGGGACCGGCGGTATTGGTTACTCGCCTTATTTCCCGGTTGAGGCTGGAAGGATATGGAGGTCAGGCGGTTTATTTCGTATGTACTTGTGGTGATGATTGCGGGTATACGGATCGGATCATGCGGAAAACCCTGCAAAAAAGAGGGATTATCTTGACGAATGGCTTTTCGGTACAAATGCCGAACAATTATGTCCTGATGCCGGGATTTGACGTGGATAGTAAGGAGGTGGAGACGGATAAGTTGAGGAAAGCGTCAGAACGTATTCAAGAGGTCATCGGTAGCATTCGCCGAGAGGAGAATTTACCTTTATATTATGCGGGTGGAGTACCTTTTTTGAAAAGTTATCTGGTGTATCCGCTTTTCGTGAATTTTGCGATTGGAAGTAATCGGTTTTATGCGACGGAGACTTGTGTCTCTTGTGGAATTTGTGCGAAGATCTGTCCGACCGGTACGATTTCCTTGTCGGATGACAGAAAACCGGAATGGGCTGATACTTGTGTTCAGTGTGTTGCCTGTATTCATCGTTGTCCGGTGCGTGCGATAGAATATGGGAAGATCTCGTTGAAAAAGGGACGTTATCATCACCCAGAGTTTAAGTAATCAATAAATAGAATAGAGAAATGAAGCAATTTTGTATGATGGCGCTTGCCGGCCTTTTGGTGGTTGGTTGCCAAGAAGTTCCAAAAGGATATGTTATCAATGGCGAGGTAGAGAATATGCCCGACGGTAAAATTTATTTGAAGTCATTCCGTAATAAAATGTTCTTTGACGTGGATACGGCAGAGGTAAAAGACGGGAAATTCACCTTTAAGGGTGAGGTAGATCAGCCTTTACTTTTTGGTTTGGCAACCGAGAATATGAACTATCCGGTTCAGCTCTTCTTGGAGAATACGGATATGAATGTCAAGATCGGGAATGACGGGGAGACTATTACCGTACAGAATTCACCGGTGAATGATGTCTTTCAAGAAAATGCGGAGAAGGTATTTGAGGAAGGGTATGATATTGACAGTTTGATTTCGAAATATCCAGATTCTCCGGCGGCGGCGTTCTATCTATATCGTTATTTTACCTACCAATTATCTTTGGATGATTTGAAGGCGACTCGTGCGAAGATTTCCCCGGCATTGGCGAATAGTCCTTATGTGAAGGACTTGGACGGTATTATCAAGCAATTAGAACACGTACAGATCGGACAAGTCGCTCCGGAGTTTTCCTTGCCGGATACTGCAGGAGTTTCTGTGTCATTGTCGGACTTTAGGGGAAAATATGTGTTATTGGATTTTTGGGCCTCTTGGTGTCCCCCGTGTCGCAAGGAAAACCCTAACGTGGTAAATGCCTTCCAGCAATATAAGGATAAGAACTTTACGATCGTAGGTATATCCTTGGACAAGGATAAGGCTAAATGGCAGAAAGCGATCGCAGACGATCATCTGACTTGGACTCACGTTTCCGACTTGAAATATTGGGATTCTGAGATCCCTGCTCTTTATGGGGTACGGGGTATTCCGGCAAATGTGTTATTGGATCCGAATGGGGTGATTATCGCCAAGAATATCACAGGAGAAGACTTACAGAATACCTTGAAGGAAGTGATTAAATAAGGATACGTTACTGCAAAGCCGTTGCGGTAGTATAAACAAAGGGAGTGTATTGGATTAAGCCTAATACACTCCCTTTGTTATGGATAAGTTATGACTTTTCTTTATTTAAGCGGAATAAGGGTAAAGCCCCAGTTGTATTCCCGGTTTGCGGGTAATGTATAAGCTGGTTCCGGACGTGAACCCCAGCTATCATAACCTGCTACACCTTGTTGTTTCAAGTCGACGCAAACCTCAACGAAGTCGCAAGGCGTGATATCGTTGATATGATGCTGGCGACGTAATACGTTCTTTGCTGCGGCTTCATCATGATTCGCTACTTGCTCTGGTGTGAAATTACTCCATTGACGGGATAGGCCAGTCGCTTCCTCGTCATCGAAATCCTCTATGGAATTACGCAAAGCATTAAATCCAATCGTATTATCCGCTTGGATCAACAAGCCTTTCTTGCCGGTACTAAGTGATACCCAACGAGTGTCGGTATGATGACCGTTTTCCTGCGGGCGTACATATGGGAAATATAATTCCTCGGCTGTAGATTTATATAAGCCGATCATACTACCGGCGTTTCTGTCCAAGTAGTTCTCAGCAGGTCCCCGTCCGAAATATTCCACTTGATTCATACTTGCCGGTAAGCGGAAGCGAACACCGATACGAGGAACGTTTAGTTTGGAGGCCTCTTTACGGGCGGCGTCACGTCCCGGAGTGAAGGTTGCCGTGCGAGTAGCTTCCGATACCTCGGTTTGGGCGGCATCCATATCCGTGGATGTGAAACGGGCGGCCACATTTACGGCTCCGCTTGGATAGATCGTATAATTAACAATGTATAGATTTCCTGCCGGCAATAAATAGTTCACGTTAACCTCGGCGTTATTGCCATCCATAGTGACGGTAGCGTCTGTCACGTTGAAGTTCTTGCTGCTTTCCTTCCAGACTTGCAAGCGTTTTGGCATACCGTTTCCGTAATCGTTATCGGTCGGCGCACGCCAGAAGTTCGGTTGGATACCGAAACCCTCGCTGAAATATTCCGTACCATCCACTTTATAAGAAGTAACGATTCCTGTCTTCCTGTTAAACACGAAGTTTACCTTTGAGGAGGATGCCGATAAGTTATCTCCATTGGTTGAAACCGTTAATTTAGGGCCGCTGGTCTTAAACGTCTTCTTGGGGTTTTCGATCGGTAAGCGGAATTGATCGCAAGCGATTTCGTGTCCGATAGGGATTAACGGCTCTTTTTCTACGGTCGTTACGTTGAAGTTTACGAAATATTCCGTACCGGCTTGTGGCTTTAAGTTGCCTACGGGAACCGTAAATTCCTTAGAAGCTTGAGGTTCTATGTCCAAAGAGACTTTACCGGAGCGTACAACTTTATTATTGGCTGTTACGCTATAGTGGACCATATATTTCTTTAGGTTCGTGAAATAAAAACGGTTCGTGACGCGGAATAAACCGTTCGCTAAATCGATCGCCTCAAACCCGATATTTTGATGGGCGTATTTAACCTCTGCCATAGCGGGATGCGGGGTACGATCTGGGTTTACTATACCGTTGCAAAGGAAGTTTCCGTCACTAGGGGCGTTTACTCCATAGTCACCACCATAGGTATAATATTCACGTCCATTCTTATCTTTTTCCAAGATACCTTGGTCCACCCAGTCCCAGATAAATCCGCCTTGCAGGTTCGGGTATTTATAGATCGCTTTCCATTGATCCCATAAGTTACCGGAAGAGTTACCCATCGCATGTGAATACTCCGAAGGAGCTACCGGACGATCACTACCCTTACGTCCGATTTCCTCTAGCCATTCAGCGCTTGGGTATTGAGGTACGTACATATCCGTATTCCATTCCCAAAGGGCACGTTCGTAGTTCACCGGACGATTCATGCTATTTATTTCCTTGTCTTTCAGATACAAATAAGTTTGATAGAAGTTGTATCCGTTTCCAGCCTCGTTTCCGAGTGACCAGAAAGTAACGCTCGGATAATTCTTGTTTCGTTCGTACATATTCATCGTACGGTCCATATGTGGGATCAGCCATTCCGGATTATTACCCAAAGTGCCGCCTTTTTTCAGGCTGTAATACATACCGTGAGACTCGATATTCGCCTCATCGTAAACATACAATCCGTATTCGTCGCAGAGTTCATAGAATTTACGGTCTTGCGGATAGTGGCATAGGCGGACAGCGTTGATATTGTTTTGCTTCATCAGCTCGAAATCCTTACGCATGAGTTCCTCGGTAACGTAATGTCCGGTTTCCGGGTTATGCTCATGGATATTGACTCCCTTGAACTTCACCGGTTGTCCGTTGAATAATAAGACCGTATAAGGTTTTCCGTTTTCCGCTGCTTGGTCGATTTGCTTCATCTCGAACCGGCGGAAACCAACGTTGAATGGAACTACCTCGATTACCTTACCATCTTCTTTTATTGTCATCAATAATTTGTATAGATTCGGGTGCTCGGCACTCCAAGGGGCTACGTTCTTTAAATCATACTCAAAAGATGCTGTTTGAGGACTTGCAGGACTTACCCATATATCATTAGCCTCGGAGGCCATAAGATTACCTTTTGCGTCCAAAAGCTCATATCCGACATTTAAGTTTTTTGTTTCTTGGGTATGATTCTTTAAGTCTACCGCCAGTTTGAAGATTCCATTCGTATACGTATCGTCCAAAGTTGAGACGACACGGAAATCTTGAATACTGGCCTTGGGTTGAGACCAAAGGAATACGTCACGTTCGATACCGCTCATTCTCCAGAAATCCTGACATTCCAAATAAGAACCGGTGCTCCAACGGAATATCTTTAATGTAAGTACATTCTTTCCGGGTTGCAGGTATTTATTGATCAAGAACTCGGCGGGATTTTTGGAATCCTCGCTATAACCCACTTCTTTCCCGTTTAAATATACGTAAAGGCCGGATTTAGCTCCGCCGATGTGTAAATAAATATCCCGGTTATCCCAACTTGCGGGTATCTCGATGTCTCTGCGGTATACGCCAACCGGATTCGCTTCCGGCAATAACGGAGGTTGGGGATTTCTTGGTTTAAACTCGTAACCATGATTCGTATAAATGGCTACGCCATGTCCTTGTACTTCCCAGTTTCCGGGAACGGTTATATCATCCCATGAAGAGGTATTAACGGAAGGATCTGTGATATTTTGAGGAAGATCTTTGTAAGAGTCGACAAAGAAAAATTTCCAAGTACCGTTTAATAGGAAATAGTACGGGCTTTTCTCAAATCGAGAGGTGAGGGCGGTTTCTCGGTCCGCATAACTCATGAAGGAGCTTCTGGGTTTTTCCTTGTTTACGGCTACGACTTGAATGTCTTGCCAATAAGGTTTTACGGGTTGGGGTGAAGAACCGTCCGCATAAGCCATTCCGGAAATAAGGCAACCTAATGCTCCGGAAAGCATCATTTTTTTGATAGAGTTCATATTCATCGTATTTTATTTAGATTAGCACTGGGGAATTGAAAATTGAGAATTGAGAATTAGAAGTGACTCTACGTAATTTTCAATTCTCAATTCTCAATTTTCAATTATTTAGCTGCATAGTAAGAATATCCGTCAGCTACCTGTTGGAAAGCTAAAACACCTGCTTGGTTTAGCTCGACATTCATTTCCTTGCCATCGGGTAAATACATGACAACTTCGTCATCACCATTGAATTTTAATAATTTTGTGCTTTCTCCGTTAGCTTCTACATTCCAGCTTTGGTCAGCCTCGTTGAAAACTAAGTCAACCGCTTTCTCATCGCCTTCCTTTTGGATATGGTATCCATCAACTTTTGTTTCTACGGTATAAACGCCGTCTTTACCATCGATTGTTTTAACGTTACCTACATCCGCTACAGGATTACTTCCGCTCCAAAATTCGATAGAGTTGATCACAAGGACATCAGCCAAAGCGGAAATCTCGTAAACCGGGACAATCCAGAAAGCAATGAACACTAGCTCATTAACAAACTTACTGTCGATGCTTCTATTCCACGTTAAAAGTTTGTTTGTTAAACCAAAAGATCCTATACAGGACGAAAATAGGATACTACTTGCCACCGTAGTCGCTAGTAATAAAGTTAAGCTTTTCTTTTTCATAATTTAATAATTAGTTATTACAAGGGACGAAGATAACAACTTTTTCATGATAAATAGTGGTTATAAAGGAATAAATGGAATAAGTGCCTTAATATTAGTCAGGCTTCTATAAGTACGTAGTTCTGGCGGAACTCCGTTTATTACTCATATACACTAACTTCATGTTTGAATTTCAAACCATATACCTCTTTGATGTCCATAGCTCCATACTAAAAAAGATTATGGTTGGAAAGATTGTTTGTTAAATATTTTAATAACTAGGTGGTGTTGTTTTAGATTCGTATGCAAAAAATTAGTCTTTTTTGTTTTATAATTAAAAATAGTGCTATATTTGCTGCGTCTAATGATTATAAGTTCCGCCAGAACGATGAAGAAGTGCTTTCATGGTAGTTAACCGAGGATTTATAATTATACATTAATGATTTAGAAGAGTGAATATTATAAGAAACGAGATCTAAAATAGTATGCCTTAAGTCTTATAATAGTAACAGCTATTTAATAAACAAAAAACGATTCTTATGTTGAAAATTGTAAGACCTGTCAGTTTTGTTCTATTGTCTGCAGCGTTTTGTTCCGGAGGTGTGGTTCATGCTTCTGATCGTGCGGCGATAACTCCGAGGGTAGGTATTTCCCAGCAAGAAGGTAGTTTGAAGGGAACGGTTAGTGACAGTTTTGGCCCTGTGGCCGGAGCGTCAATAGTTGTAAAAGGTACTACGAATGGTACTGTAACCGACATGAATGGTAATTTCGTGTTGGATGTGAAGAAAGGGGATGTGATCCAAGTATCCTTTATCGGTTATCTAACTCAAGAATTCAAATATAATGGAGAGCCTTCCATCAATGTATCCTTGCAGGAAGATACCCAGAAATTAGATGAGGTGATCGTTGTCGGTTATGGTACGCAACAGAAGGCGAACTTGTCGGGAGCGGTAGCCCAATTGGATAGCAAGGAGTTGACAAGCCGTCCTATCTCCAACGTGTCTTCCGGTCTTCAAGGTATGATGCCGGGTGTAACCGTTACCTCGGGTCAAGGCCGTCCGGGACAGGATGGTAGTACGATCCGTATCCGTGGTGTCGGTACTTTGAACTCTGCCAGCCCATATATCTTGATCGATGGTATCGAGAGTGGCTCTATGAATGATATCGATCCGAATGATATTGAGAGTATTTCTGTATTGAAAGACGCTTCTTCCGCCGCTATTTACGGTTCGAAGGCTTCTAATGGTGTTATCTTGATCACGACAAAACGTGGTAAGACGGGTGCTCCTCGTATCTCTTATAACGGATATGTGGGTGCCTCGAAAGCTACTTCCATGATTGATCGTGTCAGCTCAGCCGATTACGCACGTTTGTGGAATCGTTTCGAGCCGGGACGTTATAGTGACGAGGACATCCGGATGTTTGAGGATGGCTCTGATCCTTACGGACATCCTAATACGGACTGGAATGATGAGGCTTATCGGACAGGTTTGTTGCATAAGCACAATGTTAGTATTACAGGAGGTGCGGAGAACGTGAAGTATATGGCTTCGGCCGGATATTTAGGGCAGACGGGTATCCTTCCTAACTCAGATCGTAAACAGTTTAACGGACGTACGAATCTGGATATGCAGTTGACGAAGAAACTGGCTGTTCGGATGAACATGTCTTTCATCAAGAATGACTTCTCGGATCCGAATGCTAGCTATTATGGTGGTTCTTCCGACCAGATTATCCGTCAATTGAATATTATTAGCCCGATGATTCCTGTCAAGGATAAGGATGGCAAATACGGACAAACTAACGATGGTAACCCTATCGCATGGTTGGATTCCGGGCAGACGGTGGATAATTGTAATCAGAATTTTACGGGGGCACTTTCTGTTGATTATGATATTATTGATGGGCTGAAGGCTACTGTGACGGGTGCCTATGTGAACGAGGACCAACGTCATACGGAGCGAGTTCTGAGCATACCGGATGATCCGGCATCTGCGTCTCGTACCACTTCCTTGGTTGAACGCTTCGTGAATTGGAAACGTTATAATTTCGATGCTTTGCTGAATTACAGCAAGAACTTTGGTCAACATGGCTTGAAAGTGATGGTAGGTTATCATGCGGAGAAGTATGAGGTTAGCAAGAATCAGATGCAGAGGAATAATTTCCCGAGTAATAGCCTGAATGATATGGATGCCGGTGGGGCTTCTACACAAACAAATGATGGTTTGAGCCGAGAGCTTGCCATGCTTTCCTATTTTGGGCGTATTAATTATGATTTTGCGGGAAAATATTTATTAGAGGCAAACTTCCGTGCGGATGCTTCCTCTCGTTTTGCTCCGGGACATCGTTGGGGATATTTCCCTTCTTTCTCCGGTGCTTGGCGTATCAGCGAGGAGGAGTTTATGGAAAGTACGCATGATTGGTTGAGCAGTTTGAAGATTCGTGCTTCTTGGGGTATGTTAGGTAATCAAGACGCCTTGAATAAATCGAATCCTTGGGAGAACCAATATTATCCTTGGATGCAGACTTATAATTTGGATGGCAATTATCCTATGGGAGGCAACTTGACGACGGGATATTACCAGAAAGCCTATCGTATCGAGGATTTGTCATGGGAGAAATCTACGACTTGGGGTATTGGCTTGGATGCGATTATTAATCATGTGACTTTCACGTTTGATTACTATGATCGCAAGACTACGGATATCATCATGGAGGTACCGGTCCCGACTGAGTTTGGCTTGGATCCTTATTTCGACAACGTGGGTTCTATGCGTAACCGAGGTGTCGAGGTACAGCTAGGTTATAACAATAAGTGGAATGACTGGTCATTGAATGTGATGGGAAATATGGCCTATAATAAGAACAAGATCGAGGATTTAGGAGGTGTAGACCGTATGACAAATCCTGATGACGGTGATTTGTGGCGTTTTGTTGGAAAGCCAATCGATTCTTACTATGTATATAAGGCTGATGGCTTTTTCCAATCTGACGCGGAGGCACAACAATGGATGGATACCTATAAAGGAAAAGACGGCTACCCGTTCGGACAGGATTTCCAAGCCGGTGATTTACGTTATGTAGATACGAATGGAGATGGAAAGCTGGATGCGGATGACCGTGTATTGTCTAAGACTATCAATCCAGTTGTTACATTTGGTTTGAACTTGAATGTAGGCTATAAAGCATTTGACTTGACTTTGAACTTCACCGGTGCGGCTAATGTAGGCCGTGCGTTTACGAAAGAAGCGTTTGGTGAGTTCTCGGGTAGTGCCGGACATCCTTCTACTGCATGGCTGGATAGCTGGACACCGGAAAATACCAATGCAAGTATGCCGCGTGTAGCGGAGTCTAGAAAATCTCCGAGTGAGGCTTCTAACGTGATGTCTGATTTCTGGGTAATTAATACCAGTTACCTGCGTCTGAAGACATTGCAATTGGGATATACGCTTCCAAAGAGTGTGCTGAACGCTATCGGTTTGTCGAATGTACGTGTTTATTATTCTGCGGAGAATTTGTTTACGATAGATTCTATGCCATTGAACGTAGACCCGGAGACGGTTAGTTCCCGTTTGTCTAGCTACCCATTAGTGATGACAAATTCTTTTGGCGTAAATGTGACATTCTAATTAGTTAAGACCATTTAAATAGAAGATTTTATGAAACGATTATCAATATATATGTTGGCGGCTGGTATGGCTGCGTTATCTACTTCGTGTTCGGATTTTCTGGATACGGTGCCTAAGGATCAGTTGGCTCCTTCTACCACATGGCAGACAGAGGCGGATGCGAAGGGCTTCATAGTAGGCTGTTATAAGGATTTGCTAGATGGAAATACGTTGCTTTATCTGGATTGTGGCTCAGATATAGGCTATAATAATTTCCCTTGGGAAGGATTCCGCCCGTGGGGGGATGGGTCATTGTCTAGTTCTAATCCTGGGCAGATCCTTTATGATTACAAGTCGATTCGTAAGGCGAATACATTCTTGGAGAATGTAGACAAGGTGACGTTTTCTAGTGACGCTGTAAAAGCTAATTATGTGGCTCAAGCTAAAGCGATCCGTGCTTATAAGTATTTCTTGATGAATTGGTGGTATGGTGGTGTGCCTATTATTAGTTCTTATTCAAGTGCGGACGAGGCTAAAGTGGAACGTAATACGGAACAAGAGGTACGCGATTATATAGCTAAGGATTTAGACGAGGCCTTAGCTGGGATTGCGGAGGCTCCGGAGGCTCGTGGCTATATCGCTAAAGGTGCTGTTTTAGCTATCAAGATGCGTGAGGCTTTGTATTATGGTGATTGGCAAAAGGCAAAAGACGCAGCTAAGGCAATCATTGATTTGAAGCAGTATGAGTTGGATCCGGATTATACGAATCTTTTTAAGGTATCGGGAGTGGATTCTAAAGAGATAATCCTAGCGGATCAGAATATTGAGACGTTGGACGGATTGGGAACCATCGGGCAAATGTATAATAATGTTGACCAAGGTTGGTCTTCTATCGTCCCGACCCAGAATTTGGTGGATATGTATGAAATGTCAGATGGATTGACGAAAGAAGAGTCGAAGACTTATGACGCAAAGCATCCGTTCGCGAATCGCGACCCTCGTATGGCCATGACCATTTTATATCCGGGACGTGACTGGAGAGGTGATGTCTTGAATACTTTGGATGAGAAACTTCAAGATGGTACTGTCAACAAGAACTTCCCGACTTATACAGATAATGCTTCCAAGAGTGCTTTGACTTGGGCGAAATACTTGGATCCGATGGATCAATATGGAGATGTTTGGAGTTCGGGAGCTTGTCCGATCGTATTCCGTTATGCGGAGGTTCTATTGACGTATGCGGAGGCCGCGAATGAGCTGAGCGGTCCTTCTGATGAGATCTATGGTTATTTGAACCAGATCCGCCAGCGTGTAGGAATGGGGGAAGTGGATAAGGCTAAATATGGGACGAAGGATAAACTTCGTGAATTGATCCGTCGTGAGCGTACGGTAGAGTTGGCCGGCGAAGGCTTGCGCCGTGCGGACATCGTCCGTTGGCAGGAAGATGGAAAGATGCTTGCCGAGAAAGTCATGAATGGTGATTTGTTACGTGTTACAGGAACGATTAATTATGGGGAGTCTGAGCCTACTAAACGTGCGGAAATCACGGGTACGGCTGTTATTGAGACTCGCCAGTTCTCTTCTCGTAACCGTTACTTGCCGATTCCTCAAACAAGCATGGATAAGAATCCGAACTTGAAACAGAATCCGGGTTATTAATTTCCTATAAAGATGTTAGATAAAGAAGGGGGAAGGCCGAGAGGTTTTCCCCTTTTTTAGTTACATTTGGCGGATACTGAGATTGTATGTCTCATGTGTGCTTTAAGTATATAAATTGATTCCGTTATGAAAAAGAAACTGATAGCTTTCGTTTGCTTTCTTCTCGTATCCTTGTCTGGTCTGCCCCAGTTGCCTGTACGGTTGAATGAGCGTCCGGTGGTGTTGAATACGTCTACCGGGGTATTAAAAGGGAAGATGGTAACTCCCAATCAGGAGTCCGGTTATCCTGTGGTATTGATCATCCCCGGCTCCGGCCCTACGGATATGGACGGGAACTCCGCCGCCTTGCCGGGTAAGAATAATTCCTTGAGATATTTGGCGGAAGGGCTGGCAGGGAAGGGTATCGCTTCCCTGCGTTATGATAAGCGGGGTATCGCTTCGAGCGCCTCGGCCGGAAAGGATGAGTATTCCATGCGTTTCGAGGACGGGATCAAGGACGCACGAGGCTGGATCGATTATTTAAGCAAGGACAAACGGATCTCCGGAATCTATGTGTTGGGGCATAGCGAGGGAGCGTTGGTCGGTATGGCGGCTTCGGTGGATAATCCGAAAGTGAAAGGATACATTTCGGTGGCGGGTGCGGGGCGTCCCGCTTATGAGATCATAGAGGAACAGATGGCCGGTCAACCGGAAGTGATCCGGAATATGGTGAGATCCATAAACACGTCCTTGAAGGAAGGGAAGCTCGTACCGGACGTGCCGATCGGTTTGCAAGCCCTGTTCCGCTCGTCGGTACAGCCTTATATGATCTCATGGTATACGTATAATCCGCAGGAAATCATCAAGAAACTAAAAGTCCCGGTGTTGATCTTGCAAGGGGATAAGGATATGCAAGTATCCGTAAAAGACGCCGAACTATTGAAGCGATCCCAACCTTCGGCCGATTACCATTTGATCGGGAATATGAACCATCTGATGAAGACTTGCGATACGATGGATCAGCAAAAACAGATGGCTACCTATACCGATCCGGCCCTTCCGTTGCATAAGGATGTGCTGATATTAATTGAAAAGTTTGTGAGTAAACCTTGAACTGTTGTATCTTTGCGGTCATAAATTAAAGAGACAGTATGATTTCGGTTGAAGGACTAACAGTTGAGTTTGGCGGTTTCACGCTTTTTGATGACATTTCATTTGTGGTAAACAAGAAGGACCGTATCGCCCTAGTGGGCAAGAACGGAGCGGGTAAATCGACGATGTTGAAGATATTCGCCGGTCTGCAATCACCCACATCGGGAACCGTTAGCGTGCCGAAGGAGGTCACGATCGGATACCTGCCCCAGCACATGCAATTGGTGGATACCCGTACGGTTCGGGAGGAGGCGGAGTGCGCTTTCGAGCATATCCATGAGATGGAGGAGGAGATCAACCGCTTGAATACCCAATTGGCGGAGCGTACGGATTACGAGTCGGAAGGTTATCAAAAGGTGATAGACCGTGTCACTTATTTGACCGAGCATTTTCAGATGATGGGCGGCAATAATTATCACGCCGAGCTGGAACGTACGTTGATCGGGTTAGGTTTCTCCCGTGAGGACTTCGATCGCCCGACGTCCGAGTTCAGCGGTGGATGGCGTATGCGTATCGAACTAGCTAAGCTTTTGCTCCGCCAGCCGGATGTCTTGCTACTGGATGAGCCGACGAACCACTTGGACATCGAGTCCATCCAATGGCTGGAGAACTTTATCGCTACCCGTGCCAACGCCGTGATCTTAGTCTCGCACGACCGTGCCTTTATCGATAATACCACGTTTCGTACCCTTGAGATTGAGTTGGGGAACATCTACGATTATAAGGTAAAATATTCGGAGTACGTCGTACTTCGCCGCGAACGCCGCGAGCAGCAGCTACGCGCTTACGAGAACCAACAGAAGAAACTGGCCGATACCGAAGCTTTCATCGAGCGTTTTCGTTATAAAGCCACGAAGTCTGTACAGGTACAATCCCGCATCAAGCAATTGGAGAAGGTGGAACGTATCGAGGTAGATGATGTGGATACAGCCATGCTGCGACTGAAATTCCCGCCCGCTCCCCGTTCCGGCTCCTATCCGGTGATCTGTGAGGAGGTGGCGAAGCGTTATGGCGATCATCTGATCTTCGACCATGTGACCTTGACAATCAATCGGGGCGATAAAGTAGCTTTCGTCGGAAAGAACGGCGAGGGTAAATCTACCTTGGTGAAATGTATCATGGGAGAGATTGCCGATTTCACCGGAAAGCTCCAATTAGGCCATAACGTGAAGATCGGTTACTTCGCCCAGAACCAAGCGCAGCTATTGAACGAGAACCTTACCGTTTTCGATACGATCGATTACGTAGCCCAAGGGGATATCCGTTTGAAGATACGGGATATCCTAGGTGCTTTCATGTTTGGCGGCGAGGCCTCCGATAAGAAGGTGAAAGTCCTGTCGGGTGGCGAGCGTACCCGTTTGGCGATGATCCGCTTGTTATTGGAGCCGGTCAACCTGCTGATTCTCGATGAGCCGACGAACCACTTGGATATGCGTTCGAAAGACGTGCTGAAAGACGCCTTGAGGGAGTTCGACGGCACGGTGATCGTGGTTTCCCACGACCGTGAGTTCTTGGATGGCCTAGTCGATAAGGTCTATGAGTTCGGTAACCAGAAAGTCGTCGAGCATTTAGGCGGCATCTATAATTTCTTGGAGCATAAGAAAATGGATAGCTTGCGTGAATTGGAACGTTCTACTGGGACGAGTACTTCCATGTCCGGTACCGGTGAGGCTCAGGTATCCCATAACAAGCTCTCCTATGAGGCAAGGAAGGAACTGAGTAAAGTGATTAAGAAAGCGGAGAAAGCTGTTGCCGAGGCCGAGGCCCGTATCTCGGAGCTTGAGAATGGCATTGCCGTTATCGAGGCGAAGCTGGCTACGCCGGAAGGTGCCTCCGACGCTTCTCTCTACGGTGAATATTCTGCCCTAAAAAAAGAACTTTCCGATGCGATGGATCTATGGACCGAACGGACAATGGAGTTGGAAGAGTTGAATACGCAGGATTCATGAAAAGGCTGCTAGCCAGTGAAAGGCAGCTTATCTGATCTTTTTGATTCAAATACTCCTGTTTTCGTGACAAGTGCTTGCCGTTGATGATGCGAAATAGCGGAAGAGAGAGTGCGAGAGCTGGCTTTTAAAAGGGAGAATATCCCTTTTCCCATGCGTGATAGGCCGCATTGGGCTACGCCAGTACTGCCATCGGCCGACGCATATGCCGCCGTTGGGCATCGTGACTACTCAAGAATAGGGTTATGACTACTTGTGAATAGGCATTCTTACCCTGCTAGAACCGTATTGTAACCCTATAAATGATACCAATCTCTCCCTTTGATATGAATTAGGATGAATTGATTTCGCTAGAATAAAAGGCTGTTTTGGGGTATGGTGTTGGCCATTAGTTGATTACTGAAATTTTCTTTCGGATTTAGAGGCGAGCTGTACTTAGGGCCCGGAATATTCGATTCTCCGGAGGTTCGGATTACAAAGTGTCATTTTGATTATTCTTTGAAAATAACCTCTAATAGCTTACTCGTTTTAAAAAGAAAGTCCTTAACTTTGCTATCCAAAGAAACGCGAAAGCTTAAAACACATATCATGTTAACACAGATCATTAATGGAAAGATTCTTACCCCGCAAGGCTGGCTGAAAGACGGCTCGGTATTGATAAGCGACGGGAAGATTTTAGAAGTGACAAACTGCGACTTAGCGGTAGTGGGGGCAACCTTGATAGACGCCAAAGGTATGTACATCGTCCCCGGAGGCGTGGAAATTCACGTGCACGGAGGTGGAGGCCGTGATTTTATGGAAGGCACCGAGGAAGCTTTCCATGCGGCGGTGGCCACACACATGAAACACGGTACTACCAGTATCTTCCCCACCTTATCCTCTTCTACCATCCCGATGATCCGTGCCGCCGCCGAGACCACCGAGAAACTGATGGCCGAGAAAGATAGCCCGGTTCTGGGGCTTCACTTAGAAGGACATTATTTCAATATGAAAATGGCTGGTGGACAAATCCCTGAGAACATCAAGAATCCCGATCCCGAGGAATATATCCCTTTGCTGGAGGAAACGCATTGTATCAAGCGCTGGGATGCCGCTCCGGAACTTCCGGGAGCGATGCAGTTTGGTAAATATATCACCTCGAAAGGCGTGCTCGCCTCGGTAGGGCATACCCAAGCCGAGTTTGAGGATATCCTGACCGCTTATGAGGTAGGTTATACCCACGCCACCCATTTCTATAACGCCATGCCGGGCTTCCATAAACGCCGCGAGTATAAGTATGAGGGAACGGTGGAAAGTATCTATCTACTCGATGATATGACCGTCGAGGTCGTGGCCGATGGTATCCATGTGCCGCCTACGATCCTTCGTCTGGTCTATAAGATAAAAGGTGTGGAACGCACTTGTCTGATCACGGATGCCTTGGCTTGCGCTGCCAGTGATAGCCAAGTCGCTTTCGATCCCCGTGTCATCATCGAGGATGGCGTGTGTAAGTTGGCCGACCGCTCGGCCTTGGCGGGTAGTGTCGCCACGATGGACCGCCTGATCCGTACGATGGTGCAGAAGGCCGAGATCCCCTTGGAGGATGCCGTGCGTATGGCCTCGGAGACTCCCGCCCGTATCATGGGCGTATCCGATCGCAAGGGAACGTTGCAGCGGGGCAAAGACGCCGATATCGTCTTGTTGGACCGTGACTTGAATGTCCGTGCGGTCTGGGCGATGGGTAAGTTGGTTGAAGGTACGAATAAACTATTCTAAGCAAGAACGATTATGTTGACACAGATTATAAATGGCCATATCCTTACGCCGCAAGGATGGATGAAGGATGGTTCCGTATTGATTAGCGACGGGAAGATATTGGAGGTTACAAATAGCGATTTAGCGGTGATTGGCGCCAAGGTGGTGGATGCGAAAGGAATGTCGATCGTTCCCGGTTTCGTGGCGATGAATATCCATGGCGGTGGGGGCTTCGACTTCTCCGAATGTACGGAAGAGGCTTTCCACGGTGCGGTAGCTGCCCATCAGAAGCATGGGGCCACGACGATATTCCCTACCGTGTTGGCTCCGGAAATCGGGGTGATCGATAAGGCGGTGGCCGTATGCGAGGAGATGATGAGGAAAAAAGACGGCCCTATCTTGGGATTGCATATCGAGGGACCGTATCTGAATCCGAAGATGGCGGCGAGCCTGTTTATCGATAAGGAGAATCCCGCCGACCCGAAAGAATATAAAGAGATATTGGAACGCACGGATTGCATCAAGCGCTGGGATTCCAGCCCGGAGATACCGGGTGCGCTTGAGTTCGCCCAATACTTGAAGTCGAGGGGAATCCTATCCGCTATCTCGCATACGGAAGCGGAGTTTGATGATATTAAGACCGCTTACAATGCCGGTTTCACGCATGCGGCTCATTTCTATAACGCCATGCCTGGTTTCCATAAGCGTCGTGAATATAAGTACGAGGGAACGGTGGAAAGTGTTTTCTTGATGGACGATATGACGGTAGAGGTGATTGCTGACGGGCGTCATTTACCCTCTACGATCCTCCGATTGGTCTATAAGCTGAAAGGAGTGGAACGTACTTGCTTGGTTACGGACGCTCTCTCATGCGCAGCCAACGAGGGTAAGCCGTTATCCGATCCCCGCATTATCATTGAGGATGGCGTATGCAAGTTGGCGGATCATTCTTCATTGGTGGGAAGTATCGCCACGATGGACGTACTGGTACGTACGATGGTGCAGAAGGCTGACATTCCTTTGGCCGATGCAGTCCGTATGGCTTCCGAGACTCCGGCCCGCCTGATGGGGGTAAGCGATCGCACCGGAACCTTGCAAAGAGGGAAGGATGCGGATATCGTGATCTTGGATCGTAAGTTGAACGTGCGTGCGGTATGGAGCATGGGAAACTTAGTTCCAGAGACAAATACATTGGTCTAAACACGTTAATAATAAAGAGAGGGGCTGTCTTGGCTGGCCGGGACGGTCCTTTTTTATTTTTAGGCGATATAGATCAAACCTTTCGGCTAATAAATTTGTTCTATCAACGTATGGCGAAATCAGTACTTATTTCATATATTTGTGATTCAAGTAAGATTGTAATACTAAATCAATAATTAAACATGAAAACGAACCTTAGTTCTCAAATTACTCTGACGCGTATACCGTTGCGGTATTATCGCCCGGAAAATGCTTTCGAGCATTCAGTTTTAACCCGTTTGGAAAAGATTCCGACAAACATTTATGAATCGGCCGAGGAAGGTTCTTTCGCTATCGCTAAAGAGATAGCAACACAAATCCGTAAAAAACAAGATATCGGTAAGCCCTTCGTGATCGCTTTACCCGGCGGACGTTCTCCGCTAAGCGTTTACAAGGAGTTGATCCGTATGCATAAAGAGGAGAAATTAAGTTTTCGCAACGTGATCGCTTTCGTGGAATATGAGTTCTATCCATTGGCTAATCCCAGCGCCGGAAATCTGGCTCGCTTAAAAGAGGAGTTATTCGATCAGGTCGATATCGATCCTGCGAATATCTATTGCCCGGACGGAAGCATGCCGAAAGACGCTATCCTAGATTTCTGTCGCCAGTATGAGGAGACGATCCAATCCGTGGGAGGTATCGATTGCATGTTGCTAGGTATCGGTAACTCCAGCAATATCATGTTCAACGTGGGTGGAACGACGATCAGCTCGCGTACCCGTATGGTCTTGTTGGAAGGCGCTTCTCGCAAGGAGGCTGCCCGTACGTTCCCTTCGCAGGAGAATGTCCCGGCAGGTATCATCACGATGGGTATCTCTACGATGATGAACGCCCGCAGCGTGATCTTGATGGCTTGGGGCGAGGATAAGGCTAGCATTGTCGCTAAGACCGTTGAGGGCAAGGTTAGCGATGCCGTTCCTTCCAGCTATTTGCGGAATCATCCGAACGCCAAGGTCGTGATCGATCTTTCCGCCGCTTACGACTTGACTCGTATCAGCCATCCTTGGTTGGTGACTAGCTGCGAGTGGGATAATAAGTTGATCCGCCGTGCGATCGTTTGGTTGTGTCAGTTGACGGACAAACCGATCTTGAAATTGACAAACAAGGATTATAGCGAGCACGGATTGGGTGAGCTATTGGCGTTATATGGTTCCGCTTACAACGTAAATATCAAGATATTCAATGATATCCAGCATACGATTACCGGATGGCCGGGTGGCAAGCCGAACGCCGACGATTCCAATCGTCCGGAGCGTGCTAACCCGTATCCGAAGAAAGTGATCGTATTCAGTCCGCACCCGGATGATGACGTGATCTCCATGGGCGGAACCTTGCGTCGTTTGTGCGACCAGCATCATGATGTGCATGTGGCTTACGAGACTTCCGGTAATATTGCCGTAGGCGACGAGGAGGTAATCCGTTATTGCGAGTATTTGCGTGATGTATGTGAGAAATACTCTCCCGACTCGGCCGTGAAGGATAAGGCGAACGAGATCATCAACTACCTGCGTTACGAGAAGGTGGAGAACGGCGAGCCGGAGCGGAAGGATGTCCTCTTTATGAAAGGAACGATCCGTCGGGAGGAGGCCCGTCACGGTTGCCGCTACTCGGGCGTGAAGGACGATCATGTTCATTTCTTGGATCTTCCGTTCTACGAGACCGGATTAGTGAAAAAGAATGATTTGAGTGAGGTCGACAAGGATATCGTAAAGGCCCTGTTGCTCGAGATCAAGCCGGATCAAATGTTTGTCGCCGGTGACTTGGCTGACCCGCACGGAACCCACAAGGTTTGTCTGGATGCCGTACTGGCCGCTATCGACGAGGTGAAAGACGAGGAATGGATGAAGAACTGCCGTGTATGGATGTATCGCGGCGCATGGGCAGAATGGGAAATGGACCATATTGAGATGGCCGTACCTATCAGTCCGGAGGAGTTGCGCTTCAAACGTAACGCTATTTTGAAGCATCAATCGCAGGCCGAGAGCGCTCCGTATCTGGGTGACGACGAGCGTTTGTTCTGGCAGCGTGCCGAAGATCGCAACCGTGCTACCGCAGAGTTGTATCGCCAATTAGGTTTGGCTTCTTATGAGGCGATCGAGGCGTTTGTACAATATATCCCGTTGAGATAATATCTAGCGATAGAATAATCTGAAAGCCCTATCTGATTAAGTTCGGATAGGGCTTTTTGTTTTTGTGTTATTTTTTTCGTGTGGGCGTAAGTAGATCTGTTTCTATGATCGTATATAGATAAAGGAGAAGCCTTGAACTGTCTAATATAATACAAGAAATGTCCACATTGAGCATGAAAGACTATATTATTAAGAACCATGAGTTGGATAAATTTAAATTATTATATCTGGAGAATGCCCCCAGACTGATCTTTTATGCCTCGAAATATGTGGATAGCGATACGGCGGAAGATTTAGTGCATGATATATTCATCAAGATCTGGCAAAAGAAAGAGATTTATTCCGTGGAAGAAGGCTTGAAGACATACCTATTCCGTTCCGTTCAAAATGCTTGCCTCGATTACCTAAAGCATAAATCAATAGAAATGACTTATGCGGATGAGGTTGCTCGTAGACTAAAGATAGAGGAGATAGATTATTATAATCAGTCGGATGCGGCGGAGCTGGAGAAAGAGCGTCTGGACTCCGTTTACCGGGAAATAGCCAAGTTACCGGACAGATGCCGAGAGGTTTTTACGTTGGCTTATGTGGACGGGAAGAAATCAGTGGAGATCGCAGGAATGCTAAATATCTCTCAACGTACGGTAGAGGCGCAACTCTATAAAGGATTGAAGATCATACGGAATGTGTTGGCGCTTCTGGCACTGGTTTTATTTTTTAGATGAAAATACGGTAGAATACGTAAGTAAAAAGAGGAAACCGGTCGTATATATTATAAATGAAACAGAAAATGGAATCTAATAATTCGATAGAAGAACTGATCATACGCTATTTGCAGAACGAGATTCAAGAGGATGAACTTCGAGTGTTGGATGCTTGGATTCATGAGAGTGACGCTAATAAAGCCCACTTCTTTGAGCTTAAGGGGCTTTTTGACACTCGGAAAGAAGTGGCGTTCTTGAACCATTATTCCGTGGAGCGTAGTTGGGAGCGAATGGCTGGAAAGCTGGATGCGATCTCTGGCGTATCTGTGAAATCCAAGGTCCTTGGCAAACAGTTCTGGCTTTCATTCTTGAGATATGCGGCGATTATCGTAATCGCTATGGGAATAGGTGTGGGTATGAATCAATGGATAAGCAATCGTTTATATGCCGGCGATATGGAATATAACGAGATCGTAGTGGAAAAAGGCGGACGTGCGAACACGCTATTGCTATCCGACGGCAGTAAGATCATACTCAATGCCTCCACCCGTTTTAAATACCCCACCTCTTTTAATGGAGATGAGCGTGTGGTTCATCTGGAGGGTGAGGCCTATTTCGAGGTTGCGAAGAATCATTCGAAACCTTTCATCGTAAAACTAAAGAACCAACAAATCACGGTACTCGGAACCTCATTCAATATACAGGCTTTCAACGATGATCGCTTTAGCGTCACCACCTTATTAAGTGGTAGTATCCTGTTGGAATCTTTTGACGCTCAAGGACGGAAAATGAGTAGCATGAAGCTAAAGCCGAATCAACAAGCCCGGTCGGATAACCGGACCGGCTCTATTTTCTTGTCAGAGACAGATGCCTCGATCTCGAACGCTTGGGTAGGAGGGAAATATCGTTTCAAGGATGAGACCTTAGTCTCTATCGTAAAACGTCTGGAGAATTACTATGGGGTAAATATCCGCTTGGCGCATGACAGTCTGCGGAACATCCGCTACACAGGAACCTTCTCCTTGGATCAAGGTATACAAGAGGTGCTAGATATTATTAACTCGGAGAAACAATTCACTTTCACGAAAGACGGAAAAGATATCCTGATATCGGCGAGGAGCAAATAACAAAATAATAGATGTATAACCTTAAACATTCGAATTGCCTATGACAAATACCTGATCACAAAAAAGAATCGGGACTGACACCACTCACCCCCGATTCTTAGACGTTCATTATTCGTTTAATCACCTTTATCGCTGTCCTCTAAAAAGTAGCGAGCAAGGTAAGTCATTAATAAAAAATAATTACAAACTTAATAAAAATCTCTGGAATAACCTCGAAAAACGGGAGAAATGACGCTAAACGACTTAATATCAGAGTTGTTACGGCGTCAAATGATGACAAGCCGAAAAATTGGAAAACGCAAAGAAAAGCGGATTTAAGAAGAATGGTTGCAAAGTCATTACCTCAAAATCGAGTAATTCTCCTAAAGTCTTTTGTATAAAGCACTAACAGAAGTTTTCCAGAATTACGGAAAAATTTTTTTCAAAGGGAGAAAAAACGGATTGACAAAGCCTATGAGGAAAAGGATGAGCGCTTACTGCGAACTTTGGACAAAGAAATGATGGCAGGAATCAACGAATATCCGTTGGAATATCGTCGTATGATCTATAAACGTATTGAGGCAGCGACCGGAGAAAGTGCCGAAAAGATCGAGAAGGCTTATTTCAAGAAGTTGGAAAAGATTCTCAAACGCGGGGTAATAAAGGATAGAGAAGAATATGAGTTGGTGCATAGTCGCATCGACGAATTGGTCCATAATACACCAGAAGACGACCCAGCCCGAAAAGACCTCCCGGAGTTGGAACGGATCTTTATGAATTATGCCATTGGAGAATAGCCAAATCGAATCGCCCGTAATGCTACGGGCGATTTTTTATATCGATATTTTTGTTTGTAATTTGTCTGATCCAAGAAATTCGTATTACGTTGAATAAGGAGGCTGTGCGTCCGACGGGTTTTATTTGGCTGATTGTCCTGTGGTTGTATGTGGTGGCTGACACAGCCGCAGCCGCAACCTTTGTTGCTGTCGCCCGGTTTTGGATAACCGGCTCTGTTTCCGGAGATATTCGGCGGCGTATTTGCCTTATTCGGTCCTATGGGAGTTTTGCATAGAATTTGTGGAATTTATAAAAATGTGTAACGATAATCGGATGATTATGAAAACAAAAAATGTATTGCTGGGTATGGCTGCGGTTTGCGGCTGCGCTTTTCAGGCGATCGCTTGTACCGGCATCGCGCTTACGGCTGCGGATGGCAGCTATGTACAATCCCGCACTATCGAATGGGCGCGTGGCGTCTTGCAGAGCGAGTATGTCGTCATCCCACGAGGTCAGCGTCTGCGATCTTTTACTCCTTCCGGAGCTGATGGCATGGTTTTCACATCCAAATACGGCGTGGTGGGATTGGCCGTCGTGCAGAAAGAGTTCATCGCCGAAGGAATCAACGAAGCGGGACTGTCGGCCGGACTTTTCTTCTTTCCGCAGTACGGAGGCTATGAACAGTACGATCCGGCGCAGAGCGACCGCACGCTGGCCGATCTGCAACTCGTGGCCTGGATACTGACGCAGTTCTCGACCATCGACCAGGTGAAAGCGGCCATCGCTTCGGTTCGGGTCGTCGGACTGGAGCCCTCGTCGGTCGTGCATTGGCGTATCGGAGAGCCTTCCGGACGGCAGGTGGTGCTGGAAATCGTCGGCGGGGTGCCGCATTTCTACGAGAACGAAGTCGGCGTACTCACCAATGCCCCCGGTTTCGAGTGGCAGCTCACCAATCTGAACAACTATGTGAACCTTTATCCCGGTGACGCTCCTGCCCGGCGGTTGAGCGGCATCACGCTGCGTCCTATCGGCGGCAATTCCGGATTTCTCGGTCTTCCGGGCGACGCCACGCCGCCGTCGCGCTTCGTGAGAGCGGCTTTTTATCAGGCGACGGCTCCGCAGCGTGCTACCGGATTCGAAACCGTGCAGCAATGTTTTCACCTGCTCAACAATTTCGATGTGCCCATCGGCATCGAGCATCCCGAAGGGGAGTGTCCGGACATCCCGAGCGCTACGCAGTGGACTTCGGCCATCGATCTGACCAATCGCCGGGTCTATTACAAAACGGCCTATAACAATACGATCCGCTGCATAGACCTTGCGCAGATCGACTTCGGTAAAAGCTCCTACCAGTCCCATCCGTTGGACCGGATCCAGGAACAGCCCGTGGAAATGGTCGTCCTTCCGGAGTAGGTTCGGTTACACTTCGAGCATCTCTTCGACGCTGTCTTCGTCGGTATCGCCCAGACTGAACTCCTTGTCGGCGAAGAGGTCGGCAAGGCCCGTGATTTGTTTGAGCCGCAGCAGTTCGTCGCGGTCCATACCGATATGACGCATGATCCACTGGTCGGACATGTTCGCCCGGGTCAGTTCGGCGACGATTTCGCTCATCAGTTCGACGTTGTGCGTGCCGCGTGCCCGGTTGTGGCGGATGGTCGAGGCCATGCGGTTCGAGAGATCCTTTTCGATCACGGCGACGGGGAGCAGGCCCCGTTCGCGTTCGTAGATCCGCTTCGAGGTTTTGAGGACCAGGTAGCGGTGATAGCCGTCCACGAGTTCGTAGCGGTCCCGCTCCGCATCGTAGTAGCAGACGCACGGCATCGTGTAGCCGTCTTCCCAGATCGACAGTTCGAGCAGCTTCATTTCGGGCGGCGCAACCACGTTGGGATTGTAGCTGTTCGCCACGACCTTCTCTACCGGCACGGCGCGGACGTTATAGACCGGGCTCCGGTAGGCGCTCTTCGTTTGAGATTCAGAGTAACGATTCATATTTTTCCATGATTTTCTTGCGGCGCTGCGTTTCGTTCTTGTTCGGCGCGAAGCCCATGTATTTGCAGGCGTGGTCGTTTTTCAAAATACAGATACAGATGCGCTTGAAGGTAGGCAGATGGCTGAATTCGGGCAGGCTTATGTCGTCGAGGTACTCCATACGTACCGGCCGCTTGTCCGTGCGATAGGCGCTGCGGTCGCCGACTTCGATCCGAATGCCGGCCTTTTGCAGCTTCGTGATGGTTTCGTCGGAGAGGCATCCGCCCTTGTCGCGCCAGAAGCGGATGCTTACGGAGAGTTTTTCCAGATAATTGCGTCGTATCGGTTCCGGAAGGGTCGAGAGCAGGAAATGCATGTAGCTCTCCCAGGTCATTCCTTGCGGCAAATGAACCGACTGCCAGCCTGCGGCGGTTGTCCGACCGTACAGCGCTGCGAAATTGGCTCCGTTTACCCGGCCCACCATACGGCCCCATGTGTTCGGATCGATGGCTTTGTAGAGATGCAGGCTTGCGATGGCCGGCGAGATGAAGGGACTGGCGACACGCTGGCTGTCCAGCGGTACGCCTGCGCGGTAAAACAGGTCGTACAGCCGGTTGTACGACCACCCGAACCGTCCGTTCGCCGTCCATACGTCGGTTGTCAGCCAGTCGTAAAGCGGATAGGCGTTGCAGATGCCGCTGCCGACCCATTGGCGGATCCATCGTTTGCCGGCGAACCGGTAGTGGTTGCGGTCGCTGTAAATCGTGCGCCAGCGGTTGAAGCTCTCCTGCGTGCGGATGCCGATCAGACAGCAGGTGCGCTTCGCACCGCTGCGTCTGTGGAGCCACTCGGCGAAACGGTTCTGAAACTCGTAGTCCCACATTTCGTCGGTGAAGAACGGAAAATCGTGCTGTGTCAGGCTTCCTTCCGGCATTTCCCGTACCCAAATGTCCCGCATGGAGCCGTCCCACGGCCGCCAGTATTGCTGGAACATCGAAGTACAGGTCTGTACTTTGAACGGGATGCAGACCCGATAGACGTCGAGAATATCGGCGTTCGCGGCCAGCGTCCGGTTCACGTAGTCGAGCGTATCGCGGTACTGGATTTCGTAATCCATATGGAACACTCCGATTCGGCGTTGCAATCCGTGTTGCCGGATGTAGTCGATGCAGAGGTTGAGCAGCACACCGCTGTCCTTGCCGCCGGAAAAGGAGACGTAGATATTGTCGAAAAGGTCGAAAACCGTTTTCAACCGTTGCTGTGTCCGCTCATAAACATTCATGGCTACCGGTTTTTGCTGTACTCCATCGTTACGTACTGCGTCCACTCTTTCATCGGGACGAACCCTTCGGAGCGGAATATCTCCGCATGGCGGATCAGCGTCATGGAGCGTATCGTATAGTCGCGGCGGTAATATTGGATTATTTCGCGTAAAAAGCGCGACAGCAAATGCGGATCGTCGCCCGAAACGTAGTAGTTGTTGATCTTGGCCACACCGCCGTCGGTGATCTCTACGGGTATGAACCCGAAAACGGTTTCGCCCTCCCAGGCCACGAACCAGGTATGCGAGCGCGAAGTCCAGAACGGGTAGTTGTTGTTCTGGCGCAGTACGCTGCGCCGCATGACCAACGGTGCGACGAGTGTGTAGAGGCGAGGCGAAGTTCCGTCCAGTTTTTCGATTGTCATATCCGAAAGGTTATAAAGTGACCGAATGTTATATATTTGGAACCGAATGTGTTAAAAATGCATTCCAGAGCCACAAATATAAAAAATAACGGTCGTTTTCTCAAATTTCCGGGTCTGTACGATAATCGATATTTTACTATTTTATTCCTGATTATATGTCCCGGTGCACCGATCGGCTCCGATCGGTATGCCTTGACTTTTCTCTTCGAATCCTTTTTCGAAGAGGAGGGGATGGGGCACGTTGAATAATGTGCAGGGTACCGGACTATCGCCGAAATAAGCAAGAAAACGATCGTGGTATATCTATTATGGCGGATTTTTTCTCCACCTAAGACTGTTTTGTATTTGGGAATATTAGCTTCGATTTATGAACCGTGCCGATCACTTCGGTTGATGCGATATTCGTTTGATGGGTGTGGATAATGGACTATTGTTCCGCAGACAGGAAGCGACTTGCCGAGCTCTGTAGTTCGTGACGGGATGATCCGCCGGTAGACTTTCGTAGGACAAGTTTTCGCCGCTTTCGTCACCGAAAAGAGGGTCTTTGTCCGTCTCTTCGAAGAGTCTTTTTCCTTTTTGTTGTAAACATAAAAGATTATTTAGACGAATCGATGTATTCCGCCCGTGATATATTTACAATGAGTCTGTTACTTGCGGACTTTGATCGTGCCGCTCTCCGTGTCGAAGGTGACGAACGAATTGCTGAACAGCCGCTCGATGTAGCCGCTGCACGCCATATCCGGGGTCGGGAGGTAGCGCAGCACGGGTGGGTCGATCAGGGCGATCGAGTCGCAGAGCGAAAGGGCGATGTCCAGTTCGTGTGTCGAGAAGAGGATGCACTTGCGGTGGTCGTGTGCCAGTTGTCGCAGCAGCGTGCAGAGTTCGTAACGGTTCGGCAGGTCGAGGAACGAGGTCGGCTCGTCGAGCAGGATGATCGGGGTGTCCTGGGCCAGGGCCCGGGCGATCATTACCCGCTGGCATTCGCCGTCGGACATGCGGTCCATCGTTTTTTCGGCGAAAGCTGCCATGCCGACCAGTTCCAGCGAGCGTTCCACGATGGCTTTGTCCTGTTCCTGTACGCGTCCGATCCAGTTGGTGTAGGGGGCTCGTCCGAGGGCTACGACATCTTCGCACCGCAGATTGGGAATGCGGACCCGTTCCGTGGTGACGAAACTGACGGTGGTGGCCAGTTGCTGGGGTAAGAGCGTTTCCAAAGAGTGTCCGTCGAGCCGGATTTCGCCCCCCAGCCGTTCGCCGAGGCCGGCGATAGCCCGCAGCAGGGTCGATTTTCCCGTACCGTTGCGGCCTACGAGGGCGACCAGTTCCCCGGCGGGAATCGTCGCCGAGGCGTGTTGCAGCAGAATGCGGTGGCCGTAACCGATAGTAAGGTCGTTCAGTCGAATCATACGATGCTTTTGTTTCGGATGACGACCCAGATGACGATGGGGATGCCCAATAGCGCCGTGATCGTGTTGATGGGGAAGGTGAGGAGTTTGGCCAGCACGTCGCAAAGGAGCATCACCACGATACCCGTAAGGATCGAGGCCGGGACCAGAATCCGGTGGTCGGCATCGGCGAAGAGGATGCGGGCGACGTGCGGGACGGCCAGGCCGATGAATCCGATCGGGCCGCAGAAGGCGGTGACCGTACCGGCCAGCAGGGTGGTGGAGAGGAAGATCAACTGCCGCGAACGGCGGATGTCGAGTCCCATCGTGCGGGCGTAGTTTTCGCCCAGTAGGAGCAGGTTCAGAGGTTTGATGACCGCGACGGCCAGCACGAGTCCGAGGACGACGGCCGGAAGCAGCAGCCCGAGCTGTCCGAGCGTAACGTCGCCGAGCGATCCCATCGTCCAGACGACGAAAGATTTGAGTGCGGCTTCGTTGCTCAGGTATTGCAGGATCTGTACGATGGCTCCGACACCCGACGAAAACATCATGCCCAGGATGAGAATGACCATGATGTCTTTGATTCGGCGGCTGACCGCAGCGATCAGCATCAGGATCAGCGCCGAGCCGATCCAGGCGGCGCCCGCAATGCCGAGGGTGGAAATTAGCGGGTGTCCCGTAAGGCCCAGAAGCGGAGCGCCCAGCAGGAAGATCGCTACGCCGAGGCTCGCGCCGGAGCTGATGCCCAGCACATATGGCCCTGCCAGCGGATTGCGGAAGAGGGTCTGCATTTGCAGACCGCTCACGGCGAGGGCGGCGCCGGCCAGCAGAGCGACTACGGCTTTCAGCAGGCGGATGTTCAGGATAATCTTCGTTGTGACGGGGTCGTTTCCGCTGCCCGTCAGTGCGGCGAGGACTTCGCGGATCGGGATGGGTACGGCTCCGACCGAGAGATCGACGACGAAAAGTACCGCCGCCAGAACTCCGAACAGGAGAAAGAGGATGCGCTGCCGTCGTTGCATCGGTTTAGTTCAGTTTTCGGTAATAGGTCGGTTCGGCATCCGTCAATTCCGGGTGGAAGATGCGGATCAGATCTTGCAGAATCAGGTCCGGGTGTATGACGCCCGATTCCCAGTAGTCGTTGCCGCCCGAGGGGTTGGTGCGCCGGTTGTTGTTATAGACCCTCCCTTCCCGCACGGGGCGCGTATCCATGAATTTGGGGACGATCTCCGCTAGTTCCTTGAGCGATGCGGCGGAGCCGACGTTGATCCAGCAGTCGGACATTTCGGCCAGCCGGTATGCCTCCTCCGTGTCGATGGGGCGCGACTGATTGCCCGTGTCCTGGGTATAGACGTATTGTCCTCCTGCGTCGGCGATCAGCCGGGCGACATAGCTCGAAGGCGGAGCCATCAGCCAGGAGTCGCCGTAGGGAGTGTTCAGCATGACGACGGGTTTTCGTTCGGCTTTCGCCGCGAGGGTTTTCAGGCTGTCGTAACGGAGGGGTATTTCGCGGAACACCTCTTCGCCCCGTTCGCGCATTCCGGCGATTTCCGCTACGGCCACGAGCCATTCGGCCTTGCCCAGCGGCGACTGTTCGAGGTACTCGCCCATATAGGCGTAGGGAATACCCAGTTCGCGGAGCTTGGGTTCCATGGCGCTGGCGCCGCTGACGCCGAACAGCAGCACGATGTCCGGGGAGAGCGAAAGCAGCCGCTCGTAGTTCATGTTGCCGTCGTAGCCCACGTCGCCGATCTGTTCCTTGTGCGAGGCGACGTAGGGGTTGCTGATGTAGTCGATGCCCGATACGCCGACTACCCGCTGCGGTTCGCCCAGGGCGTCGAGCATGGCGATGTAGGTCGAGGACATGCAGACGATGCGCCGGGCGTCGCCGTCGAGTACCTGTCCCGGAAAATCCGCCGGAGCCTGTTCGCCGTTGCGGGCGATGAAGAGCTGCGTTTCCTCGCCTTCGGCTCCCTGCCACGGGGCGTATGTCTTCAGTATCGTGCTTTTCATCCCTTCCGCTCCGAAAATTTCGAAGCCCGAGGAGTAGGCGGGGGCGTAGAGGCTGATGTCGAAATCCCCGAGCGAGGCGGCGGATCGGTGGTGACAGGCGGTTGCGGCCGCGAGGATCGCCGACAACAGGATATAAAGTAGTTTTTTCATTGTCAGAGTTTCGTTTTCAGCCCGGTCGGAGTTTCGAGGGGCGGTGCAAAGTTACTGTTTTTTATTCCGTTTTCCCCATTTAGGGCGGATGTCGAGGAAAATCTCGTAGTTCAGCCGGGGCATCGGGCGCGAAAGCACCGATTGATACTCTTCGTTGAAGAGGTTGTTGATGACTCCTTTAAGCGAGAGGTCGGCCCAGCGGAACGAGAAGGCTTTTTCGAGCGAAATGTCGCTCATGAAGTAAGGCTTCACACGTCCGATCTTGGTCTTCATATCGTTGTCCGAGGTGGTGAAACGCTCGCTGTAATAGCACCATTTGTAGGTGAACCGCCACGAACGGTAGGTCAGGTGCCCCGTTACCGAAGCCGAAAATTCGGGGATGTAAACGAGCTGTTTGCCGATCGCCTTGTCGTACCAGTCCACCGGGTCGCCGTGGTTGATCGAGGGGGTCCACGAGAAGTTGCCGTCGGCGCTCAACTGCCAGTCTTTGGCCAACTGTACGTCCAGCCCCGCTTTCACCTCCACGCCGTAGGCATGCACCTCCTTGACGTTTTTGGGCGTCCAGAATCCTTTGGCCGTAGGCAGCCAGACGATCCAGTTGTCGATGTAGGAGTCGAACCAAGTGGCTTCGCCCCGCAGGGTGTAAACTCCGTCGCGGCCCGTAGCGAACGACAGACCGGCGTCGTAGGTGAAGCCGTGCTCCTTTTTCAGGTCGGGGTTGCCGCCCGGCAGGAAGTAGAGGTCGTTCAGCGACGGGAAGCGGTAGTTGCGCGAAATGGAGGCCTTGGCGACGAGGTTGCCGCGTTTCGAGATCAGATAGTCGGTGAAGAAGGCCGGAATGATCGGTGTCCACTCCGAGCCGAACATCTCTTCGCGCAGGCCTATCGAAAGGCCCAGGCGCTCGGTGGGGCGGTAGCGGATCGACACGTATCCCGACAGTTCGATGCGTCCTTTGTCATAACCGACGGGCACTTTGGTTTTGTTGCCGTTGGGATCGGTCGGCTGCTGGTTATCCATCGGGATAATGTTTTTGTCGATGCTTCGTACCAGATGCTGGTGTGCCGAAACGGTTGCCGTGAAGAGCCACTTCTCCCCGAGGTAGTATTCTCCGTCCACCTGGCCGAAGAAGGTGTTGATCGTGCTGCGCGAGCGGATCATCTTCTCCATTTTTCCGTTGCCGAGTTCCCGTTCGTAGTCGTAGGCCATCCAGGTATGGATATAACCGGCTTTGACGCCCACTTTCCACTTTTTGCGCAGGTGATCCCACGAAAGGATGCTGCGCAGGGTTTGTTCGCGCTGTTGGTTCAGGTAGTCGTCGTTCTCCTTGTGATCGACCGACAGCATCGGAAGTCCCCGCTTCGAATTGACATACCAGGCCTGCAATCCGAAACGGTCGCCGTGTCCGGTATTGTAATAGACTTCCTGCAACGCGTGGAAATCGTGGTATGCACCGCTTTTGTTGCGTTCGATCGGGTAGTAGGAGCCGATGATGTTGTGGTCGTCGTCCAGGATAAGCACGTTTTTATCGTAGTTTCTGTACTTGAAGTCGTTTGGCGAGGAGGAATAGACGACGCGTGTCGAAGTTTGCCAGCGGTCGTTGCCGTAGGTGAGGCGCAAAAACTCGTCGAAAGTCGAAAACGAGCCGACACCCTGCGTGTATTGCAGGTTGAAACCGTCCGCATCGGCAGGGCGCGTGGAGAGCTTGACCGCCCCGCCCAGGCCGCCGCCCGCCTCATTGACCGAAGAGGTGCCGTGCAGCAGCGAGGCGTCGTCGATGAAGTAGGAGGGGATCATCGAGAAGTCCGTCATGCCCAGCATCGGGGAGTTGATTCGCATACCGTTCCACGTCACCTGCGTATGCGAGGGCGACGTACCGCGGAACGCCACGGTCGAAAGGGTGGCGCGGCCGTACTGTTTGACGAAAATCGACGTGTTGAAAGTCAGGATGTCCGCCATCGAGAGTGCGATGTTTTCATGCAATATCGTAGTGTCGAGCTGGGTTTTCTGGATGCCGATCTCCTTCATCGGCCGCCGTGCCGTGACATTGACTTCGCGGATGGGAACGGCATACGAAGGATTGCCGTTCCACCACTCGCTTTTTTTGATTTTCTCCTCCTGTGCAAGCCCGGTGAGCGTTGTGAGGCACAGTACGATTGTCAATAGGTGTTTCATCATTTGGATTCGGCTCCGGTTTCGCCGTCGAGCATTTGTTGATATGTAGGGTTATAGCTGCAGTCTGTCACGCTCCAGGTCTGTTCGGAGAGTCGGGGAAGGACCTGCGTGAAGGTCGAGAAATCCGTTACCGACGAGAGGTTGCCGATGCGGATCGCCCCGGCAGCGGTCAGGGCGGAGAAATCGAGCGTTGCGACCGACCTGTTTTTGTAGGCCGTGTGTCCGACGCTGATTTCTCCCGCGACGCTCTGCAGGGAGGGGAAGCGGAACGCGACGGCCCGGTCGGTCGATGTGTTCCAGGTGGATACCAGCATGCTGCCGTTTACCCGTTGCAGGCTCGGCAGGATGAATTCACCCGCGCAACCCGAAGGCATCGTGTAGAGGGCGTAGTCGTCTGCCGGATCATCCGAAACGGGCTCTCCGTTGCCGACGGTTTCCAGCAGCGGAAATTCGAGGACGGTGAACGACGAGGCACCTACGTAGAACGAGAGCTGCCGGCCGACGTTTTTCAGCCGGGGAAACGAAGCCGAATTCGCTTCGCCTGCCTTGCCGCAGTTGCGGCAGAGAAGCGTTCCCCGCACTTCGACGAGATTCGGCAGCGAGAGCGTGAACGGGGCTTGCGATCCGCAATTTTCGATCGTGAGGTCATCGCAGCTTTCCGTCGGCAAAGAGAGTTCGGAAACATGCGTGAATCCGGCGATCCGCAGGGTATCGAGGTTTTTGAACCCGGTGATTCCGAAAGGCATCGCTTCCGGTTGCGGCGTCAGCGACGAGGCGTCGATCCGCAGCGAGCCGCCGAAATCGCCGCCCCGGAGCTCCGTCAGTCGCGTCGCGGCGACCAGACGCAGGTCGAGCGTACTGTTCGGAGAAAAAGTGCATCCCGAGAGATCCAGTACGCCTTCGAGCGACGACAGGTCGTCGATCGACAGGTCGCCTGAAATGGCTTTGAGCGCCGGAAGGAATTCCCCGAAATCCTTGATCGCGGGGAGCGTTGCCAGGCTAACGTCGCCGTCGAAACGCTCCGCTTTCGGGAAGGATAATGTTTCGATGGCCGGACACCCCGTAATTTCGAGCGATCCGGCGTCGGTGAGTGCCGGCAGCAGGACCGATCGCAAAATAGGGCAGTCGGTGACGGTGATGTTCCCGGTGGTTTCGATCAGCGGAAATTCGAACGTATTGGCCAGAGCGAGATGTTCGTAGCGAAGCGCTCCGGCCTGGGTCAGAACACCGAACGTGGTGCCCAGTCCCGATAACCGGTCGAAGCGGGAGAGGGTAAGCGTCCCGTCGATGCGTTGCAGTTTCGGAAAATACATCTGTTCGCACGGGGCTTTGGCTTCGTCTGCGGTCGTTCCGATCAGCGTCATATTCCCGGCAACGGTGGTCAGCTCGTCGGCCGTCAGTTGGAGCAGGGCGTCCGACTGGAGGACGAAGTGCCCGGCGACGCTTTGCAGGGATTTGAAATCCGCCGTTTGCAGAGCCGTGCCGTAGACGCACAGGTCGCCTTTGATCTCTTTCAGGGCCGGGAGTGAAAGCTGCCTGAGCGTTTCGTTGGGATGGGCCGCGCTGCCGATCCGCAGCGATTCGCAGGCGGTCAGGTTTTCCAGTCCGGCCAATGTTTCACCCGTATAGGCGGCGGTGATCGTCAGGTCGCAGCGGACCGAAACGAGGTTTTTCAACCCGTCCAGATTCGTGACGGGGTTTTCTTCGTCCTCGCCTCCGATGGTGAGGTTGCCTTCGACGGTGTTGATTCCGCTCCGGGCGAAAGCGTCCACTTCGGCCTGCGTCCGAAGTGTCAGACTGCCATCGGTCGCAATGTCGGTGCGCTCTACCGTATAGAGGTAGGTGCGGTCGTTTTGATTGTCGTAGGAGCTGACCAGAAACTGCCACTCCTGGTCCCAGTCGGCGACAGTCGCCGGGTCGGGGTAGATCGAGGCGTGCTCGCATAATTCGTAGGATACCTGCGCGTCTTCCAACGATACGTTGTAGGGGATGCTTACCGTAATCCGGCCGTCGCGGATGACGGCCGGGTAGGTGTCGGCGCCGGTAGTCAGCGAAAACGATACTATGTAGTTGTCGCTGCCCCAGGGCAGTTCGGTCTTCTCTTCGCTGCATGCCGTGCACAGTAGTGCGAGGCAGCAGATTATACCTGTTATTTTCATATTCCCGCCTATTTGCCCTGGTTGATGTTTTCGTCCGTAAATCCGAATACCTCCGTGGAGTTCTCGCCCAGCCAGCCGGCTTTGGCATTGACGCCGGTCTGTACCCGGATGAAGTCGATGTATTTGAGGTTGGCGGGCTGTCCGTTCTTATCGACCGCGTTCGAGATTTTGAAATAGACCTTCATGGCGCCTGCTGCGGCATTGTCGTCCTCCGAAAGACGGTCGTTGCCGAAATTGTCGGCGTAGCCCCAGTCGTATTCGCCATTGACCCAGTAGGAGCCGTTGCCCGACTGGTCGTAGGTGCGGCTCTTCAGGCAGGGACCGTAAAGCGTATAGCTGTCCGTGCCGATCCACGCCGGGTAGTAGCTGGGCTGGTCGTGGTACTGTTTCAGGTAGTCGATCTTGCCCTTGACGCCCTGGTTGTCCTTCCATTGTACGTCGGCTCCCGAGTAGGTCGGCCGGTAATAGGTGACCGCGTAATCCTGAACGGTCTCCTCTTTGCCGTATTCCGATCCTTTGAGTTCATACCATTCGTCGTCGGGCAGGGTGTTGCCGTTGGTGTCCTGCATCACATAGACGATACCCGGTTCGGACGAACCCTTGAAGGCGTTGCCCGTGATCGAGAAGTTGTAGCCTCCCTTGTATCCGGACGAGGAGTTGTCGATGCTGTGGTCGAAGCCCACGACGATGTAGCCGCCCCAGCCGCCGAGCGATACCCAGGTATTTTTCTTCATCCGTTCTTCGGCGTAGGCGACTGCCGCTTCGGGACTGGTTTCCGTACCGGTGAATCCGCCCGAAACCAGTTCGTTGATGAACTGTCCCGGGGCCGGCGTATATTCGTACACCCGGTCCCACGTCGCGCTGCTGGCTCCCGAAGCCGGGCGGCGGTGCGACTCTTCTTCGCTGTGGCATTCGACGGTGAACTCCAGCGTAGCCCGGGTTTCATTGGTGCGCGTGATGCACTTCGAGAGGGTCATTTCGGGTTCGTCGGTGGTATCCGTTACGGTGAAAACGATCTTTTTGATTCCCGTTTCGGTCGGGGTATAGGTGTACGAAAGCTCGGTCCCGACCTCTTGTCCGTCGATCGTCCAACTGAACTTGGGGTTGGTGCCGTTCCAGATGAATGGCCGCAGAGTGATCGTGCGGTCGAGCGATACGGTGCGGGTCAGACCGTCGTATTTGCGTCCGATAGGTACCGCCGTAACCGATACCGCCAGTGCATCGACCACCTCCACCTCGATTGTCATTTCGTCCGAGCCGTCCTCGTTTTCCGTGCGCAGGGAGACTTCGTATGTTCCGGCGATCTCCTCGCAGAATTCATAGACGGCCTCATCGCCGACCGGTTCGGCTTCGGCGGCACCCGGACGGCGCAGCGTCCAGAGAAAAGTGCTGTTCTCGGCCGACTGTACGGTGGGCGCGAATTCGTATTTGCGTCCTTTCACGACCTCCAGCCCGTCGGTCTGCATGGGGAAAGAGATCAGGGGCGGCAGCAGCTCCTGTACCTCGACGAGAACCGTTTCGACGGTCGTGCCGTTCGGGGTGGTTACCTCCAGGTCGATGTAGTAGCCGTTGACGCCTTCCGAAATTTCATTGCCGGAATCGAACCGGTAGGTGAGCTGCGGTTCGGTCGAGATGATTTTGCCCGTTTCTTCCAGTTTCCATGAGTAAACGGCCCGATCGACGAACTGGTAGGAGGGCGTAATGGTGAACTCCCGGCCGACCTTGACGGGATAGACGGCCGGGTCGGTGTCGAACGTGATGATCGGCACCTGTTCGACATCGGTGGTGATGAGCTCGTCCTTGTTGCAGGCGACCGCCGTCAGAGCGAGCAATATGAAATAGATCCGTATTTTGTTCATGGATGATGATTCTTATTATATGATTAGCGCCAGCAGAAGGCGCCGGGGATGATCCCGACATAGAATTCGTCGAGCAGTTCGCCGTCGGGCGAATAGCGCAGTACGACACCGTTCTGCACGTAATCGATCGCGTCGGCGATATAGACTTCCGAATTGACAGGGTTGATCGTCAGTCCGTAGTAGAGCGTATTGTTGTAGGGAAGGAATGGTTTTACCGGAAACTTGTCGGCCGTTACCGGCAGGCGCCAGACCGCCTTGTTGATGAAGTAGAGCGTGTCGCGTGTGCCGTTGAGCTGCACTTCGGAGGGCCAGTCGCCGAATTTGAACTTGAACTGTTTCTCGATCTTGCGGGTTGCGGCGTCGATGCAGTAGAGCGATGGCGCCTCGTGTCCGTAGGGCGAACCTTCGTAGCCGCCGTCGGTCACCGTCCAGATCTTGTTGTACTTGTCCATGACCAGCGAGGTGGGCTGGATGCCCACGGTGATCTGGTCGCAGACCTTGTCGGTTTCGGTGTCGATCACCAGGATTCGGTTCTGGTACGACCAGCAGTTGGTGAAGACGTATTTGTCGTATTGCACCATCTGTTCAGTCGAACCGGTTTCGAAATCCATATCCGTTTCGACATAGCCGGTGATCTGGTAGGTCTTGGGATTGACGATGTAGATGCGCGGATCCCAGATTTGGGTGACGTAGGCTTTTTCGTCGCTCAGGAAATGGATGTAGCGGGGCGAAGTGAAGCCCGTGATGCGTCCCACCTCCTTGAAGGTGTTGATGTCGATCGCATAGATCACGCCCGAGTTGTTCACTACGATCCAACCGATACCGTTGCGGATGACCATCGACTGCGCGACGTCGCCCAGCTTGATGGCGTTGGCTCTGGCGAAAACTTCATTCTCGACATGTTTTTTCTCCGGATCGTAATAGGAGAGCGAGGCATTGCCGTACATGAAATTCCCTTCGTTGGTGATGAAGAGCCCCTTGCCGGTCACTTCGTCGCCCGAACCTATGTTGTCGATTTCGAAATCCTCTTTCTCTATCGGTCCGTAATCCATGCACGACACGGCCAGCGCCGCGCATGCACAGATTACGATTCCTCTTTTCAACCCATTGAACATAAGTCTATCTGTTTATCCATTCGTCCGAGAAACGGTAGGCGAAATCCACGCCTGCCGGACTCGCTTTCTTCTGGTAGAAGCTCGAAAACTCCAGGGCATCGCTCCGCGATACGTCATAGACATGGACGGCGCTCTGCGTATAGGTCGATTTGCCGACCCATAACTGTTCGGTCGTCGGGTGTACGCCCATGTAGCCGTAGATGATGTCGCCGCCCGAATGATCCGCATCGAGGTCTGCCGTGATGTAGTCCCAATTGACCTTGCCGGTTTCGTAGTTGTAACGCATCGCTTCATAGGCGCTGAAGTCCTGTTTGCCGATGAAATAGAGGTGCGGCTGCGTGAAGCTCGCACACATCTGCACTGTCGGCGAAGCCGTGCCCGTGCGCAGTTCGATCTGTTCGGGCAGGTTCGTTTCCGAAACGACCTCGCCGTTCGCGTCCAACGCTACGATCATAGCCGGTTTGGTGAAGCTCGCCGCACCGGTCATGCCCGAGTTTCCGGTAAATTCGCCCGTAAAGATAGCATAAATTTTCCCATCGTAACCCTTTGCGAGGTCTTTCACCTGGCGGTTTTCGTAGGTGACGGTTTTGATTACGGCATCCGTCGCGGGATCGAGGACGATCACCGAATTGCCGCGTCCGGCGAAGACCTTGCCGCGCGAGAAGATCATGCGGGCCTTGGTCGCCCCCGTTTTCGTGAAGACGCCGAATGTACCCGGGATGTCGCTCGTACGGATGATATTGGTCTGAAGGTCCACGATACGGATGCCCGAATGGGATTCGTTGTCGGCCGTGGAATATTGGATGTAGGCTTTTTCGGGACTTACGACCACGATGTGCTGCGGCCAGCAGAGGGTCGATTTTGAACTTTGGGTGGCACCCGTAGAGGTATCGATGTTTGCGTAGAACGGCATGTCGCGTGCCACGAGGCGTTTCATCGTGTGGGCATCGCAGACGACGAAGCGTCCGTCGCCGTTGAATGTAGTTCCCATGCTGCTTGTCTTGCCGTTTTGGGTAATGAAGTAGATCTTGCCGTTGGCCAGGTACATATCCTGAAGGACGTTGCCGATTTCGTTGTCGTTGATCTCCTCGTAAACCTTTTCATGATAGCGCATGTGTTGGTCGAAATAGACGATCGTGCCGTTCTCCGAGGTCATGTTGCCCTCTATGAGGACGAACGTGCCTTCGGGATGGGTGAAGTCGAGCACGTAGTACTCCTGCGAGAGGATCGGTTTGTCGTCGGACTGGATCGTTACGGTGTTTTCCAAATCCATTCCGTCGGTGTATTCCGCAGGAGGAGCGATCAGGAGCGAACGCCGTGCGATATCGAAATCGGCCGTCCAGCCTGCCGGTGCCGATGTCATTTCGACCGTGGGAATCCATCCTCCGGCCGTCAGTGCATACGCTTCCGAAGCGCCGTATTTCATACAAACGGGTTCGTCCGAATCCTCCAGCCCCTGAATTTCGAGGCTGCCTCCGTCGCGCTTGGTAATCTCGGTCGTCAGGCGGTAGATACGGCCCGCTTCGAAATTGCGTCCGGTTTTGGTCTCGGTATAGACGCTGCCGTCGGCGAAGGTGTAGGTTACGTGTATTTCCTCTGCGCTGCAATCCGCCGGATAGACGACCGCTGCGGCGAATACGCTCGCGGTGCTGCTCGTCGCGGGCAGTTCGACACCCTCCTTGCCGAACGAAAGCGTTACGGCGTTGTTCGCATCGGTCGCATCGCTGAATCCGGTGCCGTCGAAGGTGCGCGTACCGGTCAGTACGGTCGAGGCGTCGGTCGCTGCCAGCGTGACGGAAACGAGCTTCTCCTTCACGTCCTGCGACCAGGGGTTGAACCAGACGTAAGCGGTGGCGTGCGAGAGGGTGAATCGTCCTTCGGAGTCGGTCGTGGCATAGCCGAAATCGCCGTTCGGTCCGAGTTGCAGTTTGCCCGGCTCCGCCTGGCGTTGTTCGGTCGGAACGACGGCTTCGGCGTCGGTGCCGGTCATGTTGTAATAAATCCGGTAGGGTGCAGCCCCCGGGAGGTTCGTGAATCCGAAGTCGGCGACATTGCCGTCCGTTCCCGCTTCGGCGCTCTGTACGCCGCCTGCCCAGATTCGGTCGCCGGTGCTCCATTGAAATTGAATTTCGGTCCCGTCGCCAGGCACGAATTGAGTGCGGCTCGCGGTGCCGGAAATACCCGTGAGGGCTACCTCCCGTCCGGGTTGGGGACCGACTTCGGGAAGTTCCTCGATGTCCGAGGTGCAGGCCGCCAGGCCGAGTCCTGCGAGGATGTATAGTAATTTTTTCATGGCGATTCGATTAAATGCGGATGAAAATGCCTGCAATCCGGGGAGGATTGCCGACATTTTCACCGCGCGATCATTCTATTTTAGTGTTAGCCTTCCACATCGTATTTGAAGGCGAATCCATAAGTTGAGGAGGTCAATTTAACCCACGAAGAGTCGGCGTAGGCTCCCGTACCGCCGACCAGATCGGCCGATTTCGGAAGGTGGATGATCCGGTTCTCAGCAGGGACGTCTTTGCCTGCAACGGGACTCCAACCGCCGCCGAAGGGACCGGTACCGTAGTCGTCCTTCAGGGTCGGCGGGGTAGTTGCCCGACAGATGATGTCACCCAGCAAGGGGCAGCCTTTCGAGTAGCCGACGAAACAGTATGCTTCGAGTGTTTTCATATTCTTGCCTAACGAAATCTTAGCCAGTTTTGGACAATCTCCGAAGGCATTCTGCCCGAGTGTTTCCGTGGCATCCGGGAGGATGATCTCGGTCAGCTCTCCGCAATTTTGGAATGCGGAATTCTCGATCGTTTTTACACCCTGACCGAAGTTGATCGTTGTCAGCGAGCAGCCGTTGAATGCGCTTGCTCCGATCTTCGTGACGGAATTGGGCAGGGTTACGGAGGTCAGTTTGGTGTTCTGGAACATGTAGTTGCCGATTTCGGTCACACCCTCCTCGACAGTCACGCTGACGAGCGATGCGCAGGAGTCGAAAGCGTTCGATCCGTAGCTGATGTCTTTCAGTACCGTTACCGAAGTCATGCCCGTTTTTTGGAAGGCCGCCGAAGCGGTCGCCGTGACGTTCTGCGGGAATACGATGCCTGCGAGGTTCGCATTCGACTTGAACGAATTCGGGAAAGTTGTCGATTCATAGACGACTTCGGAGAAATCCACCGTGGCAGGGGCTGCGAGAGCCAGAACTGCATCGGCTACGGATTTCATTTGAGCGGTCGTCATCACCGTATTGTCACCGGCCGTCTTGACGTACAGCGTAGTGAAGGTTTGCGGAATTTCCGATTTCCAGGGATCTTCGCCGGAAGCGCGGTAGTAAAGGCCTTCGCTCAGGTAGTCGGGACCGAGCGCCTCCATCGTATAGCCGCTGGCGGCTGTGGTCCAGGAGGAGTAGGCTTCGACCGACGCAACGTGGAACGTTTTGGAGCCTTGGACCGAAGTACCCGCGCCGGAGAAACTGTCGGCCTGTACCGCAGGGGCCGTTGTCGGTTCCGCATAGACGTCTGCGAGCAGTGCGGCGTTTTCGAAGGCCTTGCTGCCGATCGAGGTCAGCGTGTTGCCCGAGATGGTCAATTTGGTCAGTTTCGACCAGTTCGCGAAAGAACCGGCGCCGATCGTGGCGATTGTTTTCGGGATGGTTAGGCTCTCGATCGCGTTGTTTGTTGCGAAAGCATTGTCGCTGATGGCGGTGAGGCCTGCACCGAATTGGAGCGTAGCGATATTGGGGTTGTTGCTGAAGGCTCCGTCACCCAGCGTGGTAACGTTGTCGGGCAGGGCGAGTGCCGTCAGGCCGCAGTCGGCGAAAGCACGATCGCCGAGGGTCGTCACACCGGTGCCCAATGTCAGGGTCGCCAGTTTGGAGCAGCCGTCGAAAGCGCTCGTACCGATCGTTTCGATCGACTTGGGGATGGTGACGGTCGTGATCGAAGTACAGCCTGCGAACATTTCGGCCGGGATGGTCGTTGCCGAACCGAGGGTAATGGCCGTGAGTTCGGTACAGTCGCGGAAGCTCTTTTCGCCGAGTGTCGTGGCAGAAATTTTTGCCGAGGTAAGACCGGTACCGGCGAATGCCTCGGTTCCGATGTTTTCGATCGCAGATAGGCTTGTTTCGACGAGTGCGCTACACCCTTTGAACGCTTTGTCGCCGACGGTTTTAACGCTCGACGGCAGGGTGAGGGATGCCAGCGCTGTACATCCTTCGAACGTGCTTTCGCCGATGATTTCGACACCGGTCGGAACGGTCGCCTTGGTCAGGGCCGTACAGCCTTTGAAGGCTCCGGCTGCGATCGAGGTCGTATTTTCGAAGAATTTGATCGTACCCAGTTTCGCATTGCCGGCCAGTGAGACGGGGAATTCCGTTGCTTCGAATTTCGCCATGCTCAAGTCGAGCGTCACGGGAGCGGACTGTGCCGAGATTTTGGTGACGAGGGTATTGAACTGGCTGGCGGTAAGGGCTGCATCGTCGCCTACGGTGCGACATACAGTGCGGTGAACGTCGCAGGCAGGGTCGGAACCCAGTCGGCCTCGCGCGAAGCACGATAGTAGATGCCGTCCGTCAGTTGCTGGTCGTTGATGTCCTGCAGCGCATATCCTTGTGAGGTTACGTCCGTCCAGGCCGTTTCATAGGCATCGTAGGACGCTGCCGGAACATAGAGGATTTTCTTTCCCTCCACCTTGCTGCCGGCGCTGCCGAAGGCGGTGCTTCCCAGCGAGGGCGCATTCTTGGCCCGGCAGGTGATCGTTTGCAGATTGTTAGCCATGATGAACGTATTGCGTCCGATCGAGGTGACCTTCTCGCCCAAGTCGATCGAGGTGACGTTGGCGCAGTTCCAGAAGGCGTAGTTGGCGATCTCGGGGATGTCGATGACGATGCGGGTGAAGGCGCTGCAGCCGCCGAACGAGCGCTCGTCGAGCGATTTCAGCGTTTCGGGGAAGGTTACGTCCTGCAACTTGCCGCAGTTGTAGAAGGCGTCGTTGCCGACAGTCTCCAGCTTGGAGGGCATATTGATTGTCGTGAGGGCCGAACATGCGTTGCACAGGTTGGCCGGAATTGCAGTCAGTGCATCGGGAAACTGTATGCGTTCCAGTGATTTGCAGTTCTTGAATACGGATGATTCTATTGTAGTCACGCTTTCCGGGATCGTGATCTCTTCGAGTCCGGTCGCTTCGAATGCTTCGGCTCCGATGCTCTTCAGTGTCGAGGGCAGGGTTACATCGGTCAGAGCTGTGCAACTGTCGAATAAGAATCGTGGAATTGCTTCCACACCTTCGGGAATTACGACCGATGTCAGCAATTTGCAGCCGTAGAACGCATAGATGTCCAATGTGCGCACCGAGGAAGGAAGCTCGATGGATTCCAGTTTGGCACAGTTGCGGAAGCAGTTCTGCCCGATGGCAGTCAGGCCTTCCGGAAAGGTTATCCGCGTCAGGTTCTTACAGCCGTAGAAAGCCCCGGAATTGTAGGTGCTGGGAGTGAAAGTCTGGATATTACGGGGCAGTGCGATCTCCTGAAGATTGGTCTTGCGGGTGAAGTCCATCGGAAATTCGGTCGTGGCGAAGGTAGCTTCACCCAGGTCGATGACCGCACCGTTTGCGAGGTTGCCTGCAATCGAGGTGAGCTCTTCGGCCGAGAGGGTCGATTCGCCCAGGGTAACGACTTTCAGGTAGCCGATCGGCTCGGTCGGCAGCTCTTCCGCAACACCGGCTTCGGTCATGAAGAATGCGCCGGAGCTTTTGCAGTCGGACTTGGCGATCTGTGTCGAGAGGCGCAGCGTGTGGCCTGGGGTAAGCGTTTTGCCTGATTTGGTTTGCAGATAAACCGAACCGTCGGCGAATTTATAGACGATCGAAACCGTTGCCGTCGAAAGATCGGCGGGGTAGAGCACCATGGCGGCGAACACGTCGGTATCGTTGCTCTGCGAAGGCAGGGCGACACCCTCTTCGCCGAACGACAGGGTGACGGACGAAGAGCCTTTGCAGTCGCCCAGCTTTCCGTCGGCGAAAGCGGCTTCGCCGGCGATGGTCTGACCGCCCGATACGCTCAAGGTGATCGAGAGCAGGTTCGAGGTGACATCGCTCGAATAGGTGTCGAACCAGACGTAGGAGGTCGCATGCTCGAGCGTAAAGGTTCCGTTTTGCGCCGTTGCATAACCGAAGTCACCGTTTTGGCCCAGGTTCAACTCTCCGGCTGCCTGCTGTGTCTGCTCGGCCGGAATCAGGGCTGTTGCGGCTGCCGGGCCGGTCAGGTTGTAGAATACGTCGTACGTGTCGGCCGTTTCGAGGGATTCGAAAACGAATGTCGCCTGGCTGCCGCCTTCGGCGATGGCTTCGCTTCGGGTATTGCGTGCCCAGATGTAGTCGCCGGCGCTCCAGAGGAACGGAACGGCTCCGTCTTCGGCTCCGCCGAAACCGGTGCGGGTGCCCCGGCCGGAGAATCCGGTCAGTACGACCTGCGTATTTCCGTCAGGAGCAGGGGCGATAGGTTCTACGTCCGCATCTTTCGTGCATCCTGCGAATGCGAGCAGGAATGCGCACAATATGTATAAGTAGTTTTTCATCGGTAATCTCCTTTTTATCCGTTAGTTCCACTCTTCCCATTCGCTCGATCCGGCGCCTGCGCCGCCGAGGATTTCATCGGTGGCGAGTACCTGAACCTTGGCTATGACCGTTGCGGTAGCGCCTACGGCTACGACGGATACTTCACCCGAGGTTTCGGCATATACGTTCTCCTTGGCAGGGGCTGTGATGGTCAGCACATCGCCTTCGAGCCAGGCGCGCCAGCCGTCGGGTTTGGCGATGGCGAGGTTTTCAACGCCTTTTTGGGTAACGGCGAGGTTCTGCGAAGCGCCGAATTTCAGCGTCAGCGATGTGCGCTCGATGACGAAATTCACCTCCTTGGCTTTGGGCAGAACGATCTGATCGCCGTTGGTGAGCGTGAAGGTTACGTTTTCATCGTCCTGTACGACGCTTTTGAAGAAAGAGTCGCCGTCTTCTCCCTTATCGCCGTTCGCACCGTCCTTACCGACCGCTTTGATCGGCTGTCCGTCTTCGCCTTTGATGGTTTCGCCGTCGATCTCCCAATAGCCGTCCTTGTTGATGGTCGGGGTTTTACCGTTTTGGCCCGCAACCGGAATCTTGTTCTGGTTATCGTCGAGCAACCACTGGTCATCGCCGCCCAGCGTCCAGTAGTAGATGCCTTCGAATTGCGCGATGCCGATGGCCGGCGCCGCTGCGCCGTCTTTGCCGTTGTGCAACGTGATGGTCTTGCCGTCGTTGAAAGTGATCGTGCAGCTTCCGTCCGCCGCTTCGGTGTAGTTGGTGATGAATTTGTTTTCGTTCAGGGCGTCGATGATCGTCTTGAGCGAATTGACCTGTTCCTTCATCGAAGCGATCTCCTGTTTTAGGTTTTCGATCTCCTGGCGGATTTCGGTGTCGTCGTACTTGTCGTCCGAACAGCCCCAGGTCATTGCTGCGCAGCAGGCAGCGAGAACTAACAGCGTAAAGAATTTTTTCATAATTTAAGAATTTGATTTATTGGTTGAATTTTGTTTTCCATGTTCCGCAGAATAGGCAGGCTGTATCGGAACCCGTCGGTTCGGAGGAGGGGATTGTGCTGCGCCGAAACGACGAAGGCGTCCGCCGGAGGAAACGAATGTCCGTTCCGGAGAACGCCTGAAGCGCAGCCCGGCGAAGGCCGGGTAGAGTGAGCGCATGTCACGCCCGTTGAAATGTCAGCCGTAAAATAGCCGTAAGTCATCGATACTCCTGTCGTTTAGTCCTGTTCGGAACTTACACGCGAGGGTACAGAAGAAATACATGGAAAAATAGCGCGCCGAAGACTATCTTGCACGATTTCGACCCGAAACCCGCGGGTGTAAATCCTGATTGTCAAGGCAGGTCTTCTGACTCGTTTCCTCCGCAACGCCTTCCCAGCGATATAGCCAGTGGCAAAGAGTGCGCGAAGTTGCCCGGTCGGGGGCTGAAACTCACAGCAGCAGGTACTGTCGCCGATTTTCACGGCATTCCCTATTAATCGGCTTGGAAAAGTGATTCCAAGTCCGAACCTTGCGGGTGCAAAGGTATTGCTTTTCCGGGATTATTCGCAAACGAAATCGGAAATAAATTTCAATGAATTTTGTAATTCATTGAAAAACATGGTTTTGTTAAACGACTATTTGCGGAAGATGAAATAGACGGCCAGAATCAGGCAGACGAAACCCGCCAGGTGGTTCCACCGCAGGGTGTCCGATTTCATGAAGACGACGGCGAAGACCGTGAAGACCAGCAGGGAGATGACTTCTTGGATCACTTTGAGCTCCCAGATCGAGAAGGGGCCTCCCAGTTGGGAGCTGCCGATGCGGTTGGCCGGGACTTGGAAACAGTATTCGAACAGGGCGATCCCCCAGCTGAGCAGGATGATGGACAGCATCCCGAAGCGCTCTATTTTGGATTTGAAAGCGATATGCCCGTACCAAGCCAATGTCATAAAGGTATTGGAAAGGATCAGCAGGGCGATGGTGGCGAGGGCACGGCTCATAATAGCAGAGTATTGAGATCGGTTATCGAGGCGAAATCGTCGATGACGACATCGGCTTCCGTTTGGGTTGCGAGCGTATGACGGGGTAGAGTCGTTGCCAGGGCCACGATGCGGCCTGCTCCGGCCCGGCGGGCAGCAGTGATGCCGACCCGGGCATCCTCGAATACAAGGCATTCGGCCGAAGGCAGGTGCAGTCCTTCGGCTGCCAGCAGGTATATTTCCGGGTCGGGCTTGCAGCGGGTCACCCGGTCGCCGCTGACGATGCAGGAGAAGTAGTCGGTGATACCGCAGTTGCTGAGGACGAAATCGACGTTCTCGCGGCAGCCTGAAGAACCGACGGCGCAGCGGATTCCGCGACGGCGCAGCTCTTCGAGCAGTTCCACGAGCCCCCGTACGGGGCGGATTTCCGGAGCATAGACTTCGCGGTAGATGGCTTCTTTCTCCTCGCCGAGCGCTTTCATTCCCTTTTCGCGGATGATTTCTTCGGGCAGGATCAGGCGCATGATGTCGTCGTTACCCATGCCGAAAGCGGTCTGGAGCTTGTGCTGCCAATCTTCGACGCCGTAACGCTCGCAGAATATCTCGAATGCCTTGACGTGTGCCTGGGTATTGTTTACCAGTACGCCGTCCATATCGAACAGGACTCCCCGTATCATTTTGTTGTTTTTTGAGTCGCAAAAGTAATCATATTTCCGGGAGTTGCCGCCGAAACGACCGGGAAATTGCAGCGTAGCACTTCGAGGCGGGGCCGTAGTCTAAAATGGCGATTGTAGTTTTTTAGTACCCTTTCCGACGATCGCGGCATCGAACTCGAGGTCCGTTTATTGCGGCCTGTGGCCGCATCCGTAATTCCGATCCTCTCCTGAATCCCCTCTTCGGAGAGGATTTGGACGCTGCGTACCTGAAGAGGTACCTAATATATACTCACGCTTAAAATTTGAGGTTAAGACTGAAATTGACCGTGAAGGTCGGGATCGACAGTCCGGGGACGGCGCGGTGATGCGTCAGACGCCAGATGCAATCCACGCGCAGCAAACGGAAGATGTTTTCGATGCCGAAGCCGGTTTCGAGGTAAGGATGTTCGACCGATGACATTCCTACCGGAAAGAGCATAACAGCTTTCGTATTCGGAAGACTGCCGTCGTTGCGGGCCGAGAGAGTGCCGTAAACTCCTTTGAAAACAAAGACTTCGCGCCAGTTGAGTTTTTTGAGGAGCGGTACGCGGCCCAACAGGAACCCGTTGAAGTGGTGTTCGTAGAAGAACGAAATCCAGGCGTCCGACGAGAATTCGTAGAAATTCATGCACGAGAAGGCGTAGCGGTCGTAAAAATAGGTGCCGTTTCCTTCGTGCAGCTTCAGCAGCAGGTAGGGAACCTTGCCGAAGATCTTGCCGCCTTCGAGCATGAGTTGCGAGTAACCGATCGGAGGCAGATTGAGCCGGTATTGCATACGCCCTTCGAGCCGCAGGTAGTCGTAGCTGGCGGGTAAGACTCCTCTTTTTGCCCCCGTGAAGTCGAAGGAGAAAATCGGGTATTTCGAACCCATGTGTCGTACCTCGAACGGCATGCGGACGATCGTTTCGTCTTTGGACAGCCGCAGCCCGATCCGTATCGAAGCGTCGTTGATGCCATGCAGCGAACGCCCGTCCGGCAGGATCATCGGTACGTAGCGGTTCGAGGAGATGTGACGGCCCCGCAGCTCGAACGAACTGCTGATCCCGTGCAGCCACTCGTGTTCGTAGAGGGCGATCCCTTCCTCGATAGTCGAAAGCCGCGAGGTGCCGCCTCGGGAGAAGATCGAGCTTAGGATGTTGTTTTCCGAGAGGGCGCTGACACCCGAGCTGAGCTGTATCGCGTCGTTGCGGTAGGTGACCGTCAGTTTGCGCAGCAGTTGTCGGCGCAGCATCAACTCTACCTCCGCAGCTCCCTTGAAGTCCTCGTCGCGGGTGCCGTAGGCCAGGTAGGTCGAGAGCCGTACGCGGCGGCTGAACTCTTTGGTCGTGCGTGCGCCTATCTGGAAACGGGCGCCCTCCAGTCGGTTGAAGCTGATTACTTTGGAGTAGGGACCTATGCCGACGTATTTGGTGTTGTAGTAGCCTCCGATGATAGTATTGAGGACGGTGTATATGTTTTTATAGAGGGGGACCTGCTGGATCGAATCGACCATTTGATAGATGGCCTTTTCCTTTTGGGTGAGGGTGTAGGGACGCAGCGAGTCCCATTCGACCTGCTTGCCCGAAATGGCATCGTCCGAGAGGATCACGCTGGCTGACGTACCCAGAACCTGTTTGGGGATCGGCGTGTCGAACTTTACGTCGGAATAGGTTACCTCGTGGCTGCCCAGGAAAGCGATCATCTTCGAGGAGTCGGATTTGGTCAGCGTAAAATCGGCGGTCATCTTCTCCCGCTGCGGGAACCACAGCGAGTCGGCCGTCAATCGGTTGTCGGCTTCGATCGCCAGGTGGCGAATCCAGTTTACATTGACTCCTTTGGCCATTTTTACGCGGGCCGAACGCAGCGCATAGCTTGCCGAGTCGATATTGACCTCGCCGTCGAGTACCGGGGTGGCGACACTTTTGGGGTGAAACCGGATTTTGTAGGTCTTGCGCCCTTCCACGTTCGTACTGTCCACCAGAAAGTATTTGTAGAATGAGCGTCCCGAGTTGGAGAGGGGGCTGGCGAACTTCACGCCGAACAGGTCGATGAAGTTTTCGTAAAGATTCACGTCGGCGTGCAGGTGTCCGGTGAATTGCGCCAGCACGCTGTTGTCTTCGATACCGGATATCTGGCTGGCGCGAATTACCTCGCGGGCGACGGACGGCGTGCGGCTGTGGTAGTAATCCGCCGCTGTTTCGGAGATCATCACGGGCAGGTAGGGCTGTCCCGTGACGGACGAGGTGTCTAGGTGCTCGAAGATGAAACCGAAATTCTGTTGGAGTTTTTTGCTCCGGAATTCCCGGATATTGGCCAGTCCGAGTTCCATTTTCGTATAGGTGCGGCAGATGTAGCGGTCGTACTCCTTGGAGTCGTTGTATTTTTTGTTGCGGATAATGCCTTCAAGGATCGGATGGGCCGGATTGTCCCCAGGGGTAATTACGACGCTTTCGATTTCCAGATGCGAAGGAGTGAGCCGGAAGTCGATTTGGTTGTAGCCCCCGACGTGGACCGGACGTATCTGAGGTTCATAACTGACCATTTCCGCCCGGATGTAGCTCGACGTGTCGCGGCTTTCGAGCGAGTAGAACCCTTCGTCGTCGGTGGTGATGCCGGTGGTCGTACCCGGGAACAGGACGACGGCGTAGGGAATCGGCTCGCCCGTCTGTGCGTCCGTGACCGTACCGCGCACCCGGGTGTTCTGGGCGGCGCAGGGGGCGTACAGAAATAGTCCCGCAAGAGCGAGGAGTATGCCGCAGAGTCGTTTCATCGAAGCCTTTCCGGAATGTCGTTTCGGATTTTCCTAAAATATAAATATACCCAAAAATACAAAGATTTTACCGGACTGTCAAAAATTATTATTTTTGCCGATCCGGATGGAACTACTTTCTGCGGAATGAAACATGGGAACGTCAAAATAGAAAAGACCAATGCGGCCCGTCTGCTCGACCGAGCCAAAATCGCCTACGAATTGATCCCGTATCGGGTGGATGAGGAGCATCTGGCCGCGACTCACGTGGCCGAACAGCTCGGCGAAGATGTTGCTGCGGTTTTCAAGACGCTCGTGCTTCGTGGTGACCGGACGGGCCATTTCGTCTGTGTCGTCCCTGGAGATCACGAGGTCGATCTGAAAGCTGCCGCCCGCATTTCGGGCAACAAGAAAGCCGATCTGATTCCCGTCCGGGAGTTGCTTCCGACGACCGGATACATCCGGGGCGGCTGTTCCCCGATCGGGATGAAAAAACCGTTCCCGACCTTTTTCCATATTTCCGTTTTGCAACACTCCGTCATTTATATCAGTGCGGGAGTTCGGGGATTGCAGATCCGGATCGCTCCGCAGGATCTGCTTCGCTTCGTCGGGGGCGAAACGGCCGAAATCAGCCGTCCGTCGTCTGTGGCGGCGGAATAAGATCCGTAATTCTTTTTTGCTATTCGATCCCTTTCTGCAGGTCGGCGGAATTGTCGTGTTGTCGAAGCGACCGCCGGACCGGTATTTCGGAAACGATTCGTTATTTCTCTTTGGGTGCCGGTCTGGTTTCGCCCTTGAGTGCCGGAAGGGAGATGCCGTACCGTACCGCCAGAATCCGAATGAGGATCACCGAGCAGGCGGCGATGAACTGCGTGGGGGCCGCCGGCAGGTCGAGATACATACAGAGATAGTAGATCAGTCCGCCGCAGATGCAGGCGATGGCGTAGATGTCTTTGCGGAAAATAAGGGGTACTTCGTTCAGCAGCACGTCGCGCAGCATACCGCCCGCCGCACCGGTCAGCGTACCCATGATGATACCCACCCACATCGGATAGCCGACGGCTATGCTTTTCTGAATGCCGACGACGGTGAAAAGTCCCAGTCCGACGGCATCGAAAATGAAGAAGGTGTTGTTGAGCCGGATCACGTATTTGCGCAGCCCGACTACGAACAGGAAGGCGAATCCCGATACGACCAGGTAGGAAACGTTCTGCATCCAGAAAGGGGGCAGGCCCAGCAGCAGGTCGCGCAGCGTACCGCCGCCGACGGCCGTGACGAATCCGACCACATAGGCTCCGAACCAGTCGAAATGTTTGGCCGAAGCGAGCCGGATGCCGCTGATGGCGAATGCGAAGGTACCGACATAGTCGAGAAGGGTGATGAAATTCATGATGTTTCGATTTTTCGGCCGCAAAGGTAGTAATTATCTCGCCGGATTATCGATAACGACGAAATAAATTCGATAGCTGCGATCGGGCTGCCGATTTCTGTTTTCTGTTTTCTGTTACCGGCCGTATGATACGGGGCGGAGGCGTTTCCTGCGGGTCTTTGCGGAATTTTCCGGCAAGGAGTGTTCGGGTTTCGTTTTTTTTCGTACTTTTATGCGGCGTAAATTCGGCTCGGAACGATGGTTTTACTTCTTCATTCCGGTTCATTGGTTTGCTTTTTCATGTTACTTAAATATTTCCCACTATGAAATTTTTTATCGATACAGCTAACCTGGCCCAGATCCGGGAAGCTAACGAAATGGGTGTGCTCGACGGGGTGACGACCAATCCTTCGCTGATGGCCAAGGAGAACATTCGCGGTGAGGAGGCCTGCCGTCGCCATTACCTCGAAATCTGCTCCATCGTCGATGGCGATGTGAGCGCCGAGGTGATCGCCACCGATTTCGACGGTATGGTCCGCGAAGGGGAAGCGTTGGCGGCCTTGCACAAGAATATCGTGGTCAAACTCCCGTGTACGGCCGACGGTATTCGTGCCGTGAAGTATTTCGCGGGCAAGAATATCCGCACCAACTGCACGCTGGTCTTTTCCGTCGGTCAGGCTCTGCTGGCAGCCAAGGCCGGTGCGACGTATGTGTCGCCGTTCGTAGGCCGTCTGGACGATATTTGCGAGAACGGGGTGGCTCTCGTCGCCGAGATCGTGCGTATGTATCGTTACTACGGTTATGATACGCAGGTGCTGGCGGCTTCGATTCGGCATACGCAGCACATCGTCCAGTGTGTCGAGGCGGGGGCCGACGTGGCGACCTGCCCGCTTGCGGCGATCAAGGGTTTGCTGAAACACCCGCTGACCGACATCGGTTTGGCGCAGTTCCTGGCAGACCACGCCAAGGTGAATTCGTAGGGAGGCGGCGTTTCCCGTAATGGAAAAGCGATGCCGATGATCGAAAAATCATCGGCATCGTCGTTTCGTATTCGGGCCGGAATCCGATCAGATTTCCAGCCCCATGATATAGTCGTTCATGTAGAATCCGCCTCCGATTTCGAAATCGCCTTCGCGCAATTTGCGCATACCCATCCGTTCGTAGAATTTTACGGCTTTGTTATGGCGATTTACGTGGAGCTCCATCCGGCAGGGAGCCGGGTGGAGCTGTTTGATGTGTTCGATAGCCTTGCGGAAGAGGAAGCTCCCCGCGTGCACACCCTGGAATCGGGGCAGGATGTAGATTTTTTGCAGGATGTAGAGGTCCTCCGCTTCGGGCTGGACAGAGAGATAGCCGCAGGGAGTGCCGTCCTTGTAGGCGATGTAATATACGTGCCCTTCGGCCATCTGCCGCCGGAGGTTTTCGGGGGAGTACATCCACTCCATCATGTAGTCCAACTGTTCGGGCGAAAGGATGGTTTTATAGGTGTCGGGAAATGCGACGCAGGCCATTTCGCGTATCAGTCCGCAATCTTCGACGGAGGCTTTTCTGGCAGTAAACATAAGGTGTTCGATTCGGTTTCGCTCTTGCAAATATATTGAAAGCCAGGAGAAACCGGGAACTTGTTCCCGGTTTTCTGAGGTGCATTCTATCTAGAATATGTTCAAAGATGGTGATTCTGGTAGTCGGAGAGTTCTGTTTTTGTCGCGATAATTTGTCGGGCTGTATGAGACGGATGCCTGGGCAATAACAAATTAGGCCAATATTGTAGCCACAAAATTTCTATAGTCCCTCCTCGACGGTTTTCCGTACAGGTTCCTGGTACTGTTTACCTTTTCCGAAACGGAAGTTGATTTTCAACATTACTCTGTTCCAGGCATTTTTTACATAAGAAGTCCCTTGTGTTCTGACGATACTGTTCTCGATGGAATGGTAATGGCTTTCCGGATTGGTGAGGAAATTGTCGCAGGAGAGTTGAAATGCCCAGTCTTTGTATTTATATCTCACACCTATCGCAGAGGATAATTCACTGTCGTATATCATCGGAATAGACAATCCTTTACAAGGTATCGCACCCTGATAATATGCGGAAAAGTTTTTGTAGTTGAAAGTCAGCTCATAGTACATCGGAGCCTGAAAATGAGTCACCCTCCCCAATACTTTCGAATCGACTTTTGTATAACTGAATCCTCCGCCTAATTTCAATGCCAGCAAGTCGTTTTTGAATGGGCTGAGTCTCAAATCATAATGTACGGAGTGCACATCTGCCCAGTTGTCATTAATCGGTGAGTATGCGATATACGGCTGTTCATACTGATAATAGTAGTCGATTGGATTCTTGTAATATAAGTAGCTGTATGAAACATTTATATTGAGCCATTTGTTATGATATACGACATTGAAAGTCGTCTGGTTCGCACGGCCGCCGACCAGCTCGGGATTCCCGTGTACGATAATATTTTGATTATAAAACGAAGTGGCTTCGCTGAGTTGTCCCAGTCCTGGCTGCATATTGGCTTGGACGAATCCGGCTTTCAGCATAAAAGAGGGTGAAATACGATAACCGATATCTACCCGAGGCGCAAAGACCCATTGCCAAATATCGTTGTCGTTTGTTTTTGTTCGTGTCCCTGTTACTCCCAAAGAAAAACGATAAGTAAACCGAGGCCCGATCTTTCCGGTGATCTCTCCGGCAAAATAATTTTTCAGAATGCTGTTAGTTTCCCGGGAATAGCCCGACGTGTTGTCTATTCGATATTTGCTAATATCATAGTAAAAATAATCTCCGAATGAAAGCGTCAGCTTGTCGAAAGTCTTGGTATAGAGAGCTTGGCCGTTCATCTGATAGCCGTCTCCGTCCATATTAAGAAAATCTTCAAATACAGGCGTATCGTCCGATAATGCGTATTGGTTCTTATAGGTATCGGAAACAGAATTTATGTAATCGCCTCGAAGTGTTATCATTAGTTCATGCCGGTTGCGGAATTGCCTCCAGAAGTACAGGTCGAGCGTCGGATTGAATGAGTGGGACTCGCTTTCCTTCACTCCGTAACGGTCCGAACCTATGCCATCCTGAATAAAGGCAAGCCGGGAATCGGTCTGTTGAGAATGCTTATCATAACTTGGGAAAAAGCGGGCTTGAAATACATATTTTCCGGGGAGTTGATTCGTGTATTTGAGACTAAATTGAGGACTTAAGAAGTTGTTTTCACTCTGCCGTTCTTCCTCCTGCCGGAAATCCACCCCGTCGAGCGTATATTCCATTTCATCCGAGGCATATTGATCATCCCATGATCCGTAGCCTATGTTTGCAGTAAATGCCAACTGATGCCGTCCCCGGTTGTATTGCAGGAAAAAACTATCGTTCAACCAGGGCGAAGTCAGATGTTGGTTCAGCTCCACACTTCCGTATATTCCGTCTTCCCGAATTTTCGTGATAATGTTGATGACTTTATTGCCGTTGCTGAGGCCGAATTTGATGGGCGGCAGATCGTAGTATTCGATCTTTCGGACATCTTCGGGCCGCAGAGTCGTCAATTCCTGTTCCGAAGAGGCGATACCGTTTACCAAGACCGTCACACTGCCATCGGACGCGGTGATTTGATTGGTCTGGCGGTTGATTCTGATCTGCGGAATCTTGTTGGTCAGATCGAGACTCGTGACCGCCGCCTTCCGGTCTTCATTGGTGATGGTATATACCGTCCGGTCGAAATAGCTGGCTGTGTTGTTGGCCGTGACGACCACCGCATCGATCTCTGCGACATCTTCGGACAGGACGTAATCCCGGACGACCTCCGTCATGCCTATCGAAGGTTTGCGAAGAAGCACCGTATCGTAAAGAGTCTTGTACCCGATTGTCCGAACCGATAGCAGGTAGCGGCCCGCACGGTGTTTTCCGAACCGGTAATTGCCGGCCATATCGGTTATCACGCCTTCCGTGTAGCGGGTCGTATCCGGCAGTTGCTGGAGAATGACCGGGGCGAAGGCGACCGGTTCGTTTTTCTCGGTGGTAATTTTACCTTTCAGGACGATTTGCGCCTGGAGCGGTGTCGCCAGGCTCGTTATGATGATCAGAAGAAGAACGGGGATAAGTCGGGGGTGTCTCATAGTTGCGGAGTTTGAAAAGAATATAAAATAGAGTAGTGAAGACGGGGCGGGAAGGGAGCGGATTATAGTTCGCAACCGGGGGAAGGCGTCAGTTGTTCCTTAATGGAGGGGGCATTGAAATTCACTCCGACAGTTACGAAATTCAATACCCCGTCGTAATACGGCTCTTCCAGGTTGTCCAGTCTGTAATATTCGATACGCTCGATGTTGTCTGCGGTCAGATTTGTCAAAATAGCTGCATATCCAGCCTCATCCGGAATAATACCGCTGAACATAAGACATACCGTGGCGCCGTTTTCATCGGTCAAATAACCATCTTCGTAGGTTATGCCCGGAATATGGCTGTAAAGATCCTCGATCGTCCGGGCATCGGGGGCAATCTGTTTGGGACGATACGTTTCCACGGGTCGGAAAGCTACGGTATCGGCAGAGCGCTCGACAGGAATGTAGTAATCGATGTTGCCTATTCTGCCGGGAACGTATTTGATCTCGATCTCCTTGCTTCTCGTTCGGATACCCGGACCCGATATTTTAAGCTGATAGGTCTGATCGGTTGCGACGTTTCCGAAATCATACCAACCGTTCATTGCCGTAATAGTCCCGTATTCGGGTTCTCCGGTCGCCGGATCGCATAACCATACCGATGCGAAAGGAACGGGGGTAGGTGTTTCCGATACATACACAAAACCTGTGATCTCCTGCTCTTGTCCTGCCGCAGAACTTATGAAGCCTGCCAAAGCGAAAAATAATAAAACGAATCTTTTCATAGCCGTTGAATGTTTCTTAATTAAAAATAAGCATTTTATCGGGAATCAGACAAATAATTTTCGGATAAAATAGTTGCGAAATCGAAGAATGGTAATTTTATTTGTGTGATATTGAACTTTTTCTATATCTTATTTGAATATATATTTACGATGGACGGAGTTGCGGAGCAATAAAAATATCGAGGTATGACGCGAAATTGCATTTTGACCGTTGTTTTGAACAAAATGCAGACTTTGTAAAAATGAATTAAAATCGGAGAAAGAAAAATGCCTGATTTTTTTCGGCTGCAGATTTCGATAGGATAGGGTAAAGACAAAGGCAGCCGATAATCGATCGATTATCGGCTATTTTTTTGTTATCCTGCTGGACCTAAAAGTGATCCAGTCGGAATCACTCAATGAGCCGTCGGAGTCTTCCTGAAAATGCCGCTTATATGATATTACAAGCTATATTTTCGGATCGTGGTTTATTTCAGTCTGTTTCAATTTGTAACTTATCTTGAGCGTACTTCATAACGTGGTTATGTAATTTTTCGTTTCTTGTGGTAGGATTTGATTCTATTATTTCCGGTTATAATCTTGAAATACATTACGGAATGTTTTGCCGCGATATTTTTAAACAATCTTGATATTGCTGCTTGGAATATAAACAGGATGGTTGTATAAAGTCCCAAGTGGATTTTTCAAGAAGGTTACCGATCGACTCGTTTTTATGGTTTGATATATTAATAAACATTATTGTTGCATAGTATGTGTCATAAGACAACTTCTAGCTATGAAAAGAGATAAATTGTCGAATTGTGTTTGCAATATTTATAATTATTATTAAATTTGATCAGGAATTGTTTGGTATTTACATCTTTATAATTTTTCAAACTTATAAGCAATACAGAATGGTCATATATCTTACTTAAAATTATCTTTCTAATATTTATTGCTTATGAAAAACATTAAACTTTTTGTAACATTCGTTGCTTCTTTATTTTTCTTTTCTCTTGCGAGAAAGAAAAAGTTGAAACTTGTGGATTTGACACGATCAGACTCACAGAGTCTTTCTTGACAGAATATGCAAAGGGAGACGGAGTGGACAACTATATGATAGCTCTTGCAAGTGGTCCGACAGTCTTCGATCCAACAAATCAGCAATGGCATACTGAAAATGACGGATGGGTAATGCTTATTAGTCTGTTCGCAGAACCTGTTGCCAATCTTGGGGCGCCGGAAATTCCTGAAGGAAAATATACGCTTGGAAGTGCTCCGGGTGCGGGTGTTTGGAGTTCTGAAGAAGATGTCAATCAACTATACTATACCGGAAAAGACGGTGTTAGCACCTTGGTACCGGTAAGCGGAGAGCTTACTTTTGCCAAAACGGCAGATGGATACATAATGACTGGAAAGTTTTTGGCTGCTGACCAGAAAGAATATTGCGTAACCTATACCGGAACTCTTAAATTCCAGCCGCAAGGAGAAACTTCGGTTATTGATCAGCCTGTGAATACAAAATTCATAGGTGGACAGGCAATATATAAAGGTCCGGATCCATCCTTCGGCGATTTGGGCTGGGTACAACTTGAACTTTATGATGCAGAGCCGGATCCGGAGATGGGGACGATTTTGGGTAATTTCTTAAAAATCAAGATGTTTATTCCTATTCAGACAGAAAAATTCACGTCCATGCCATCTGGCACTTGGAAATTGAATGCTTCTGCTGATGAAAATACGGCAGAACCTGGATATGATAGCGGAGAAGACCTTCCTACCGGATCATACGTAGTCCAGACAAGTTCGGACGGTTCGACAATGAAACTCGGTATGTTGAACCAAGGGACAATAACAGTAACGGAAGACCAGCATGTTGTAATAGATGCTTACACAACCGAAGGAATTAGTGTAAAAGGAAACTTAAACAAACCTCTCGAAATACTGGATCTTGGAGGTGGGGAAGTCGATGATTCTCAATATTCTACTCTTACAACAGACAAAGTAATAGATCTTAGTGGCGCAGAAACAGCGTACTTTCTTGATTATGAAGATTATTATGAGAACGGCACACGAAATGTAGTGCTTCAGATCTTGGATAGTCAGTCAATGACAGGTATGTTTCTTGATCTGGCATTGTCGAAAGCAGATAATAGATACGATCCCCTTCCCAACTGTACATGCACCCTCGATCCGGGAGATAACAGGGCGTTTACGTTTGCAGGAGGAAGTATTTGGCAGTCAAATGCCGTAGGAACCTGGGGATTCCTCAAGCTTCAAACCAATGGCGAGACTATAATGCCTGATTTCTCAGAAGCAGGAAATGCAGCCGGGGGATCGCTTACCATTACCAGAAACGGAGATGAATATACTATAACAGTAAATTTCATTGATGACGCAGAAACTCCGCATCGTATCACAGGAACTTGGACTGGCACTCTGACTCCTTATTCATACACGGCATCCGTAAGTGGTTTGTTAGAGCAATCGATGAAACCAGTTAAATAATCGGACAAGGGATGTTTTTTATAGTTAGAAAGATTATATAATATTTCTTATTGAGATAAATAAAAGAGTCTTTCAGGTAGGCGAATGAAAGGAGGGTAACTAATTTTTTAGTTACCCTCCTTGTTTTTACCTGTATTCTGTCTCTATCGTAATTGTGATACTTGTGTAGATAAAAAGATAGCTTCATTTTATAACGGCTATGGATTCCGATTACCAATATTCGACAAATGAGAGCGACTTATTTATAAATTCGTTACGGCTTTTATAGTAACGAATTGACAGCGATTCATTTTCACAGGGTGACTTTTTGAGGCCTTTTTCTGTCGCAGGTAGGTGGAAAACATCTTTAAACCACTGGTTTAAAGATGTTTGTCTTGGTTTGTCAGAGTTTTTCATTTCTCTGAAGTGATCTCGCTGGGATCCGTTTGTGAACTCGATGGAATCATCCTATGATCCGTCTGGGGCCTTCCTGAAAATGCCGCTTACATATTGCTATAAGCTATATTTTCGAGAGGTTGGCTTCTTTGATTCGGCTTCCACTTGTTGCTTGTTTCTAACGTAGGTCACAACGTGGTTACACAACTCTGTCGCTTCTTGTCATAGAACTTAATAGGGGTATTTCCTGTTATAATCTTGAAAAAGCGATCTAATTTTCTTGCATCAACAATTACCTTTCATTAATAGTAAATTTCCGATTTGGGGGCAGATTTTCCGGGTTGGGTAAATCCATCCGGCGAAAGAGGGGGTGGATCGGTAATTTTATATCAAATATCCGAAATAGGTGGCTCTGCTTATACGCATCATGCCATTGGTATATCGCTCTTTGGATTTTGCCGTGCATGGAGGTACTGCAATCAACCTTTTTCACAAGAATATGCCCCGGTATTCGGTTGATATCGATCTGCCCCTCCCATACAGAATAGGGAAGAAAGTCTGAGGGCAATAAACAGGCACTTTGAAGATCTGAAAGGGTACATTGAAAAATCCATACCCGGAATCAGGATTGTACCCAAATATAATGTCTGGAAATTACAATGTAAATTGGATGGGGCTACTGTAAAAATAGAAGTGAACGGACCAAGAGGGGCTTGATAGGAGAAACGGCCGACATGATGCTTTGTGATAAAGCGCAGAAGGAGTTCAATATGGCTTGTAAGGCCCGGACTGTTTCTTATTCCTTGCTATACGGAGGTAAGATGGCGGCTGCACTAAGCCGGCAGCATCCGAGAGATTTATTTGACTGCAAGTATATGGAAAAAAGTAACGACTCTGAAACAAAGCCGTTACTTTTTTGTCGAGATACGGACCCCGGGTGAGCGGAGCGCTCTTCTATTTCTTGTCCTTGTCTTTCTTTTCCAGGGCATAGAGACGATTCACCTCCTGAAGCACGGCGGGCGTGATGTCGAGCGTCGAATCGGCGTCGAGCAGGGCATTGGCATTGACGATGAGTTTGTAACGACCATCGGCATTAAGGTTCTCGATGGCGCGGTGCAGCAGGTCCTGAGCCCGGTTCGAGAAGACGAAATTCTCTTCGTCGAGCGCTTTGGCTTCCTTCTGTGCCGCAGCCTGGTACGAAGCTATGCGGCGCTCGATGTTCTCCTGTGTGGATTGCGCGTCGTTGGTGGTGATAAGCCCCTTTTGGTATTTCTCCTGGAGCTGGGCTACTTCGTACTGGAAGTTCTGCTCCTTCTGTGCCCAGCTCTTCTGTGCCTTTTCGGTCTTGTCTTTCAGGGCGATGCCTTCTGCATTGTAAAGATCGGACTGCGCGAGCACGGCTTCGACCTGCACGTATGCGATGTCACCGCCGCCTACTTCCCGTTGCTCGGTTGCTTCGGTAGCTGCCGTTTCGACGTTTTTGGTGCCGCAGGCGGTAAATCCTGCCAGGGCGATCAATGCCGCGAAGAAGAGTTTTTTCATGTGTTATCCGTTGTTTTGGTTAAAAATATCGCTTTGAAAGGCAAAGGTAGAAAAAAATCTTTACTTTTGTCAAGCCACATTCAAAATTAGAAACTCATGTACGAATATCTCTCCGGTACCATTTCCGAACTCGCTCCCACCCATGCCGTGTTGGATGTCGGCGGAGTGGGGTACTTTCTTCAGATATCGTTGCAGACATATTCCGAAATCGAGCACTCCGACCGAGTGAAACTGTTCGTTCATTACGTGGTTCGGGAAGACGCCCAGTTGCTTTACGGCTTCGCGTCGAAGGCCGAACGGGAACTGTTCCGCCACCTGATAAGTGTCTCCGGCGTAGGCGGCAATACCGCCCGGATGATTCTCTCGACCTATTCGCCGAGGGAGTTGCAGGGGATCATCGCTACCGAAAACGCCGTCCTTCTCAAAAATGTCAAGGGATTGGGGCTGAAAACGGCGCAGAAGATCATCGTCGAGTTGAGCGGCAAGATGGCCGGCCTGGGACTGACGGGGGATACTGTTACAGCCCCTGTCGCCGGCGGGGATTACGAGGAGGCGCTTGCGGCGCTGGTCATGCTCGGGTTCGGGAAAGCGGCGGCGGATAAAGTCGTAAAAATCGTTGCTCGGGAAAATCCCGGAGCTTCGGTGGAGGATCTGGTCCGTATGTCCCTTAAACGATTGTAGCATATAATCGTACATTTCTATTTCGCAGGTTACTCATATCTTTCGATGTATCTTTTTTTGACGGTTGCAGCATCGAATCCGAGGGTCGCTTATTCGCGGTATGTGTCTGCGTCTGTAACGCGGACCTTTCCCTAAATATCCTTCTCGAAAGGGGCGTGGGGCGCTACGTTCCCGATTAATTATTACGTTTTTGTAACGGCCTTCTTGTTTTTGTCGATTTAATATTTTTGAAACTTTTTTTTATATTTTTCTTAAAATATTTGGGGGGGGGAAATTTTTTTATATTAGTTTTTCGCCGAAAAGAGTAAACGAACCCCCAAAATGTTTATCGTAAAAATGGAAGGATTTGCAGGCTTTGTCGGCCTTATGTTTGGTCTTGTTGTTTTATCGGTCATCATAACCCTGGTCGTATGTGCCGTTAAGAGGCATCGCAGGGAGTGGCTTCAGGACGGACAGCGTAGAGTCTGATTTTGTTTTGTAAAGTTATTGGAGCTGCCGGAGCGAAAGAATCGCTCCGGCAGTCGATTTTTTTGTTCGGTTCGTTTCCGGACGTTTCGGATGGTCCGAACGTTCGGAAGGTCGGACTCCATATCGTTTTGTCGTGACGCGGGCTTTCGTGTGCAGCTCCGGTTCTGTGTCGGGAGCGCAGGAAAACCGGCCGCCGGACCGTCGGGTTTCTTTGCCAGAGAGGGAAACGTTGTTTTTCGGGGGCGGCCTGACTGCGGCGTCTGCGTTGGCAGCATCCGGCCTCGCAGTCGCTGCAGCGGATTTGCAATCACGGTTCGCGGGGTGTGTGGGCGTGGTATCGCCGCCGTAAGCGATGCAGTGTATAGCCGAGCCGCGATACGTTCGGGGTGTAATCGTCGTTTTTTATCCCTGTACGAATACTAAAATCGTCCGGTCTGCCGTATTGTTAAGAAGAGCACCGGCGGGCGAGGCGGGCTTCGGTGTGTGGAGTTGCCGGGCCGGGGACGCGATGCGAATGATTCCGGGTTTCCGGACTTCGGGACTGTCCGAGCGATGTCGGTCGGGAAAACGAAGAATGAAGCCCGGTAAATTTTGCAAGTCCCGCAGGATTTGTTAAATTTGCGCGATTGTATGTCGAAAATCCGTTTCCATATTTTGCTTGCTGCGCTGTTGGTTGTCACCGGCTGCGGCGAGGATGACAAGGTTCTTCCCGAACAGCAGCAGCAGTTCGAGAGTTTCCTTTCCGGTAGCCACCAGCCTCGTCTGGTGACCGAGCAGGAGGCTATGAGTTCGGATGAAGATCTCGATTTTTACTCCACGTTCGGGCGCTGGTCGTATCGATATATTTACCATTATTACGATTCGGAACGTCAGACGCGTCCTGAAGCGGAGATCGGCGATGAGGTGGATCTTGTTTTCTGGGTCTATCTGTTCGAGAATCGGGCAATCACTGCGAGTACGATGCCGATCTACACCAATGACAGAAAGTGGGCCGAAAAACTTCAGGAGCAGGGACTCGATACGAAATACTGGAGTTTCGAACCCCGTCCCGTCCGTGTCGGCGGCGGCTCTTTCGTCGAAGGGGTCGAATTGTCGCTGCCGGGCTGCCGCGAGAAAGATACGGTCGAAGTATATATGACATACAATATGGCTTACGGCGATGCGCTGATCAATTTCATTCCGGAGCAGAGTCCGATCGCCGTTTTTTATACGATTGATTCGGTTCGTAAATAAGAAAACAATGAATAGTATGGGACGTTGGTTGCCTGCGATACTCCTTTTCGGTCTGACGACGCTCTGCTCCTGCGCTGAGGAGCCTGACAATGCTTATCCGGGGAATACCCAGAACAAAGCTCTGAAAGCCTGGATGACGCAGAATCGTCCCGATCTGCTGGAGAATTACCAGGAGGAAGGGGAGTATTACGTGGATGTCGTTTCGCTGGGCGATCTGGCGGACAGTGCGATTCTGGAGACGGAGAGCTGGGTGTGGTACGATATCACGGGGCGGGATTTGCAGGGGAATATCAGTGTGGCCCGGGATTCCGTTTATGCGCTTCAGCAGGGAACTTTTACTCCTTATACACATTACGTTCCTTACTATCAGTTCTACGGTGAGCTGGCGAGCGGAACTTTTAAGGAGGGGACTTATCTGGCTATGCGGAACCCGTTGAAGCTGGGTGAAACGTATGCCGCGCAGAAGGGATTTCCCCGTGAGGTCGAATTGCGCGTGGGGGCCGAGGTCGTGCTGTATATGCCTGCGACGATCATATCCACCGAAGCCAATGGCGACGGAGGTTACGAGGGGCAGTATGCATTGAGTGCCAACCACCCGATGATCGCCCGGATCAAGCTGGTCGGAAGATCGAGTCAGCCGATTGAAACGGAGAGCGTCGCGGTCGATGATTTTGCGGCGGCGAACGGCGGACTGGACCCGACGGTTCCTCCGCAGGACGACGATTCCGAAACGGCTTCGGTCAAAGCCGGAGAGCCGGCCCCGTCGTATCGTTGGAAAATCGCCACGTCGGAGGCGCCTCAAATCTATGTGAACGAGAGTTTCAATCCTGCGGACGATGCGACCGGACTTTTCACCTATTCGAATGTTTATGTGGGATCGCAGCAAAAGGCGGACGAGATCGATCGTAAGATTAACAAAGCTTTGGTCGAGCGCTTCGGTACGGACGAACCGGGCGAACTGATCGATCCCGAGAAGAATGTCCGGGTCTGGTACATCGCCCGATTCCTGGACGGGTTCGTACAGAGTACCAATATCGACGAGGTGAAACGAATCGTTTACGGCGAGGTGGAATCCACCGGTACGTACATGAGCTACACCCCTTCGCTGAATAAGGACAAACAGATTCTGGCCTGGTATTACGCCTTGCCGCACTTCCGCTACGGAAGCTGGGGCGCTTTGCTGACCGTTTCGAGCAATGCGTACGGTGTGGTCGGCATTACCGGGACAACCCAGACCAGTTCTTCTACGAATTACGCCGCTACGTACGCTATGATGAATTATTACGGCATGATGAACAATTACTACGGTAATAATTACATGGGCAACTATTACGACGATTATTATGGCAGCTATATGAACGGTCTTTACGGCGGTTCGGTCTATAATCCTTACTATGTAGACAACTCCACATCGACCAGTACGACGATCACCGAGGTTTTGCCCTATACGCCGCTGTTGATCGAATTTTATATCGAGCCGGCTCAATAGTCCGTTGCCGGTTTTGTTTTCTGGCCGTCTGCAGGATTCCTGCGGGCGGCTTCGGTTTTTATTCTTTGGGCTGCGGGGCTTTTCATTCCCGACTCATTCCCGGCATTGGATTTGGAACATTTCGATTGTAAGACGGATTCTGTCGGTAAATTGGGTGTAATTGACGATTTTTTCAACTTTTTGTTCCGGAAAATTTTGAAATTATCGGAAAAGGATTTAATTTAGAGGAAAGAAAAAGAGGCCATCTCCGGTCTGCCGACAAATGGGTGCCGAACAGGGTCGGACTTTGTCGGAAGCGGAGAAGACGAAAAATAAATTCAACCTAAATAATTAGCAGTATGATTATCACATTTAATGAGTTGCGTCGTATCAAGGACAGACTGCCCAGCGGCAGCTCGCAACGGATTGCAGACGAATTGGGAATCTCGGTCGATTCGGTTCGTAATTATTTCGGCGGACGGCACCCCGAGGCGAAGGAAGGCGTAGGCATTCATATCGAACAAGGGCCCGACGGCGGCGTTGTGACGTTGGACGATACGACGATCCTGGATGCGGCGATGCGTATTCTGAATGAAAAATAGGATCGGAATCCCCGATTATGGTACCCCGGCTCCAGAGGCCGGGGTTTTCTGTTGCATTCCGTATCGTCGTGCGGATCGGGGGCAGGCAGGCTGCGAAATGACAGCGATGTCCGAAAGGGAGTTTCGGGCTGACATTGTGACAGTCGGAATGTCAGTCCTTCCGGCGGTTTGTCAGATTTTACGCTCCGGAAAAGCAGGATGGTGCGAAAAGAACATTTGGTACAACCTTTGTTCACTAAACGATCGTCCGCACGGCAGCGGCAGGGCTGTGGAAGCGGAGCTGAAAAAGAAATTATTAAACTATAAAGCAACGATATTATGGCAAAGATTATTGGTATTGATTTAGGTACGACGAACTCTTGCGTCGCAGTAATGGAGGGTAACGAACCTATCGTAATCCCCAATTCCGAAGGACACCGGACTACTCCTTCGATCGTCGCGTTCACCGACAACGGCGAGCGTAAGGTCGGCGATCCGGCCAAACGTCAGGCGATTACGAACCCCAAGCGTACGATCTTCTCGATCAAACGTTTTATGGGCGAAACTTACGATCAGGTGGCACAGGAGGTCGAGCGTGCGCCTTATAAGGTGGTTCGCGGCGATAACAATACGCCGCGTGTGGATATCGACGGCCGCCAGTATTCGCCGCAGGAGATTTCGGCGATCATTTTGCAGAAAATGAAGAAGACGGCCGAGGATTACCTGGGGCAGGAGGTTTCGGAAGCGGTAATCACCGTTCCGGCCTATTTTTCCGACTCGCAGCGTCAGGCTACGAAGGAGGCCGGTGAGATCGCGGGCCTGAAGGTGCGGCGTATCATCAACGAGCCGACGGCCGCTGCGTTGGCTTACGGTCTGGATAAGAAAGGCAAGGATATGAAGGTCGCCGTCTTCGACTTGGGCGGCGGTACGTTCGATATTTCGATCCTGGAGCTGGGCGACGGCGTGTTCGAAGTGAAATCGACCAATGGCGATACGCACCTGGGCGGTGACGATTTCGACCACGTGTTGATCGACTATATGGCCGAGGCATTCAAAGCCGAACACAACGTGGATCTGCGCAAGGACCCGATGGCCATGCAGCGTCTGAAGGAAGCTGCCGAGAAGGCGAAGATCGAACTGTCGTCCTCGACTACTACGGAGATCAACCTTCCGTACATCATGCCGATCGACGGCATTCCTCAGCACTTGGTTATGACGCTTACGCGTGCCAAATTCGAACAGTTGTGCGATCACTTGATCCACAAGACCATCGAGCCTTGCAAGGTGGCCCTGCGCGATGCCGGTCTCGATGCCAAGCAGATCGACGAGGTGATCCTCGTGGGCGGTTCGACCCGTATTCCCGCGATCCAGAAGGTCGTCGAGAATTTCTTCGGCAAGGTGCCCAGCAAGGGTGTGAACCCCGATGAGGTCGTTGCCATCGGCGCTGCGATCCAGGGCGGTGTCCTGACCGGTGAGGTGAAGGACGTGCTGCTGCTGGATGTCACTCCGCTGTCGCTGGGTATCGAAACCCTGGGCGGTGTGATGACCAAGCTGATCGAGGCCAATACGACGATCCCGACCCGGAAGAGCGAGGTCTTCTCGACGGCGGCCGACAACCAGCCTTCGGTGGAGATCAACG